>Ga0134124_10000522_pt1 | contig 32333 bp, 35 predicted proteins | sample KB304_FD_96880 | JGI IMG/M metagenome (GOLD analysis project Ga0134124, IMG submission 96880) | Terrestrial soil microbial communities without Nitrogen fertilizer from Kellogg Biological Station, Michigan, USA - KB3-0-4 | ecosystem: Environmental > Terrestrial > Soil > Unclassified ... | reverse complement strand
GGCGTGCGGATCGACGCGCGATTGGAACATACTTATTTTGCGATGGCCGAGCGCGCCGTGGCGCTGGTCGAGCACGCCAGCACACGTTGGGAGCGCGCGCTGCGGGAACAGGTTGCCGCCAAGGCGGGAGCGCTCACCGTCATTGCGAGGCGCGTTTAGCGCCGAAGCAATCCAGGGAGGAGTGTGCAGCCCTGGATTGCTTCGCCCTGCGGGCTCGCAATGACAGGAGTTTTGCCGCGCCTCCGCTATCGGTGCTAACACACCCGCATGACCGACCAGCCGCCGCCGTTCTGGCGCAGCAAGCGCATGTCCGAGATGACGCAGGCCGAGTGGGAGAGCCTGTGCGACGGCTGCGGCCGCTGCTGCCTCAACAAGCTCATCGACGAGGACACCAACGAAACGGTGTTCACTGACGTCGGCTGCAAGCTGCTCGACGGCGACACCTGCCGCTGCACCGACTACGCGCACCGGCAGCGGCGCGTGAAGGATTGCGTGCGGCTCACGCCGCGCAACGTCAAGCGGCTCACCTGGCTGCCGCCGACCTGCGGCTACCGGCTGGTGGCGGAAGGGCGCGACCTGGCCTGGTGGCATCCGCTTGTGTCGGGCGATCCGGAGACGGTGCACAAGGCCGGCATCTCGGTGCGCGGCCGCGTCACGGCCAGCGAGAAAGACGTGCCGGACGACAAGCTCGTCGATTACATCGTGAGCTGGCCGGGCAAGTGGCCGAAAGGCGCGAAGGGGAAGAAGAAGTAGTTAGTTCGGCCCTCATGGTGAGGAGGCGCGAAGCGCCGTCTCGAACCATGGGGCCGCCCCATCCTTCGAGACGCGCCTTCGGCGCTCCTCAGGATGAGGCGGAGAGATTACCGCCCCGTAATCGGCACGTCGTATCCCGTCCCCGCCTTACCGAAACTGAAGTGCCACCATTCGCGGAAGTAACTCTTGAAGCCGTGCTTGCGCATGGCATCGTTGAGCGCGTTGCGCGCCCGGTTCTGTTCGGCCGTGATGTTGCTGGCGAAGGTCGAGCTCATGCCATCGAAGCAGTCGTAGCCGGTGCCCATGTCGAGCGAATTGTCCGGCGCGCGCTGCGCGGCCGGCCCGGTGCAAGGGCCGTACGGCGCGGCCTTGTCGTAGGGCGATTGCGTCGCCGCCGGCAGCGCGATGAGCGTGAGGTCGACGGCGCTGCCGGTCGAATGCGCCGACTGCGAGGCGATGTAGCCTTGTCCGAACAGCGTGCGCTTCTCCAGCGCCGGGAAGAAGCGCTTGGTCGGCTCGCCGCGCGCGCCATCATTCGCCCAGCGCGCCATGGCGGCGACCGCACGGCGCGGGCGGTAGCAGTCATAGACCTTGAGGCTGAGCCGGCGTGGCGCGAGGTCGGCCTGCACTTTCGCCAGTGCCTGCGCCACGTCGCGACGAAGGATGCATTCGGGCGCGCCATAGCCGGGCAGGGGACGGCCGACGAAATTGTCATCCGATGCGTAGCGCATGTCCTGCGCGATGCTCGCATCGATGTCGCGCAGATAGACGAAGCCGGGCGGCACTTCGCCCGCCTTCGCAGTCAGCGGCACCAGCAGGACGAGGAGCAGAAACGCGCGCATGCGTCAGTCATAGCACCTTTGCGGGGCGGTATCTTGATATTGCGGAACCGGCAGGGCATGCAGCGGGTTCGCGTCCGTCATCACCTGCGATCCGCAATGAGCAAGCCGCCCGTCAAAACGAAAGCCTCCGAGCCGCGCCGGCTGAGCCATCCGGAGGTGCGCGCCATCGTGCTCGGCATCATGCTGGCGATGTTCTTGGGAGCTCTCGACCAGACCATCGTCGCCACCGCGCTGCCGACCATCGGCCGCCACTTCGGCAATCTCGACGACCTATCCTGGGTGGTGACGGCCTATCTTTTGACCGGCACGGCCTCGACGCCGCTCTACGGCAAGCTGTCGGATATCTACGGCCGCCGCTCGACCATGCTCACGGCCATCGTCATCTTCATCGCCGGCTCGATCGCCTGCGCGCTGGCGCCGAGCATGACCGCGCTGGTGCTGGCGCGCGCGCTGCAGGGCCTCGGCGGCGGCGGATTGATGGCGCTGGCGCAGACCATCATCGCCGACATCGTCAGTCCGCGCGAACGCGGCCGCTATCAGGGCTACATCGGCGCGGTGTTTGCGGTGTCGTCAGTGGGCGGCCCGGTGCTCGGCGGCTTCCTGACCGAGCATCTCGACTGGTCGCTGATCTTCTGGATCAACCTGCCGCTCGGCCTCGCCGCGCTCGGCATGACCGCGAGCGTGCTCAAGCTGGTGCCGTTTCATCCGCGCAAGCACCGGCTGGATTTCATCGGGGCGGGGCTGCTGGTGCTCGCCTCGGTCGTGCTGCTGCTGGCGCTGTCCTGGGGCGGGCGGCGTTACGACTGGATCTCGGGGCCGATCGGCGGGATGTTCGCCGTCTCCGTTGTGCTGTGGATACTGTTTGCCTGGCGGCTGGTCGCGACCGCGGAGCCGTTCCTGCCGCTGACCGTGCTCGGCAATCCGCTGGTGCGCTGCGCGGCGCTCGCCGGATCGTGCAACATGGGCGTGCTGGTCGGCATGACCATCTTCGTGCCGCTCTACTTCGAGGTGGTGCTGCATCTGTCGGCGAGCCAGTCCGGCCTCGCGCTCATCCCGCTGATGGGCGCGACCGTGGCGTTATCGACGGTGACCGGCCGGCTGATGATGCACGTCGAGCACTACAAGCGCATGCCTCTGATCGGCCTGTCGCTGGCGATCCTGTCGCTGCTGCCGCTGGCCATCTGGCCGGCCCGCATCCCGATCGCGGTCGTGCTGCTGCTGCTGACGCTGATCGGCGCCGGCCTGGGGACGGTGTTTCCGATCTCCACCGTGTGCCTGCAGAACGCGGTGTCGCGCTCGCAGATGGGCATTGCGACCGGCGCGGCCAATTTCTTCCGCGCGCTGCTCTCGGCGCTGGTGGTGGCGGTGCTGGGCGCGATCGTGCTGGGAGGCCTCGGCGGCGTCACGGGCATGTCGGTCGAAATGCTGGCGCGGCAGGCGTCGGCGGTCGAACTCTCCTTCGCCTTCCGCTTCGTGTTCATCGCCTGCGCGCTGGTGCTCGCCTTCGGCATGGCGTTCCTGATCGGCATGGAGGAGCGGCCGCTCAAGGGCCCGCCGTCGCAGGGCGCCGAAGCGCCGTCAGGTCCGGCGACGCCAATTCCGGCTGCGTGAGGCGATCTTACGACGCGCGCACGTGACGCAGGAAAGCGTCGGCGTTGCTTTGCACGTCGCGGGTATGGGTGAAGAGCTGAGCCGCGGTCTTGAGCACTTCGTCGGAAGCCTGCGCGGCGACGTCCGCCTGCTTGTTGAGGTCGACGATATTGGCGGCGGCCATGCGCGAGCCGGTGGCGACCGACTGCGCATTGCTGGAAATTTCGGCCGTGGCAGCCGACTGTTGACCGACGCCGGTCGAGATATCCAAGGCGAAGTAGCGCAGCTTGCCGATGGCGCCGATGATTTGACCCATGGTCGCGACCGCGGCGTCGCAGGTGTTGCGCACCGCGGCGATCTTCTGCGCAATCTCTTCGGTGGCTTTGCCGCTCTGCTGCGCCAGCGATTTGACCTCCGCCGCCACCACGGCAAAGCCGCGCCCGGCGGCGCCGGCGCGCGCCGCTTCGATGGTGGCATTGAGCGCGAGCAGGTTGGTCTGCTGCGCGATACCCTGGATCAGGTCGGTGATCGGCAGGATTTTCTCGACGGACGCCGCGAGCTGCCCCAGTTCGTCATTAGCCGAGGTCGACTTCTCCGCGGTGTCGTTGGCCAGCGACAGCACATCGTCGGCGCGCAGCGCCAGATCGTCGATGGTGCGGGTGAGTTCCTGCGCCGCATTGGCGACCGCCTCCATGTTCGTCTGGGTGTTGACGACGATGTCGACGGTTGCGTTCGACCTGGTACGCGTGTCGCCGACGGCGTTCGCCATGACCTCGGCGTTGTCGCGCACAACGGTGACGGATTCGACGAGCTGGGTGGCGATCTTCTTGACCGAGTGCTCGAACTCCTCGGCCAGCGCGTTCATCTCATGACTGCGTAAGGCAGCGCGCTCTTGCTCCGCCTCGCGCTGGGAGGCCTGCAGCGCCTGGATTTCGCGCGTGTTCCGGCGGAACACGTCGATGGCGCGCACCATCTGCGCGATCTCGTCATGCCGGCCGCGATAGCTCATCTTGATCTCGGTATTGCCGGCCGACAGCGCCTGCATCACATCGGTCACCGAGCGGATCGGTTTCACAATGGACTGCGTGACCAGAAGGATCGCGCCCAGCGTGAAGGCGGCGCAGACGATCAGTCCGATGTCGACGGAGTATTTCGCGGTATCGGTCGCAACCGCCAGCGTGTCGACGATGTTTCGCGATTGCGAGGAGGTGGCCGCGAGAATCTTGCGGATGTCGTTTTCGATGCTGGTGAAGATGTCGTCGGTCTGACCGAGCATCATGGTGGCCATCGGCGCGTCCAGCGAGCCGACGTCGATGACCTGCTCGGCCGTGTGCTCATATTGCGTGAGCTTGGCGCGCAAAGCGTCAATATCGATCATGGTCGTCGCCGTCAGGTCGGGCCGGGTGACCAGTTCGCCGAACGTTTTCTGAGCGACCCAGAGGTCGGCTTTGATGCCGTCGTGCAGCGATCCGAGCAGCTTCTTATTGACGCCGTTGCTCGCCCAGGACACGTAGCGAAAGAGCTTCATATGCGCGGCAATGACGGCATTGTTGACGGCGGCGGCGGCGGCCCGCGTCGGCAGGTTCGATTCTTTGAGCTGGTACAGGCTTTTGCTGACCGTATTGGACGTGGCGTAGACGGTGATGCCGACGCCGATCAGGCAGAGCAGCAGCAGGGCCGAGCCGATGAAGGTCTTGGTCCGAATTGACCAATTGAAACTGCGGCCCGAAGAGAGGCGGTCGCGAAGTTTGAACATTCTTTGCGGCCTCTCACTCGAAATCCGGTGGCGCGGCGTGCGAGGTTATTGGCGGTAAACGCCGACCCCGACGAAATAGCGGCCCATCGCTTCAACATAGCTCGACTTGTCTTCGATCTTGTTGTTGAGCGGGTTGGGCCATTTGTAGTCGATCCAGCCGCTGCCGCGGCCTTGTGCGATGGAAACCATCTCGCGGATCAGATATTTGCCGTCCTGGTCCTTGAGGTCGATCAGGTTCTTGCCGATCAAGGCCGGGCGCGCGCCGTGCGCGACGTTCAGTCCCTGCATGTCGTAAATGAAGGGATAGAGGTCGCGGTCATGGAAGTCCGCAACCGTTTGATCGGATACCGCCTTGAACGTCGCCTCCGGGCCGTCGGCTTTGAACTTGGCCTGGACGCGCTTGACCATGGCGACGGCTTCCTCGCGCGTGCCGAATTCGGCCGCTGCCGACGGCAGTACGAACGCGGCGACGAGGATGAGCAAAATGGCGAGACAGCGCGACATGGCCTTCCTCGGCGGGTGAGCCTTGACGCTCGCCGAAATTGATTGATGAGCGTTTAACCATTTGCCGCGAGGCGGTATCCATTTAATGCTCTTATGAAAAAACCCCGGCGCGAGGCCGGGGTTTTGCTGCTTGGCGAAATTGCGCGCGCGCTATTCGCAGTTCTTGCAGGGCGGGAATTCGCGGCTGTAGACCGGCTGCGCCAAGAACTTCTCCTTCCCGTAAGTCCAGAACTGGCTGACGTTGGGATAGGTCTTGAGCACCGTGTTCCAGAGCTCGTCCTTCTCGTAGCCGAACATCTTCTTCTTCTCGACCTTCTTGATGTAGATGTTCTGCACCGGATTGCGCATGTCGTCGAAGCTGACCGGGCCACGCACCGCGTCCACTTTCAGCGACGCCATGGTCTTTAAGAACGCGTCGGTGCCCGGCCACTTGCCGCCGGACTGTTTGATCGTTTCGTCGATCATCTGGGCGGTGGTGTAATTGCTCTCCGAGAAGTAGGACGGCACCTTGCCGTACTTGGCGCGATAGGCCTTCACGAAAGCTTCGTTTTTCGGCGTCGTGAGCGCGGCCGAGTATTGCAGCGCGGAGACGTCGCCGGCGACTTCGTCGCCCATGAAGGGCAGGGCGAACTCGTCATAGCTGGTGCCGCCGCCGAGGATCGGCTTCTTGAACCCGGCCGCGCGCAGTTGCTTGGGGAATTGCGCCGCCATCGGCCCCACCATCAGCGAGAAGATGCCGTCGGCGTCCGCCTTGATGGTCGGGATGTAGGGCCCGAAATCCTTGTTGCCGAGCGGCGGCCAGATTTTCTGGACGACCTTGCCGCCGCAATCCTCGAACGCCTTCTGGAAGCCGCCAACCGACTCGTAGCCGAAGGCATAGTCGGCCCCGACGGTGACGACTTTCTTGAAGCCTTGCTCGCAGGCCCAGGCGCCGAGCGCGTGATGCGGCTGCGACGACGACCATCCGGTGCGGATCAGATAGGGAAACTTGCCGGCCTCGCGCTGCGTCAGGTCGTCGGATGCCGGGATCGACGGAATATAGATGGTCTTCTCTTGGGTGCTGACCGGCGCCAGCGCGTAGCCGGTTGAGGCCAGCACGCCGCCGATGAACATGTGCACCTTGTCGTTCAGGATCAGCTTCTTGGCTTTGGTGACGCCGAGGTCGGGTTTGGCCTGGTCGTCTTCGACAATGAATTTGACGTCCATGCCGCCGAGCTTGCCGCCATGCTCATCGAGATAGAGCTGGAAGCCGTCGTTCATGTCCTTGCCGACCTGGGCAAACAGGCCGGTCATCGGCGCGATGAAGCCGAGACGCAGTTCCTCCGACTGCGCCGGTGCGGCCAGAGCCGCCGTCAAGGCGGCGCCGCACAGCAAAGTTGTCGCGATCCTTCGCAAACGCATCTGATGTCTCCCCGATAGGCGGTCCGCCGTTCTTTTCTTTGCGGGACGTGCGGATGCCGGTTGCAGCGTGTTCCCGGAGTGCAACGGTAACACCGGCCCCGGCTTGGGCGGAAGCCCACAATTTCCGTGGAGCGACGGGATTTAGAGCAGCCGGCCCTGGCGTTCGGCGCCGCCGGCGCGGTCGAGTCCCTTGCGCACAGCCTCGGCAAGCGTGCCGATCTGATAGGGCTTACGCAGGATGGGCAGGTCCTGCACGCCTGTGAAGGTCTTGGCGTAGCCGGTGGTGAGAACGATCGGCGTCTGCGGGAAGCGTTCGCGGATCACGCGCGCAAGCGCCAAGCCGTCGAGATCGCCCGGCAGCATGATATCACTGAAGACGAGGTCGATGCCGGCGCCGTTGCCAAGGAGTTTGAGCGCGTCGGCGGCGTTGTCGACGGCGTGCGTGCGGTAGTTGAGCTGCTCGAGCAGGCTGACGGCGACCGCTTTCACCTCGGCATTATCCTCGACCACGAGGATGCATTCGCCCCGGCCGGCCGCGTCCGGCGCAGCCTGGTTCGGTGGCGGGCCAGGCACGGGCTCGCGGCTGCGCGGCAGATAGAGCGTCACCTGGGTGCCCTGGCCGACCTCGCTTTTCACGGCGATGGCGCCGCCCGACTGTTGCGCGAAGCCGTAGGCCTGCGAGAGGCCGAGGCCGGTGCCTTTGCCGGGACCCTTGGTGGTGAAGAACGGCTCGAAAATCTTTTCGAAGTGCTCCGGCGCGATGCCGCTGCCGCTGTCGCTGACGGTGAGGGCGACGAAATCGCCTTTGAGGCTGGTTGCTGTCTCGTGCCCGACGAGGGTCACGTTCTCGCCGGAGATGGTGATGCTGCCGCCCTCCGGCATTGCGTCGCGCGCGTTCACAACGAGGTTGACGAGCGCCAGTTCGAATTCTGCGATGTCGATGGAGATCGGCCAGGCCTCGAGCGGGACCTCAATGTTGAGCTCGATCTTGCCGCGTGCCGAACTCGACAGCACGTCGCGGAAGGCTGTGACCGTCTGGCTCGGATAGACGGCGCGCGGGTTCTGCGGCTGGCGGCGCGCGAAGGTGAGCAACTGGCGCGTCAAGGCTTCGCCGCGCGAGGCGGCGGTCATGATCGCCTGCAGCGAACGCACGTTCTTCGGATCCGTCATCCGGCGCAGCAGCGTCTGCGCATGCCCGGACATGATCATCAGCAGGTTGTTGAAGTCGTGCGCGACGCCGCCGGTGAGCTGGCCGAGCGCTTCCATCTTCTGCGCCTGCTCGAGTTGCCGCTGCGTGTGCTGGAGCGCCTCCTGCGCGACGCGCCGCTCGGTGATGTCGCGGGTGATCTTGGCGAAGCCGATCAGATTGCCGGTCTCGTCGCGGATCGCGTCGATGACGACGTGCGCCCAGAAGCGCGAGCCGTCCTTGCGCTGACGCCAGGCCTCCGCCTCGTATTTGCCGCTGGCGGCGGCGATCGACAGCGCGCGCGCCGGGCGTTCGGCGGCGCGATCCTCCTCCGTATAGAATTGCGAGATATGGCGGCCGATAATTTCGTCGGCCGTATAGCCCTTGATGCGCTCGGCGCCGGCATTCCAGCTCGCGACGATGCCGTTCGGGTCGAGCATGATGAAGGCATAGTCGGTGACGCCGTCGACCAGCGAGCGAAACTGGCGCTCGCTCTGGCGCAGCGCCTCGGCCTGCTGCTTCTCGGCGGTGATGTGGCGGCCGGCGACGTAGATCAGCCCGTCGTCGGCGGTCATGGTCCAGGCGATCCAGCGCCAGGTGCCGTCGCGATGACGGAAGCGGTTCTCCATACGCACGGTCGGTACGCCTTGCTGCAGGCGCTCGCGCCCAGCTTTTGCCGCCGGCGCATCGTCGGGATGGCGCAGTTCGTCGACATGCAACGATTTGATCTCGGCCTCGCTCCAGCCGAGCAGCGTCGTCCAGGCTGGATTGATGGCGAGGAAGTAGCCGTCGAAGTTGGAGACGCCGAGCAGATCTTCCGACACCATCCAGATGCGGTCGCGCTCGCGCGTGCGCTGTTGCACCTCGGCCTCGAGCTGGCTGGTGAGGAGCCGCAGCGTCTTCTCGTTGCGCACGCGCTCGGTGGTTTCGAAGGCGGTGACGAGCACGCCGCCGATGCCGTTGGGCGAGGCGGGGTCGGCGATCGGGCTGTAGCTGATGGTGAAGCGCGCCTCTTCCGGCACGCCGTGGCGGCGCACTGTCCAGAGATGATCCTGGGCGAAGAAGCCGGGATGCTTGCCGTGCAGGATGCCTTCGTTCAGCGGGGCCAGTTCGGCGAAGATCTCCGGCCACACGTCGCGCAGGGGCTTGCCGAGAGCACCGGGATGGCGGTCGCCGAGCAGGTCGGCATAGGCGTCATTATAGATGAACACCAAGTCCGGCCCCCAGCGCACGGACATGGGGAAACCGCAGGCCAGGATCAGGTCGACAGCCCAGGTGAGACTGGCCGGCCAGCGCGATGGGACCCCGATGGGCGTTGCGGCCCAATCGAAATCGCGGACGCGCGCCATCATGTCGCTCGCCCGGCTACCTGGCTGCATCACAGAATCCCCGCCGCGTAACGCAATACGCCCCGTCGACGCTAAACGCCGACGGGGGAAGAAAGTTCCAAGCGCGGTGGGGCGTGCTTAGGGCCGGATAAAGGTGCCGGCGCGCAGCTCGGAGACGGCCTGCTGCAGTTCGGCCTGCGTGTTCATCACGATCGGGCCGTACCAGGCGACGGGCTCCTGGATCGGCTTGCCCGAGACCAGCAAGAAGCGGATGCCGCGCTCGCCGGCCTGCACGGTGACCTCGTCGCCGGTGTCGAACAGCACGAGCGAGCGGTCGCCGGTGCGCTCGCGCACGACGATCTCCTCGCCGTTCACCTGCTTCTCGGTCAGCACGCCGAGCGGCTGCGAGGAGTCGCGGAACGACCCGTCGCCCTCGAACACATAGGCGAAGGCGCGCCGCTCGGTCTCGACCTTCAGCGTCTTGCGTTTGCCCGCGGGCACAAAGACGTCGAGATAGCGCGGATCGGCGGCGACGCCTTCGACCGGGCCTTTCTTGCCCCAGAACTCGCCGCACACGACGCGCACGCGCGTGCCGTCGTCGTCGGTGACCTCAGGCACTTCGCCCGCTTTGATGTCCTGATAGCGCGGCGCCGTCATCTTCAGCGACGACGGCAGGTTGGCCCAGAGCTGAAAGCCGTGCATGCGGCCTTGCGCGTCACCCTGCGGCATTTCCTGATGCATGATGCCGCGCCCGGCGGTCATCCACTGCACGTCGCCGGCGCCGAGCGAGCCGCGATTGCCGAGACTGTCGCGGTGTTCAACATCGCCGGCTAACACGTACGTGATGGTCTCAATGCCGCGGTGCGGATGCCAAGGGAAGCCGGCGAGGTAATCGGCCGGGCGGTCGTTGCGGAAGTCGTCGAGCAGCAGGAACGGATCGGTCTCCGCCGTTTCGCCGAAACCGAAGGCGCGGCGCAGCTTGACGCCGGCGCCCTCGATGGTCGGCTGCGATTGCACGATGCGTTTGACCGGACGAATGGACATGGTCGTTTCTCCTTGAAACCTGAAGCCGCGTGAAGCCTAAGCCGCGCGCTGCGCGGCGGCCGGCACCAACCGGCCGGCAAGCGCCGCGAGCTGGTCGATGAAGGCTTGCAGAAACTTGCGCACGCTTTCGTCGGTGACGGTGTGGCTATCATCGATGAGGCCGGGCTTGAAGCCGATATAGGCCTCGCCGCCCATCACCACCATGCCGATGTCGGACAGGATCGCGCGCAAGTGCTGCTGCGCGAGCGCGGTGGCGATGGCGCCGGGCGAGGTGCCGGTGACGGCGGCGAGCTTGCCGGTCCACGAGTTCTTGCCCCAGGGCCGCGTGCCCCAGTCGATGGCGTTCTTGAGCAGCGCCGGGATCGAACGGCTGTGTTCCGGCGTCACAAAGATCAGCGCATCGCAAGCTTCGATCTCGCGTTTGAAGCGCGTGACGCTCTCCGGCAGCGCCGCCTCGAGATCCTGGTTGTACATCGGCAGATCGCCGATGCCGATGACGGTGACGTCGAAGGCCGGCGCGGCCAGGCGCCCGAGCGCCTGCGCGAGCTGCCGGTTGATCGACTGCGCGCGGTTGCTGCCGACGATCAGGCCGAGCTTGTGCTGGGTCTTGCGCATGGTTACCTTACCTTCCTTGGTTACGAATAGTTACTGAGGATACATAGATGACCGCTCGCACCACGCAAGAAGGCACCTCCGTGTCACCCGGTAACCTGCATGTGCCCGAGGAGTGCCGGGCGGTGAGCGAGGTGCTCGGCCGGGTCGGCGACAAGTGGACCGTGCTGGTGGTCTCGACGCTCGGCGGCGGGCCGAAGCGCTTCAACGAATTGCGCCGGGCGCTCGGCTCGATCTCGCAGCGCATGCTGACGCTGACGCTACGCGGGCTGGAGCGCGACGGCCTGGTGACTCGCACGGTGTTTGCGACGGTGCCGCCGCGCGTCGACTACGAACTGACCAGGCTCGGCCGCTCGCTGCTGGAACCGGTCAACGGCTTGAGCCTATGGGCGCGCAAGAACCGCGCGACCATCGATGCGGCCCGCCGGAAGTTCGACGCGGCGCAAAGCTAGGATCGATGAGACGTCGCTGGGTCTTATTCCTGCGATTCGGGCCGCGCGCGCCGCAACTCTTTTGCCTCCCAGTTATTGTCTTAGATCATTAAGCCGGGTTCGAGCGGTTTATCGACCGACCCGCTACATCGAAACATTGTCGCTGAAACGCTTTGCTGCGAGGCGGCTGCGTTTTTTGGAGTTGTCCGATGTCGCCGAAGCTGCGGAACGCGATTGAAAATTGGTACATCGTGGCCATCGGGGTGGTGATCATCGTGCCGCTGCTGCTGCTGGCCGGCGCGAAACATTCGCCACCGGTGTCGGAACCGGGCGCGCCGGCGACCACGGCAGGCCAGCCGCCGGCTCCACAGGCCGCCGATAACCGTCCAGCCGCGAGCCCACAAACGCCCGCCGTGAACCGCAAGACCGCCGAAGCTCCGGCGGCCGCGCCTGCGGCGCAGCCGAGTCCTCAGCAGCCAGCATCACAGCAGAGCGCCCAACCGCAAAGCGCTCCGCCGCAACCGAACGCGTCGCCTGCGCCGACTCAGACTGCATCGCCACCGCCGACGCATACTCACACGACCGGCCAATCGCCTCCGGCGCAGCAAGCAGCGGCTGGACATGGCGATCCCACCGCGGGCCGGCAGGTCTTCCGTAAATGCCAGGCCTGTCATTCCATGGACGCTGGCAAGAACCTGGTCGGGCCTTCACTCGCCGGAATTATCGGCCGCAAGGCCGGCGCCGAGAGTGGCTACGCCTATTCCGACGCAATGAAGAAAGCGAACATCACCTGGGACGCCAAGACGCTCGACGCCTATCTGGCCGATCCGCAAAAGTCGCTGCCCGGCAACAAGATGCCCTTCGCCGGATTGAAGACCGAGCACGACCGCGCCGACATCATCGCATTCCTTGCTGCGTCGTCCGCCGGCGGGCCGCCGGCCCCCGCGAAGCAGGCGCAACCGCAACCGCAGCCGGAGCAGCAAGCCTCGCCCGGTCCCAGCCAGCAGCCGCAAAGCCAGCCCGGTGCGCAGATCGGCTACATCTCCGACGCGCATTACACGTTGCGTTCCGGCATCGCCGAAGGCCGCATGGTCTATCTCGGCGTCGGCGGCGCCATCGACGGCAAGATCAACCCGGTCCTGACTGCGGCCGAAGGACAGGTGGTGCAAGTCACCCTCATCAACGGCGAAGGCGCCGAGCACGACATCGTTTTTCCCGATCAACAGGCACGGTCGTTGCGTGTGACCGGCAAGAGCGCCAGCACGACCATCGCTTTCCGCGCCACCAAATCGGGTGATTTCACCTATTTCTGCAGCGTGCCAGGCCATCAGCTCGCCGGCATGCAGGGTCAGTTCATCGTGACGCCGAAGCCGCCGGCGCAGACCTTGGTGGAAGCCGACGTTTCGCGCGAGCCGAACGATCTTCCGCCGCCGCTCGCCAAGCGCGCTCCGCAGACCGTGCGGATCGACCTGCTCAGCGTCGAAGTGGAAGGCCGCCTCGCCGAAGGCACCACGTTCGGCTACTGGACCTTCAATGGAAAAGTCCCCGGGCCTTTCGTCCGCGTGCGTGTTGGCGACACCGTCGACATCCACCTGAAGAATTCCGCCGACAGCGCGATGATTCACTCCATCGACTTCCACGCCGCAACCGGTCCGGGCGGTGGCGCGGCATCGCTGCAGGTCGACCCCGGCGACGAAAAAAGCATGACGTGGAAAGCGCTCACGCCGGGCATCTATGTCTACCACTGCGCGACGCCGATGGTGGCCGCGCACATCGCCAACGGCATGTATGGGTTGATCCTGGTCGAGCCGGAAGGCGGCCTGCCGCCGGTGGACCGTGAGTTCTATGTCATGCAGGGCGAGATCTATTCGGATCACGCCTTCGGGCAGCACGGCAGCCACGAGTTCAGCGTCGAGAAGCTGCTGAACGAGCGCCCGGAATATTTCGTGTTCAACGGTTCGGTCGGCGCGCTGTCGAAGCTGCATCCGCTGCAGGCCAAGGTCGGCGAAACGGTGCGCATCTTCTTCGGCGTCGGCGGGCCGAACTTCACCTCGTCCTTCCATGTCATCGGCGAGATCTTCGACAAGGTCTATCCGCTCGGCAGCCTGCAAAGCCCGCCGATCGAAGGCGTGCAGACAACCTCCGTCGCGCCGGGCGGGGCAGTGATCGTCGACTTCAAGGTCGACGTTCCGGGCAACTACACCCTGGTCGACCACGCCTTGGCGCGAGCCGAAAGAGGCCTGCTCGGCGTTCTACAGGTCGAGGGGCCGCCCAATCCGGACATCTATAACGGCAAAGTCATGCCGGGGATGGGGCACTAGCCCCGCTTGGCAGGGCATATTAAAGTTCCTGCATGCGCTCCCGGATCGTCGCGATTCTCAGCCTGCTCGCGCTCAGCCTCATGCTGGGCGGCTGCACCAAATGCGGCTGGCTGTGGGACGAGGCGCGCGCCTGCCGCGCCGATGCGCCGCGCAGCACGATGGCGGATTGACGGCGCCCTTCGCAATTTTTGATCTTGGCGCGGGCGCAGGAAACGGCGCATAATGCCCGCCATGCCGGACCGAATGGTATCGACCATGCTTCGCTTTGCCGGCGCGGCCGCTGCGCTCGCGCTGTTGACCGGCGTTGCCGCGGCTCAGTTTCAGACCCCTGGCATCGATATCAGCCCCGGTGGCAACACGCGCGTGTTGACGCCGGAAGAAAAAGAAAAACAGAAAGCGATCGACGATAAATACAAAGCCACCATGCAGGCGATTCCGGAGAAAAAAGCTCCGGTCGATCCTTGGGGCAATATGCGCTCGGCGCCGTCGAAGTAAGGGTTCGTGGGCGAGAGGCCGGGCGTGCGGGTTCCGGCGAGGCTGCCGACAAAAAAAATCTCACATTATTTTTCGCTGCGCGATGTCGTCGCGCAGGTTTCAGGCGGCGTTTTGCGGGGCAGGCCGTTGATCTGGAAAGGCTTTTGGTCGTATATAGACTATCAGGCCAGTATAGGAAAAAGAGCTTGACAGCGTGACGCTGGTCAGGTAGTGTATGGGCATGCTCCACACTTGCATCCGGCGGCCAGCGATGGCGACGGCAAGGGTGGAACCCCACAAAACGGTATCGCGTTGATGTGTCGAGCCCGGCGCTGTCCGCCGGCTGCCGCGCATGGTCCCGAAAAAGCGGGAACCGGTTTTCGGACAAGACCATGCGCAAAATAGGGAAGACGCGCATGCCGGAAGTCGAAAACAATCGCGTGGTCGAAACGGCGACGGAAGCGCGCGCCGGAACCACCGGCCACAATGTGCGCTACGTGCTCATTATCGGCACGCTCGCCGTGATCGTGCTGTTCGCGGTGGCTTATTACGCCACCTGACTGGGATAGAAAATAATCGTACAATACGATAAAAAGCCTTGACAGCGTGACGCTGGTCAGGTAGGTTTTCGGCGCGCTCGATCATTGCATCTGCAGGATACAAAGCGCCGGCCTCACCGCCGGCGCTTTTGTTTGGGGAGATGGCATGAACGCCAGGATCGCACACACGCCGGAAGCGATTGCTGAAGCGCGGCGTCTCTATGAGCGCACGTTGACGCCGGTCACTCACATCATGGCGATGCTCGGGCTCTCAAAGCACCCATTCTACAAGCGGGTGAAGGAGTGGGGCTGGCGCCGCCGTCGCGCGAAAGAGGGCGCCTTCGAACTCGCGCGTGCCTTGAGCGAGCTTCCCGACGATACGCCAGGGCCGCGGCCCGCCGATCAGACTCCTGTGACGCCGGAGCGTCGTCAGGCGCTGACCGAGCGCATCCAGAGCGCGATCGAAAAAGAAATGAGCATCATCGAATCCTCGATCGCGCTGCTGAAGCCGACCGAAATGCCGGAGGTGGAGCGCGCGATGCGCTCGATGGCGCTGGTGACGCATGCGCTCACCGAAGTCGCCGCCCTCAACCAGCCGCCAGCCGAGGCAATGCCGAGCGATGATCCCGACGACGACCCCGTACCCCTCGATATTGACGAACTGCGGGACGAAATTGCTCGACGCATTCGAACCCTTATGGAGGCTCGGGGCTTACGATGAACTTGTTGCGGCGCTTCTCGCCGACATGCCGGACGACAGAATTCGCGGCTGGCACGCCAACTTCACATGGTCTGCGCATGCGCATCAGCTTCCGCCCGAGCGCGCCAACAGCGGCGACGACTGGACGACCTGGCTGATCATCGGTGGCCGCGGCTCCGGCAAAACACGCGCTGGCGCCGAATGGGTGCGCGCGCTGGCACTTGGTGACAACAAAGCTCGTATCGCGCTGATTGGGGAAACCGAACACGAAGCCCGCAACGTGATGGTGGAAGGCGTTTCGGGGTTACTCGCGGCCCATGGTTGGCGTGAGCGGCCTCAATGGCAGCCGTCGCAACGGCGGCTGCGCTGGCGCAACGGCGCGGTCGCGCATGTCTTCTCGTCCGAAAATTACGAAGCGCTGCGCGGCCCGCAATTTTCCGCCGCGTGGTGCGATGAACTGGCCAAGTGGCGTCATGCCGAAGCAACCTTCGATATGCTGCAGTTCGGGCTGCGCCTTGGCCGGCGGCCGCGGCAGGTGATCACCACCACGCCGCGGCCGATCGAATTGCTCAAGAAGCTCATCGACGATCCGCGCACGGCGATCACCCACGCCGGCACGCGCGCCAACGCCGGCAATCTGGCGCCGGCGTTCATCGAAACCGTGCTGGCGCGCTACAAGGATACGCGGCTCGGGCGGCAGGAGATCGACGGCGAGATCGTCGAGGAGCGCAGCGACGCGCTGTGGCGGCGCGCCGAGATCGAAGCGGGGCGTGTCGTCGCGGCACCGCCGCTGGTGCGCATTGTGGTGGCGGTCGATCCGCCGGCCTCGGCGAAGCAGGGCCGCTGCGGCATCGTCGCGGCCGGCCGCGCCGATGATGGCGTCGTCTATGTGCTGGCCGACGAGACGGTGAGCGGCGCCTCGCCGCATGGCTGGGCGACCAAGGCGGTCGCGCTGTGGCGGCGGCTCTCGGGCGACTCGCTGGTGGTGGAGGTCAATCAGGGCGGTGACATGGTGCGCGCGGTGATCGCCGAGGTCGATGCCGACGTACCGGTCATGGCGATGCACGCGACGCGCGGCAAATATCTGCGCGCCGAGCCGGTGGCGCATCTTTACGAGCAGGGGCGCGTGAAGCACGCCGGCGCCTTTCCGGCGCTGGAAGACGAGATGTGCGACTTCGGCCTTGACGGTCTGTCGTCGGGCCGCTCGCCCGACCGGCTCGACGCGCTGGTGTGGGCGGTGACGGCTTTGACGTTCGGCGCGCGGGGCGAGCCACGGGTGCGGGTGGTGTGACGGGTTTAAGGAGGGGTAAGATCGATCCCCCGAGCGAAAGAACACCCATGGTCATCGCAACGCGTGTCTTGAAACTGCGCAGAGGTTCGAGCGTGGCCGACGTTCCGATCAGTATCTCTGAACCAGCATGCGAGAAAGCCGGTGTTTGGGGTTGCGATTACGTGATTGGCTGGCCGGAGGGGGAGCGCTCGAACAAGATCTATGGCGTCGACTCCATGCAGGCCCTGGTGTGCGCCCTGCAGATCGTCGGCGCTGAACTCTACGCAAGCGAACACCACAAGTCTGGAAATCTGTCTTGGGATGAGCCCGACAGCGGCTACGGCTTTCCGGTCGTGCCATCCTTGCGCGATCTGCTGCAAGGCGACGACGCCAAATATCTCTGAGAGCTTTTCGAGCCGAATTTAAGAAACTCGCCCGCACGCCGGACGAGAACAGGACAAGCATGCTCACACGCCTTCGCAACCTGCTCCGCGCGCCGGAGCGGAAAGACTCGCGCGTCGGCCGCCTCATCGCGTTCGAGAGCGGGGGGCGGCCGCGCTGGACGCCGCGCGACTATGCGGCGCTCGCGCGCGAAGGCTACGCCAAGAACGCCATCGTGCATCGCGCGGTGCGGCTCATCGCCGAGAGCGTCGGCGGCATCAGCTTCGTGCTCTATGACGGCGCGGCCGAGCTGAGCGAGCATCCGCTGCTCGACCTGATCAGGCGGCCGAACCCGCGCCAGGACGGCGCCGCGTTCCTGGAAAGCATCGCCTCGCATCTGCTCTTGTCGGGCAACGCCTATATCGAGGCGGTCGCCTTGCAAGGCAAAGGCGTCGCACAGGTGCGCGAGCTGTACGCGCTGCGGCCGGACCGCATGAAGGTCGTACCCGGCCCGAACGGCTGGCCGGCGGCTTACGACTATACGGTGGCGGCGCAGACGGTGCGCTTCGAGCAGAGCGCGCCGTTGCCGCCGATCCTGCAGCTCACGCTGTTCAACCCGGTCGATGATTATTACGGCCTGAGCCCGCTGGAGGCCGCCGCCATCGCGGTCGATACGCATAACGCGGCGGCGAGCTGGAACAAGGCGCTGCTCGACAACGCGGCGCGGCCGTCCGGTGCGCTGGTGTACGGCGGCGGCGACGGCGCCATGCTGTCGAGCGGGCAGTTCGAGCGGTTGAAGAAAGAGCTGTCCGACCAGTACCAGGGCGCGGCCAATGCCGGACGTCCGCTGGTGCTGGAGGGCGGGCTCGACTGGAAGGCGATGTCGCTGTCGCCGAAGGACATGGATTTCCTCGAGGCCAAGCATTCGGCGGCGCGCGAGATCGCGCTCGCCTTCGGGGTGCCGCCGATGCTGCTCGCCATCCCCGGCGACAACACCTATTCGAATTACCAGGAGGCCAACCGCGTGTTCTGGCGGCAAAGCGTGCTGCCGCTGGCGGGCCGCATCGGCTGCGCGCTGGCGCAATGGCTGGCGCCGGCCTTCGGACCGGGACTGATGCTTGCCGTCGACACCGACCGGATCGAGGCGCTCAGCCCCGACCGCGCCGCGCTGTGGGAGCGCGTCAGCACAGCGAATTTCCTCACCGTCAACGAGAAGCGCGCCGCCGTCGGCTACGGCGCGGTGCAAGGCGGCGACGTTTTTACCTAGCCCGTGGCGACTGCAAAATGTCCGACCTCATCCACGTGTTCACCGAGCGCGGCGACCTCGCGCATCTGGCGCTGCTCGCCTGGGCGCTCTCGGCCTCGGGCCTCGCCTGGTTCGCGCTGCGCGAGCTGACCGCCGCAAGCCGGCGCTTCGACGATTTCGTGCGCGAGCTCGCGCGCTTCAACGAACGGTTCGGAGGACACTGATGGACGGCCTGCACGACGTGTTGCGTTCGGTGAAGCGCGAGAACAAGGCGCGCCGCGATCATCTCGACGTGTTTCGCGAATTCCTCGACCACCTCGACCGCGCCGCGCGCCGCCGGCCGCCTCGCGCGCTGAAAGAGACCAAGGCGCGCGGCCTGCGCCGGCGCTGAACGCTCTCACTTCAACCGATCACCTCGTTTCGCTCGCCGCCCTCTCCACAAGGGAGGGTGAAGGACGTCGCATGCTCGCACCCAACCCGACCGTCGCCTCCGTGTTCGCGCCGCGCACCACCATCGATGCCGACGGCACGGTGGAGGGCTACGCCAGCCTGTTCGGCCAGATCGACCAGGCGCGCGACATGGTGCTGCGCGGCGCCTTCGCGACGACGCTGGCCGCGCGCGGCGTGCATCGCATCCCGATGTTGTTCCAGCACGACCCGGCCGAACCGGTCGGCGTCTGGCTCGAACTGCGCGAGGACCATCGCGGCCTGTTCGCGCGCGGCCGGCTCATCCCGGAGGTCGCGCGCGCGCGCGAGCTGCTGTCGCTGCTGCGCGCCGTCGCCATCGACGGTCTGTCGATCGCTTCAAGACCGTGAAAGGCACGATCGATCCGAAGAGCCGCGTGCGGCGGCTTGCCGCCGTCGACCTGTGGGAGATTTCCATTGTCACGTTCCCGCTGCTTGCGGGAGCGCGCGTGCGCACGGTGAAGGCGTCCTCCCCGCCATCCTCACCGGCGCGCACGCGCGCCGAGCGGGACTGGGCGCGGATTGTCGGCGCATCGTGCGCGGTGTGATGGCTCGGAGCGACCGCCTGTCTACGAACACGTTTCCAAGGCCGTCAGGACGAAGAAACGTGTGCACTGGCCGTCGGGATGGGGACCGCGAAGGCTCTGCTCACACCCCGCCGGGCGGCAGATAGCAGAACACCTCGCTGCCGCCGATAAAGATCCAGCCGTGGCCGGTCGGATTGCCCTGGTCCCATTTGATGCGGTGATTGGGCACGACCACGCGCGTGCCGGAGGGGATGTGCGCGCGGCCGAGCGGGCCGTCGTCGCGCGTATCTGTGATGATGGCGACGTACTGGTCGCCTTTGACCTCGTAGGTATCCGACCAATAGGCGTCGGAGCTGCCGCAGCAGGAGAACTGCGGCATGTCCGGGATCATCAGGCTGTTGAACCATTTGCGGATCTTGGGATCCTGCTTCTCCCATTGACCGAGATCGCGTGCGCTGGCGAGCGCAGCGAGGCAAACCGTGATGAGCAGAAAGCCGCTGACCACACCCATGCTGCGCCAGAGTAGGGCGGGCGCATTGCGGAGACGAGCTGCGAGCATCTGGGGCGTTCCCTTCGTCCGAGTCACACGCCATCACTGCCCGCGCAGCGTAGGTGAATCGGCGAACCGCTCGTTTGATTTGAAGCAAGCGGCAAGCCCGGCAGGCCGCCGGTCTGTCACTTAAGTAAAAACCCGTAGCGCGAGCGGCCGCCGCGCCAACCACACAGAGCCTCGATCCGTCGTCTGCAACGGCGAAACGGCCTCGGCCGTTAGCCGCCAGAGACGGCCCAAATCACTCAACAGGAGAACTCAATGGAAATCGCGACCTCTACCGAACTCGAGATCAAGGCGGGCGTCTCGCTCGATGCCGTGGTGACGCATGCCGACATGATGCGCGCCTTCGAGGCCTTCAAAGAGACGAACGACGAGCGGCTGGAGAAGCGTTCGAGCGACGTCGTGCTCGAAGACAAGCTTGCGCGCATCAACGCGACCATCGACGCGCAGACGCGCCGGTTGGACGAGATCACGCTGAAGTCGGCGCGGCCGGCGCTCGGCGGCGAGCGCGGCGCGGCGCGCAGTGCTTCGGCGCTGGAACACAAGGCTGCATTCGAGGACTATGTGCGCTCCGGCGAAACAACCAATCTGCGTGCGCTCGAAAGCAAGGCGATGACGATCGGCTCAAATCCCGACGGCGGCTTTCTGGTGACGCCGGAGATCGAGCAGATCATCGCGCAGCGGCTGACGGCGATCTCGCCGATCCGCGCCATCGCCGGCGTGCGCACGATCAGCAGCAATGTCTACAAGAAGCCGTTCATGACCTCGGGCCCGGCCGTCGGCTGGGTGGGCGAAACCGATGCGCGCGCGCAGACGACATCGCCGACCCTCGACGAGCTGTCGTTCCCGGCCATGGAGCTCTACGCCATGCCGGCGGCCTCCGCGACGCTGCTCGAAGACTCGGCCGTCAACATCGAGCAGTGGCTGGCGCAGGAAGTCGACACCGTGTTCGCCGCGCAGGAGGGCGCCGCTTTCGTCAACGGCGACGGCTCCAATAAGCCGAAGGGCTTCCTCAACTACACGACCGTGGCGCAATCGTCCTGGACCTGGGGCAGCATCGGCTATGTCGCGAGCGGCGCGGCCGGCGCCTTCCCGTCGTCCAACCCGAGCGACGTGCTGGTCGACCTCATCTACGCAACGAACGCCGGTTACCGGCAGAATGCATCCTTCGTGATGAGCCGCAAAACGCAGTCGGCGATCCGCAAGTTCAAGGACACGACCGGCAATTATCTCTGGCAGCCGCCGGCGAGTGCGGGCGGCCGCGCCTCATTGATGACCTTCCCGGTCTACGAGGCCGAGGACATGCCGGACATCGCGGCCAATTCGCTGTCGATCGCCTTCGGCGACTTCAACCGCGGCTACCTGATCGTCGACCGCGCCGGCGTCAGCGTGCTGCGCGACCCCTACAGCGCCAAGCCTTACGTGCTGTTCTATACGACCAAGCGCGTCGGCGGCGGCGTGCAGGATTTCGACGCGATCAAGCTGATGAAGTTCGCGGCGAGCTGATAAGCGGCGAACGCTGCGTTTCCGATTGTCATCACCGGGCCGGCGCGCTTTGCGCCGTGACCCGGTGATCTCGTTTGGGGACGCAGTGCCTCTTCTCACACGACGATCAATCTCCATCCACAAAGCCAATCCGATCTACGTTCAGCACCAAATGACAACTATGTGCTAGTACGGTAGGCACATGCGCCAACAGATCAAAATATCGCCGGTGAATTCTTTGTTGTTCATCGAGGATGTCAACGGCGGCACACCGCCGAAACCGGTATGGGGCGCCACGATTCTATCAACGCCGTCCTGTATTTCATTTGCTTGCTTTCCCGAGCAGGATGGCCCGACAGAGATCACCATCGGGCGATCGCATGAGATTGAGCCGGGACCTTTATTGATGTTTGAGGGCGACCTCGAAACTCCAAGTCGCAAAATCATCATATCGGGTGTCGAGATTGAACGCCTAATGAGCGTCGATGTGGCTCACCAAAAGACGAAGGTCCGTATTTGGTACAGCCATGCCAAATGGCCAGATAAGGTTACAATCAGTGTTGACTAAAGCGAAAGTTAAGGCCCCACCGGAGAATTCAGCTTCCCTGCCGTCTCCACAACCCACGCGCGGTAAAGATTGAGCGGAGTCACGCCGGTCATGCCGCCGCAGCCGTCGGTAAGGCTCGGCCCTGTCGACCAGCTCACCACGCCGATGAGTGACGTTTCGTCGAACACCGGTGCGCCGGAATCGCCGGTGCAGGCGCCTAGGCCGGCGCGCACGCCGCCGGTCGCCGGATCGATCAGTCGGATCTGCAGATTGCCGGGCTGGCCGGTGATCGACAGGCGCGCGACGCGCAGCGTGCCGCCGCTTTTGCCATCGCCGCGCACGGCGAGGCCATAGCCGAAAACGCTGAGCGTGCCGCCGACCTTGGGCGCGTAGCGGCCGTCGCCCAGTGTCGCCGGAACAACGGCTTCCGGCAGCGGCTGCGCCAGCTTGAGCAGCGCGACGTCGGCGGTGGCGCGGTGCGCCAGCAGTGTCTGCAGGTTGAACTGCGGATGGCGCGAGACCGATTGCACGTCGAGCAGGCGCGGCCTGCGCGCGGCGTCGAATTCGACGATCTTGTATGCGGAGCCGGGCTGCACGCAGTGCGCGGCGGTGAGCACCACATCGCGCGCGATTGCGGCGCCGGTGCAGAACGAGCCGAGCGAGCCGACGATCATGACCGCGTGGCGCGGGCCCGTGGCGGACGGCGCATTGCCGCTGATGGCGAAAGCCGGCGCGCAGAGCGACAGCGAGACGAAAGCGGCGAGAAGCGGGCGCATGCGGATGCATGAGCCTCGAACGCACCCGTCTGTCAACCTTTGTTCATTGGAAAACAGCTTATGCCTTCTCTTCTTCTCAAGGGCCCGGCCGTCGAGCCGCTGACGCTCGACGAGGCGCGTGCCTTCCTGCGGGTGGACCACACCGACGTCGAGGTTATCGCGAATTTCGGCGCGGTCGCCTTTAATCCAATGTCAACGATGTACGACGTCATGATTGCACCGGATGGCATCCATGTCTGGACGTGGGATGCGCGGCCCTATCCGATCTTTCCGGCGGACACGACAGCGTGGAGCGACGGGCCGAATTGGGGCTGGCGACGATCCGACCACGCTCGCGAATTGGAAAGAGATACTCGCCCCGGACGCGGTCACGTCCGTTTCTGGTCGTACCGGCGCGGTGAGCTTGAGCGCCGGCGATATTGCTGGTTTATCGGCTTCGGCAACGACCGATACGACCAATGCGGGGAATATTACGTCCGGAACGCTCAGCAATACGCGGCTATCGGGTGTGGCGCTGACTAGGAACAACCTGGCGGATCTCTCCAATGGCACGACCGCACGGACCAATCTCGGGCTCGGCACCATCGCGACGCAGTCGGCCAGCGCTGTGTCTATTTCTGGCGGAACGGTGACGGGCCTCGGTACGCCGTCGTCGCCGACCGATGCGGCCAACAATGCTTATGTCGACGCACTTGCGACGCTGGTTTCAGGCGCACTTGTATTTAAGGGCGCCTGGGATGCGTCCGTGGGGACATTTCCGGCGAGCGGAGTCGCACAGACGGGATGGTTCTACAAAGTGTCCGTCGCCGGAACGGTGAACGGAGTCGCCTTTGATGTCGGCGATGACATCTACGCGGTGACTGATAACGCGTCAGCCGCGACTTACGCCAACAATTGGCTGCGCATCGACGGTGTCGTCAGCGGTGCGGAGGTTGCGACGGCGCTGGGTTATACGCCACTGTCGCCCGGCAACAACTTGTCAGATCTGGCTAACATCGCCACGGCACGCACGAACCTGGGCCTCGCTGCGTCGGCAATCACCGACACGACCAATGCCGGCAATATCAGTAGTGGGACGCTGAGCAACGCGCGCTTGTCCGCAGTCGCATTGACCGCCAGTGCGAATACGTTTGCGGGGACGCAGACGATCCAACCGGCGGCGAACACGAACGCGTTAGCCGTAAGTAGCGCGACTTTCGGAACAGCGGATACGCACTCGTTGATCGATCTGGCGGCCGCCTGGAATGTTGGTGCGGGCAATACGGCAGGTACGGCGATAAAGCTAAACGTCGCCGACACGTCGAGCGCGTCGGGATCGCTGCTCCTGGATTTGCAGATCGGTGGTACTTCAAAGCTCAAAGTTGATAAAGCGGGCCAGATTTCTGTTGGGAGCACCACCGCCGGCTCGACAGCTCACCAGCTTGCAGCGAACAATAGTAACGCAGATAGATGGGGCATGTTTTTTTGGCGGAGCCGCAGCTTCAGTCACCTACAACGGTGGCCACCGAGGCGGTTGGGATTGGACGGACGGACTGTTCGCTGGTGATAGCTTATCAATAGGAGCGTCCGGGACCGGAACGAGCTACACAGCGAGAAAAGACTTATATTTGATACGTGAAGCCGCTGGGCACCTAGGCCGACGAAACGGAGCAAGCGCACAAAAGGACAGCATTTACGGCACCTATACGTCCGCCACTAACTTCGAGCGTTTGTCACTTGACGCTGGCCAAACGACGGCGAGCGTGTGGCGTATTATGTCCGAGAAGGGCTCAGGCGGTGGATCACTGCGACCGATCGCGATCGATGGTTACGCGAAATCCGGTGCAATGGTGAACACAGATATCCCGCAAGGCGCTTGGGCTTTGTTCAAGGACTCGTCGAGCGGCGCGGTCGTACTCGGATATAACGATGGCGGCACGCTGAAGACCGTGGCGTTGAGCTAGTTGCCACCTGTCGGAGCATTCTTAGTAACATCCTGTGGAGAGTCCAATGGCTGCGTCGAGCTACGACGACGCCTTGCGTCGCCTTCTGGCGCATGAGGGCGGCTATACCAATCATCCGTCCGATCCCGGCGGGCCGACTAATTTCGGCATCACGATCTACGATTATCGGAAATATGTGAAGCCGAATGCCACGGCCGCCGACGTTCGCGCCATGAGCGTTGTCGAAGCAAAAGCGATTTATCGTAGCAAATATTGGGCGGCGCAGCGGTGCGACGAATTGCCGGCGGGGGTGGACTATGCCGTGTTCGATTACGGCGTGAACTCCGGAATTGGCCGCAGTGGAAAAGTGTTGCGCCGTGCTTTGCTGCTCTCGGACAGAACGAGTGTGATTGACGATGAAGCAATCGCAGCGGTTCGTGCGACCGACGCCAGTCGGGTCGTAACTGAAATATGCGAAGAACGGCTGCGGTTTCTGCAGTCACTGTCCACCTGGAAAGTCTTCGGCGCAGGCTGGGGGCGACGCGTGGCTGATGTTAAAAAGGCTGCGCTAGCGATGGCCTCCGGCGCGCCACTGTCGGATTTGACGCGATCCCCAGCCTCAGGCCGGGGTGTGGTGCCGATCAACTCGGTTGCTCAGCAGGGCACCGCCGGCGCCGCGGTCGCTGCGGGTGTTGTCGCAGCACAACAAGCGCATCAGTCGGGGGCGGGAGCGATTGAGAGTCTTGCCATTATCGCGCTCGCGCTCGGACTTTCCGTTTCTGGATGGTTGTATTGGCACTGGCGACAGCGCCAGCAGCAGGAGCGGCCCGCGTAACCGAAGTCTTCCCGAACGCTCGCGCGTGGCCCCGGCATCGGCATGAACTATTTTGTGACAAAGGAAATTCATCATGTGGGACAAGATCAAAGCTTGGTTCAAACATTCGATCACCATTCTGTGGGCGCGTATTGTGGCGGTCGCCGGCCTTGTGTTGGCGGCAGGCCAGTCGGTCTTGGCCGACCCGAACATCACGGGTGCGATTCAGTCCGCACTGCAGCCGAGATACATCCCGTATTATGTGATCGCGATCGGGCTTGTGACAGAAATTGCGCGTCGCCGCTCGTTGCAGGCGTAACGCATGTTTACGCTTGTCCTAAGTTGGCTCGGCAATCTCCTCGGCGGGCCTTTCGCGAAGGCGGCTGTCGATGCCTATCGTGCCAAGCTGACGGCCGAAAATACCTCGGAAAAGATCGCAGCCGACCCCGCCGCGCGCGAGCTAGCTGTCGAACAAAGGCGAGCTGAACTGGCCGCTAAGCTTGTGATTGCCGAGCAGGGCCGCTGGTACACGGCGCTGCCGCGTCCGCTCTTTGCCTTTCCTTTCGTGATCTACGTCTGGAAAGTCGTTGTTTGGGACCGCGTCCTCAATCTCGGCAGCACCCCCGCGCTCACCGGCGATGTCGCGCAGTGGGCTATGATCGTGCTTACCGCTTATTTCGGCGGCCGGAGCCTGGAAAAGATGGCGCGTATAATCGCGCGCAAGTGATGAGAAGAGGGCTAATGCGCCGATCGTCGATAGCGCTCAAGGCGTAACCGATTTGACGGTCTTTGCATCCTTTTCCGGATTCGACAGGTTGGCGGCTTTTTTCGCTCTTTGAGAGCTTCATTACCGTTGCATTAAATCTGCATCACGTTCAGCCAGCGTTCACCAGCGCGCGCTTAAGACGCCACCCATGCTGGTTTCCCGCATTCTCTTGTGTGGCCTCGTCCTTGGGTTCCTCGCGGCCCCCCTGGCGGCCGCCGATGTTCAGCAGAACGCCTGCCTGACCAAGACCGAGCAACGTGCCGCGGTCGCCGACCGCAAGGCGATTTCGCTTGCCCAGGCGGTCAAATCGCTACGTGAGCACGGCCAGCGCGCCGAGCTGGTCCGGGCCAGGCTCTGTCATCGCGGCGATAATCTGGCCTATATGCTGACTCTGCTGCCGCGCAGTGGCAAAGTGATCGTGGCGACCGTCGATGCCACCACGGGCGACGTCAGCAACGGCCGTTAACGGAGATTCCTCCTTGCGTTTGCTTGTCGTCGAGGACGACCCAGACCTCAATCGCCAGTTGACCGGCGCCCTGACGGACGCTGGCTACGTCGTCGACCGCGCTTTTGATGGCGAGGAGGGGCACTATTTGGGCGAGTCCGAGCCTTACGATGCTGTCATCCTCGACATCGGCCTGCCGAAAATGGACGGCATCTCGGTGCTGGAATCCTGGCGCCGCGCCGGCCGCGCCATGCCGGTGCTGATGCTCACCGCGCGCGACCGGTGGAGCGACAAGGTGCAAGGGTTCGACGCCGGCGCCGACGACTACGTCGCCAAACCCTTCCACCTCGAGGAAGTGCTGGCCCGCGTGCGCGCGCTGCTGCGCAGGTCTGTCGGCCACGCCAAGAGCGAATTTGTCTGCGGGCCGGTACGGCTCGACTCGCGAACTGGGCGGGTGAGTGTCGATGGCAATCCGGTCAAACTGACCAGTCACGAATACCGGCTGCTCGCCTACCTGATGCATCATGCGGGCCGTGTGGTCTCACGCACCGAGCTGGTCGAGCATCTGTATGATCAGGATTTCGACCGCGATTCCAACACGATCGAAGTGTTCGTCGGCCGCATCCGCAAGAAGCTTGGCGTCGACATCATCCAGACCGTACGCGGTCTCGGCTATCTGCTCAGTCCTCCCGACACGCGCTGACGCAATGCGCGCCAACTCGCTCGCGCTGCGCCTGTTTCTCTCGGCCACGGCCTGGGCGGTGGTGATTCTACTGATCACGGGCGTGGCGCTATCGTCGCTGTATCGGCAGGCGGTGGAGCGTGCATTCGACCGGCGTTTGGGTGTCTACCTGCGAACGCTGGTCGCCGATGTCGCCTCGCCAGAAGAAGCGGGCGAAAAATTCCCGCAGTCTCTGGGTGAGCCGCTGTTCGAGCTGCCGCTCTCCGGCTGGTACTGGCAGGTGACGCGGCTCGATCCCGGCAAGTCCGACGTTCGCAGCTCGCGCTCCCTATGGGATGGCGGCCTGCCGCACCTGCAGGACTTCGGAGTCGCGCCGGGGCCGAGCGGGTCGCGCGAGGGCTATGTTACCGGACCCGAAGATCAGCGGTTGCGTTTGGTGGAGCGCAATATCGATCTCGGTGACGAGGGCCACTATCTCGTGGCGGTCGCCGGAGATGCCTCGGAAATCACCGCGGAGACGCGGTCATTCGACCAGGCGCTGATCGTCACCTTCGCGATCCTTGCCGCGGTCTTACTGCTCACGACGATGTTCCAAGTGCGTTTCGGCCTGGCTCCGCTCAAACGCATCACCACCAGCCTGACAGCCATCCGCTCGGGCACCGCCGAACGGCTTGCCGGCGAATTCCCTGAGGAAATTGCGCCCCTGGCGCGCGAGACCAATGCGTTAATCGAGGCCAATAAAGAGATTGTGGAGCGCGCGCGCACGCACGTCGGCAATCTCGCGCACGCGCTGAAAACACCATTGTCGGTCATCGTCAATGAAGCAAATGCGCGGGGCGCAGACCCCTTTGCTCAAAAGGTCCTGGAGCAGGCTGAAATCATGCGCGATCAGGTGGCGCGCCATCTGGAGCGTGCGCGACTGGCAACGCGTCTGACGGTTGTTGGAGCCGTCACGGAAGTCGCGCCAGTCGTGACAGCGCTTGCGCGTACGATGGAGAAAATCAATCACGACCGCGCTATCTCGGTCGATGTGCATTGCGACGAGCAGGCGCGTTTTCGCGGCGAGCGGCCGGACCTAGAGGAAATGATCGGCAATCTTGTCGACAATGCCTGTAAATGGGCTTCGTCTCGCGTCGCGATCGACGTCATTCGTGAAATCGCGGACAACCGTCAGGTCGTCCGTATCAATGTCGACGACGATGGACGCGGGCTGTCGCCGACCGAGCGGGAGCAGGTGGCGAAACGCGGCCGCCGGCTTGACGAAACCAAGCCGGGCTCGGGCCTCGGATTGTCGATTGTGGTCGAGCTTGCCAGCCTCTACGGGGGTGGCCTGACCCTCGGAACTGCGCCGCTCGGCGGGCTGCGGGCCGAGCTGGTATTGCCGGCTGCGTAAGCTTTAAAGGCCCCGAATTCGCATCCACAAGAAGACGGCCGCGCTCGACACAACGATCAGCGCAATTGCAAATGGATAGCCATAGGTCCACTCGAGCTCCGGCATGTGCTTGAAGTTCATGCCGTAGATGCCGGCGATCACCATTGGCGGTGTGAGAACCGTCGCGACCAGTGTCAGGACGTTCATCACTTTGTTCTGCAGCAGTCCGATGTAGCCGACCACGCCGTCGAGAAGGAATCCAGCGGTCGTCGACAAATCGGTTTCCGCTTCGGCGATTGACACTAGATCGCGCTCGAAGGCTTCGAGCTTAGCGACCAGATCCTTTGCGTCGTTCTGCTCGCGCAGGAATGCGATCATGCGGCGGAAGCTGAGCACGCTCCGGCGCAACTTGACGAGAACCTCACGGGTCGGACCGAGCTCCGTCAGCACGCGTTCGAGTTGGCGGTTGCGCAGGCGAGGGGACGATTGCAGGAGCCGCCGACGTTTTGTCGTGGTGTGGTGCTGGAAGACCAGCGTATTGATGCGATCGAGATCGTGGCCGACCTTGTCTAGAATGTTGTCAATGTGGTCGACGATCATATCGAGTATCGCGGCGAAGATGTCGTCGCGCTCGGACCGGTGAGTGAAGCAATTCTCGCACTCCTTGATCAGTTCGCTCATGCCGATCGGCGCGCCGTCCGCAACCGTCACCAAAACGTTTTTGGCGCGGATGAAGGTCACCTTCAGCAAATGCGGGTTGCCGCCTTCCTGCAGCGTTACCACCAGCCCGGTCATCGTCAGTTGACGTTCGCTGGAGCTGAAATGGCTGGAGACTTGGAACGGCTCGTAGTCATTCACCGGGCTCACTTCGATGCCTAGGGTCGTCTCTACCAGCGCCTTTTCGGCGTTGCTTGCCTCGCGCAGGTCAATCCACTGGGCTCTGCGCAAGGCCTCTTCGTCGGACCCGCCGACTTCGCTCAAGCTGCCGTTTTCAATGCGGTAGGTCTTCAGCACGCAGCCTCCAGTCGCCCGCTTTTGCCGCGCCGACAACGCGACACGAAGGGCTTGGTTGCGATCTAAGCCGCTGTTTTGCCCAATTCCTACGATCTGGCTAGACTACTGAATCGATTTTTCGGGGGTCGACATGCCGGGCTTCAAATACGTCGCAATTGCCGTCGTCGCCGCGTCGCTGGCAGGATGTGCCGGCAGCCCGGATGGCATGGGCCCGGGTCCGAAAGAAAACACCGGTACGCTGCTGGGCGCCGGCACTGGCGCCTTGCTGGGCGCGGCCGTCGCCGGGGGTGGTACAGGCAACCGGCTGGCGGGCGCTGCCGTTGGCGGATTACTCGGCGGTCTGATCGGTAACCGTATCGGCGCGGCGCTGGACGACGAGGACAAGCAGCGGGCCTATGCCGCGCAAATGGACGCCCTTGAGCGCGGTCCGTCCGGTGCGCCGGTGTCTTGGCGTAATCCCGATTCCGGCCGCTATGGCACGGTCGTTCCTGGTCCGGCGTATCAGGAGGCGGGACGTAACTGCCGCTCCTACACCCACACGATTTACATCGACGGGCGGCCGCAGACGGCGCGTGGCACAGCGTGTCGCCAGCCGGACGGAACTTGGGCTACGCTGGGCTAGGCCTCTCGGAACTCGCAACGTTCTGGAATGTATCGACTTTGGTCGCGGCGCGACGCCGGGGCCTTTGAATAATCTATTGTTTTTGCAAGATAATTTCTTTTCCCCACCTTACAAAAGTTTAATCCCTCCGACAGGACGCTGTAAGGCTCGTCGCCCCATCTTGAGGTTCGAAACGGCGCCCATGCGCCGACCGAATTTCGAATGGAGCTTTATCGATGACCCCGAGCGTCGTTCCCCCCACAAAGCCTAAGACCTGGCGCGGACTTTCCGCCCGCCGCCTCGCGCTCCTTGGCACTACCATCGCCGGCCTCGGTGTTGCCGCGTTGGTCGTTGCCCCCGGTCTCAATCTGTCGACTGGCTATCCAACGGCGATCGCACAGAACCTGACCGAGCAGGCGCGTAAGCTCAATGCTCCGGTCGGCTTCGCCGACATCGTGGAGAAAGTGAAGCCGGCGGTGATCTCCGTCCGCGTCAAAATGGACGGCGGCGCGCAGACCAATGGCCTCGGCGATCAGAACCTCGACGAGGTTCCTCCGGGCTTGCGTGAATTCTTCCGCCGCTTCGGTATGCCGAACGGTCCAGAAGGGATGCCGCGTGGTCGCGGCGGTCCGCGTGGCATGATCACCGGCCAGGGCTCGGGCTTCATCATTTCGGCCGACGGATACGCGGTCACGAACAACCACGTTGTCGAAAAGGCCGACACCGTCCAGATCACCACGGACGACGGCAAGACTCACAATGCCAAAGTTATCGGCGCCGACCCGCGCACCGATCTCGCATTGATCAAGGTCGAGGGCGGGCCATTCCCCTACGTGAAGCTCTCCGACAAAACCCCGCGCATTGGCGACTGGGTACTGGCGGTCGGTAATCCGTTCGGCCTCGGCGGTACCGTCACCGCCGGTATTGTCTCGGCCCGGGGACGCGATATCGGCGCCAGTGCTTATGACGACTTCATTCAGATCGACGCCCCGGTCAACAAAGGCAACTCCGGCGGTCCGACCTTCGACACCGAAGGAAACGTGATCGGCGTTAATACGGCGATCTTCTCTCCGTCCGGTGGTTCGGTCGGCATCGCGTTTGCGATCCCGTCGGAAACGGTGACCAGCGTCATCGGTCAGCTCAAGGACCATGGCTCGGTCACGCGCGGCTGGATCGGCGTGCAGATCCAACCGGTGACGCAGGACATCGCCGACAGCCTCGGCCTCAAGAAGGCGGAAGGCGCGCTCGTTGCCGAACCGCAGGCCGGCAGCCCGGCGCAGAAGGCCGGCATCCAGGCAGGCGACGTCATCACCTCCGTCGATGGCGTGCCGGTGAAGGATGCCCGCGATCTTGCCAAGCGCATCGGTGGCAAGGCGCCGAAGGCCACGGTTAAGCTGACGATCGTGCATCAGGGGGCCGAAAAGACGGTCGACCTGACGCTCGGCGAACTGCCGGCGCAGCGCGAAGCCCGCGCGACGCCGCAGGACGACAGCGACAACGGTGCCACCGCCGACATCGGCAAGCTCGGACTTACTCTCGCACCTGCGTCTAAAGTTGCAGGGGCCGGCGCGCAGGGAGTTGTGGTCACCGCCGTTGATTCGTCGGGTGCAGCCGCCGATCGCTTCTCGACCGGGGATGTGATCCTCGAAATCGCCGGCAAGTCCGTTTCCACGCCCGCCGACGTGCGCACGGTGCTTGCCAGCGCGCGGTCGGAAGGTAAACGCAGCGTCCTGGTGCGGGTGAAGTCGGGTGAGAACACCCGCTTCGTCGCGATGCCGGTCGGCCGCGGCTAACGGTTTGAGGGGTTCTGCCGGCAATCGTCGCCCCCGCCGGTGGTTCACCTCAACGGGGCGGGCTTCGGCCCGTCCCGGCAAATTCCCGGTCCGGATTCCTGACCCTCGGTCATGAATCAGGGCCGACGAGCTCCAACCCGGCATCCGTCGCCCCCGCCGGGTGGGGTCGTTGAGGGGGTGGCGAGGTCCGCCT
>Ga0134124_10000521_pt1 | contig 32346 bp, 27 predicted proteins | sample KB304_FD_96880 | JGI IMG/M metagenome (GOLD analysis project Ga0134124, IMG submission 96880) | Terrestrial soil microbial communities without Nitrogen fertilizer from Kellogg Biological Station, Michigan, USA - KB3-0-4 | ecosystem: Environmental > Terrestrial > Soil > Unclassified ... | reverse complement strand
CGCTGGTAGAAGGCGCGCAGCGGAGCCGCACCGAGGAAGGTGGTACCGATCAGTTCAGCATCCTTCACCTTCACGCCGTCTTTCAGCACGGTGACCTTGCCGGCCGCATCCACATGCTCGATGCGCAGTGTTCCCGCCTTGGCGATCGAAGCCGATTGCTCATTGCCATAGAAGTCATCGCCGCTCATGTGGGCAACATGCGTCTTGGAATCCTTGGCCCATGCGCCCATGGAGTGGGGGTGCTTGCGGGCGTACTGTTTCACCGCCTTGGCCACGCGACGATCGGAATTGCCCTCGCGCAGCACCGGGTTCACGGCACTGCCGGACACTTTCGCATAACGCGCCTTCACGGCCTTGTCGGTTTCGCTGGCGGGATTCTCCGGATAATCCGGTACCGCGAATCCCTGTGACTGCAGCTCCTTCACCGCCTCAACCAGCTGTGGCACGGAGGCGCTGATATTGGGCAGCTTGATGATGTTGGCATCAGGCGTCTTGGCCAGCTCGCCCAGCTCTGCCAGGTCGTCCTTGCAGCGCTGCGTGGGTTGCAGCGAGTCCGGGAAATTCGCCAGCACACGGCCGGCCAGCGAGATGTCGCGGGTCTCCACTGAAACGCCTGCCGCGCGCGTGAAAGCTTGCACGATGGGCAGCAGCGAGTAAGTGGCCAGGGCGGGGGCTTCGTCGGTGAGCGTATAGATGATCTTCGTCATGCCAATTCCTTCAAAGTGCGGAGAGTTCCCGCTCCGCCTGTTTCAACCATTCTTCCTGCGTGCGTCGGTAGTGGGCAGGAGCCACGGCCGACTGATCCAGCAAAGCCTTGAGCACCGTGCGTGCCGTGTCGTTCTGCCCCTGTGCGCGCAGCAGCTGTGCGTAGCGCACCGGTGCTTCGGCACCGGCGAAGTAGCCGCTCAGCGCCTTGTATTCATCCAGCGCCCGCTGCGTCTGCCCCTCGCGTTCCAGCGCGCGCGCGTAGAGCAGATGCCCTTCGGTGGAGCGGAATTGCGGATTGGCCCGGATCAGTTCATCCAGCGTGCCGCGGGCATCGGCAGGTTTGTCGGCGGCGAATTGCGCCCGTGCCAGGCCGAGCATGAGATTGGGATCATGCTCGTACAGTCCGCGCAGCACCTGCCGGTAAGTTGCAATGGCCTCCTCATGTCGCCCCAGTCGCAGCAGCTCTTCCGCATAGCGCTGGCTGGCGTCCACGCCGCCGCTGATCTGCGCCCGGGCGGCCAGCTTGCGCAGTTCAGCCTCCGGATCCAGCGCCTTTTTCATGCCCTTGACGGTGCGCTGCGTGGTCCGGCTGCGCAGCAGGTCCGGCAGCAGCTCGGCCGCGGTATACGCGATGATGCTGGCCACGGGCAGCATGGCCAGCACCCAGATCCACAGCTGGTTGCGACCGGTCTTGATGCAGTGGACGATCAGCAGCGCCTGGACGACGTAGGAAATCAGCAGGAAAGACATGGGGTGCAAGCTTACCGTGCATGGCAAACCCGCGGCGAGGCCGTTTATCCTCCGGGTTCAAATGCGTGCCGTGGTCCACACCTTGCTGGCCGGATTGCTGATTGCCGGCATGGCCACGCCGTCCATGGGCCAGGGAGTTTCCGGGGCGGATGCCGCCGCAGGGCCGCAGGTTTCCCCATCGCAGCCCCGTCCGCGCATCGGACTGGTGCTGTCCGGCGGCGGCGCGCGTGGCGCCGCGCATGTCGGTGTGCTCTCGCTGGAAGAGATGCACATCCCCATCGATGCCATCGCCGGCACCAGCATGGGCGCCGTGGTGGGCGGTCTGTATGCCAGTGGCATGTCCGCCGCGCAGATCGAACGGCAGCTGGACAGCGTCGACTGGGAAGATGCCTTTCGCGATCGTCCGCAACGCTCACGGCTGAACTTCCGCCGCAAGCGCGAGGACCGCGACTTCCTCGTGCAGCTGCCGCTCGGCTTTCGCGACGGACGTTTCCAGTTGCCACGTGGCCTGATCCAGGGCCAGAAACTCACCCAGCTGCTGCGCGAGATGACGCTGCCGGTCAGCAGCATCACGCATTTCGATGCGCTGCCCACGCCGTTTCGCGCCGTGGCCACCGACCTTACAACCGGTACCGCCGTGGTGCTGAAGGACGGCGACCTGGCCAGTGCATTGCGCGCCAGCCTTTCGGCTCCGGGCATCTTCGCGCCCGTGGAACGCGATGGCCGGCTGCTGGTGGATGGCGGCATCGTCGACAATCTGCCCATCGATGTGATGCGCGAGATGAATGTCGACCGGCTCATCGTGGTGGATGTGGGTTATCCACTGGCGCCGCGGGACCGGCTGGGCAATGTCACCAATGTGGCCAGCCAGATGCTGGCCATCCTCATCCGCCGCGAAGGGCAGAAGCAGCTGGCCAGCCTGGGTCCCACCGACCTGCTGATCAGCCCCGACATGGCGCAGGTGTCGTCATTCGACTTCGACAATCTGCGCAAGGTGATGCGCTTCGGCGAGACCGCGGCGCGCGAAGCCAGTTCCCGGCTGGCAGAGCTTGCGATCCCCGCGGCGCAGTACGAGCAATACGTGGCGGCCCGGAATCACCCAAGCACGCTGCCCACCGTGCGCAGCGTGCGCGCGGCGGAAGATTCCGCGGCCTACGAGAAATCCATCGGCAGCTTCTTCGGTGCGCTCGCTGGCCAGCCGCTCGATCCTGACGAAATACGTCGGCGTTCCAACCGTTTCTATGGACAGGGACTGCTCGAATCCTTCGACTATCGCGTAGTGCCCGTGGGCGGGCAGCCCGACACGGCGGATCTGGAATTCTCGGCCCATCCGAATTCCTGGGGACCTACCTACGTGCGCTTCGGCTTGCGCCTGCAGGATGACTTCAAAGGCAACTCCACCTTCGACGCCGCCGCGCGCGTGTTGTTCACCAACCTCACGTCACTGGGTGCGGAATGGGTATGGGATGCGCAGGTCGGTGGCAATCCGCGGCTGGGCACGGAGTTTTACCTGCCGTTCTCGGCGCAGCGGCGCTGGTTCATCGAGCCCTCGGCGTTGTTCCAGATTCGTGCCGTGCCGGAGTTCGATGCGCTGGGCGTGCAGGACGGCGAACTGCGCGTGCGATCGGTGCGTTTCGGCACCGCCCTGGGGCGCGAGATGGGTCAGCGGGCCGAGCTGCGCGCCGGCTTTGACCGCGAGTTCGGCAAGTCGAGGGTCAGGCTCGGTGACATCGCCCAGCCGGAGGATGAGTTCACCAACAATGAGCTGTTCACGCGCTTCAGCTACGACAGCCTGGACAGCGTGGCCTTCCCCCGTGACGGTGAAGGCATCACCGCCGAATGGCGGCGGCAGCTCTCCGAGCGATCTCTACAGCGGGTCTCGGACTCGGTGAATGTGGATGTGCGCATCGCGCGCTCCTGGGGTCGCGACACCTTCATCGCCTGGGGATCGGCCGGCACGCTGCTGAACGATGAATTCGCCGATGCACGCAGTTATTTTCCGCTGGGTGGCTTCCTGAATCTGTCCGGCATCCCGGCCAATTCACTCAGCGCGCCCCACTACAGCATTGCTCGGCTGGTGTACTACCGGAAGGTGGGCAGCGGCGGCGAGGGCTTCCTCAACGTGCCGCTGTATGCGGGACTGTCACTGGAAGCCGGCAACACCTGGCAGAAACGCACCGACATGAACTTCGCCGATGCCCGCAAGGACATGAGCGTGTTCTTCGGGCTGGATACCTTTCTCGGGCCGGCGTGGTTCGCCATGGGCTATGACAGCCAGGGCCATCACGCCTTCTACCTCTCGCTGGGCCGGGGTTTCTAGGCCTGCGGGATCAGGAAAGCCCGCGACTGGCGGCGAGATTCTCGATCTTCGTGAATATCAGGGTCGGAGAATCGAGCGGGCGCGAGTATTCGTGGCGGCGGCTCATTTCGATGAGCGCGGCATCACGCTCATCCGCGGTGCGATACCAGTGCACACGATGCCAGTCCGGTCCCAGCAGCTTGCGGAATGGATCATTGGTCTTGAGGCTGATCCGGATGCCGTAAGGGCAGGGCTCTTCGGTGTGCGGCGTGCGCAGGTTGTGCGCGGATTGGATGGAGGGCATAGCGTAGAATCATACCAGCCGCGGCCCCCAAGAAATCCAACAGCGCGCAAGGAGCCCCATGACCGTCGAAATTCGTGTACTGCTGCTCATTGCGCTGTTCGCGGCAGGCTATGTCGCGCGGCGTCTGGGATGGCTCAAGCCCCCGCATGCCGGCCGCATGCTGCAGCTGGTCATCACCGTGGGCCTGCCCGCGCTGTTCCTGGCCGATGTCAGCCGCATTCCGCTGCGCGCGGATCTGATCGCACTGCCAGCCAGCAGCGTGCTCATCATCCTGGTGACCGGCGTGCTGTCGCTGCTGGTCGGGCGCGCCATGGGCCTGCAGCGTGCGGAGCAGGGCGCCATGACCATCTGCGGCATGTCCATCAACAATGGGTTTCTCTTCCCATTTGCGATTGCGGTGTGGGGTCAGGTGGGCTTTGCGCAGATGGCCCTGTTCGACTTTGGCAATGCGCTGTGCCAGGGCAGCCTGGTGTACGCCATCGCTGCGGCCTATGGCGGTCACGGCACCGGATTTCTCGCCATCGCACGGCGGGTATTGGGCTTTCCTCCACTGTGGGCGCTGATCGCGGCGCTGCTGCTGAATGTTTCCGGCGTGGCGCTGCCGGGCTGGCTCACGCTGGTGCTGGGCAACGTGGGCCGCTGGATCCTGCTGCTGGTCATCGTGGCCCTGGGCGTGCTGTTCGACGCCAAGCTGCTGCGCGACAGCCGGGTGCTGGCGACGCTGGCGCTGCGCATCCTGCTCGGACTGCTGCTGGGCTACCTGTGCGTGGAATTGTTTGGCCTCACCGGCCTCACACGTTCGGTGGTGTTGCTGGGCGCCGCAGCACCCATCGGCTTCAGTGCTGTGGTCATCGCCAATCGCGAACAGCTCAATCGCGAACTGGCAGCCAGCGCCGCATCGATTTCCGTGCTGCTGGCTCTGGCCTATGTGCCGCTGGCCATGTGGCTGCTGCCGCGCTGAAAGCGCGGGCTCGTTGCCGCGCTAAAGGCGCGGGCTCGTTGCCGCGCTCTGTAGCGCGACTCGTGGCCGCGCTAGCGCGGCTCCTTGCCCGGTGTCGGATCTTCCATCGGGAAGGTCTTCACTTCGGAAGGAGTGTTGGCCGGATGAGCTGCTGGCACTGCGGTCCCCGTGGCTGCCGGCGTGGCTGGCGCCGCAGCGGGCGTTGCCGCGCTCTCGCCGGTGCTCGAGGCCAGCGCTGCCAGGAACCGTCGTGCATTCTCGGAGTTGGAAGTCACCGCGCCGCTCATGATCTCTGATGGCAGCACGCCGCTCTTGGCGTAGAAAGTGCGGTTGCCCTTGTTGTCCATGGTGATGGCCGTGCCATCGAGCGCCACACCGGCGAACAGGCCGCGTGCGCGCGAATAGGAATACACCTCGGCATTGATGCCGGCGGCGGCCTCGGCCTGACGGCCCACTGGCCCTGCTGCCGCGGAGGCGCCCGCACCCAGCGTCAGCTTGCCGTCGGCAATGCCTTCGACACCGCGCCGCGTGGTGAACACCAGCACGATGTCCGTCTCCTGCGCGCCGATCTGCCAGCCCACGCTGCCACCGGTGAGATTCACGAACATCGGTCCGCTGAAATGTCCGCGGCTGTCGCGCACCACCAGCACGCCACTGCCACGCCGACCGCCCACCACGAAGGCCACCTTGGCCACCGAGGGAATCACGGCTACACCATAGGCGCGTTGCAGCAGGCGTTCCGGGATCTGCTGATCCCGCTGTGAGCGCAGCTCGTCGAGCACCTGGGTGGCCACCAGCAGCTTCGCTTCCTCACGCGCCTGCGCCATCGCGGGAACATTCACCGCCAGCGCCAGCATCGCGAGCCCAAGGCTGGTCAGAATGCGTCCGGAATTCTTCATGCTGTAAATCCTTTCGTGAAACGCTGCGCACAGAAGCTTACTCCAGCGCCAAGGGCTGCGGTAAGGTTAGGCGCATGCGAACAAGCCATCCTGTTTCTGTCTGGCGACAGTTCTTCACTGTGCTGCTGCTCACTGCGGGCACAGCGTATTCAGCTGCCGTTCAGGCCGAGTGGCTGTACCGCGAAGAAGACATCATGGGTACGCGCTGCGCAGTAGAGCTGTGGGCCACCGATCGCACCGCTGGCAACGCCGCCATGGAAGCCGTGCTCGCGGACATGCGACGCATCGATGTGCTGATGAGCACCTACAAGCCCGATTCTGAAATCTCGCGCGTCAACAACAATGCGGCGCGGGAACCGGTGGCCATCACCGCAGAGCTGTTCGGGCTGCTGCAGACGGCGCAGCAGTACTCGGCGCTGTCGAAGGGCGCCTTCGACATCACCTATGCCAGCGTGGGCTACCTGTACGACTACCGGCAGCACTTTCATCCCGACGAAAAAGCCATCGCTGCAGCGCTGCCCACCATCGACTACCGGCAGCTGAAGCTCGATACCGCGAATCGCACGGTTGCATTCGGCAAGCCCGGAATGCGCATCGACCTGGGTGGCATTGCCAAGGGCTATGCCGTCGACCGCGGCATCGACATACTCAAGGCGCGTGGTTTCACGCACGCCATGGTCAATGCAGGTGGCGACACGCGAGTGGCCGGCGATCGCTTCGGCAAGCCATGGATCGTCGGCATCCGTCATCCGGATCGCAAGGATGAGGTCGCGCTGCGCATTCCGCTGACCGATGCGGCTTTTTCCACGTCAGGGGACTACGAGCGTTTTTTTGATGAAGGCGGCGTGCGCTACCACCACATCATCGATCCAAAGACCGGCCACTCGCCGCATTCGGTGCGCAGCGTCACCATCATTGCATCCAATGCCACGCGCACCGATGGTCTGTCGAAGACCGTGTTCATCCTCGGGCCGAAGGATGGGCTTGATTTCATCAATTCGCTGCCCGATGCCGATGCCATCGTCATCGCGGCAGATGGCAAGGTGAGCTACTCCAAGGGACTGCAGCCTCCCGCGCCCTGAAGGTCCGGGATGAGTAGACGCGCTAGGGCCTGGCCTTGGAGGCATGCACCAGCACGGGCTGGGCGCGGTAGTCGCCGGGAAATATCTGCTTCAGGCCGTCCAGCTTTGGCACGTCGTTGAAAACGATGTAGGGATAGCGCGGGTTGGTTTCCAGGAAGTCCTGGTGATAGTCCTCGGCCGCGTAGAACTTCTTCCCAGGCTCGATGGTGGTGACGATCGGTGCGTGAAACACGCCGCTGCGATTGAGCTGCGCGATGTAGTCCCTGGCGATGCGCGCCTGATTTTCGTCGAGTGGGAAGATGGCCGATCGGTACTGCGTGCCCACATCTGGGCCTTGCCGGTTCAATTGCGTCGGGTCGTGCGCGACCGAGAAATACACCTGCAGGATATGGGCGTAAGTGACCACGGCCGGATCAAAGGTAATCTGCACGGTTTCGGCGTGGCCGGTCCGTCCGGTTCCCACGATTTCGTAATGCGCACTCGACGCCGATCCGCCGGCATATCCGGATTCAGCGCGCGTCACACCTTTGAGGTGCTGGAAAACGGCCTGAACGCCCCAGAAGCACCCACCCGCAAGCAGCGCCGTCTGCGCCGCACCAGGATTGGCATCCGCAGCCGCACCCTGCCAGGCCGGGATTTTCAGCATGGCCTCGCCCGCGCTCGCAGTTCCCAGTGCCGTAAGCCCCAGCAGCGTGCAAAGGACGATGGATCTGACTTGCATGAAAGCTCCGTCAATTGACAACAGGATGAGCCATCGTAATATCATTCGGAATATAGCGAATAACCGAAGTACGGCTACGGATGGTCAGTGAAATCGGTGCGGTTTCGCCGGACAACAGTACATCCGCGCCATGGGCACGGAGGGTGTATTTGCCGTATCTTTCCGAGGCCCTTTCCAGCCAACAGGGCATCTCGTTTCAGAACATTCTCGGGGGACACATGAAATTCACGACAGCCGTCGCGGTAACTGCCGCGCTCGCGGGATTTGCGGCCACCGCAATGGGCGCCGACGCCAATGCCGGGCGCACTTTCTTTCGCACACAGTGCGCGCTGTGTCATTCCGCCGAACCCAATGACAACGGTGGGGCACAGGGCCCGAATCTGCAGGGCGTGGTGGGCCGCAAGGCCGCGACCGGCTCAGGATTCAGCTACAGCGCGGCGCTGAAGAGTTCCGGTCTGACCTGGGATGCTGCCACCTTGCAGCGCTTCCTCGCTTCTCCCACCACCGTAGTGCCCGGTTCCGCCATGGTGATCCCGGTGCCGCAGCAGGCCGATCGCGAGAACATCGTGGCCTACTTCACTGGGGTGCGTGATGGCACGCTGGTCGCGCCGCGAGCCGCGGGCGGACCTCCGGGTGGAAACCGTCCGCCTCCTGCCGCCGCTGCGCCCACCAAGGGCGAAGCCGACTGGAAAAAGGACGCACCGGGCCGTGTACATCGTGTCGATCTGGCCAAGCTGCCAGCACCCTTCGACACGCCGTCGGCGAACAACTTCCCGCAGCTGGTTCCGAAGCCCGCTGACGCGAAGCTTTCATTGCCGCCTGGCTTCAAGATCGATGTCTATCTCACCGGGCTGACAGGTCCGCGTGAGATGAAGGTGGCTGCGAATGGCGATGTGCTGCTGGCGGAGACCAACGGCGGCCGCATCAAGGTGCTGCGGCCTTCGGCGGATGGTTCCACCGCCACGGCGACCGTGTTCGCGCAGGGCCTGCTGCAGCCCTACGGCATTGCGCTCTATCCCTCGGCGAGCAATCCGCAATGGCTGTACGTTGCGGAGACAAATCGCGTGGTCCGTTACCGTTACAAGACCGGCGACACGGTTGCCTCCAGCGTGCCCGAGGTGATCATTCCGCAACTCTCACCGGTGGGCGGTGGTCACTTCACGCGCGATCTGGCGTTCTCCCCGGATGGCAGGCGCATGTATGTCTCGGTGGGTTCGCAGTCGAACGTGGCCGAGGACATCGCCAGGAAGTCGCCCGCTGAAGTGAAGGCCTGGGAGGCGCAACATGGATTGGGCGCGGCCTGGGGCAATGAAGAAAACCGCGCCGGCGTGCGCGTGTTCGATGTGAGTGGCGCCAACGGCAAGAACTTCGCCACCGGAATCCGCAACTGCGTGGGCATGACGGTGCAGCCGGCTACGGGCGCGCTGTGGTGCGTCACCAACGAGCGCGACATGCTCGGCGATGACCTCGTGCCCGACTACGCCACTCGCGTCAAAGAGGGCGCCTACTACGGCTGGCCCTGGTACTACATGGGCAATCACGAGGACCCGCGCCTCAAGGACCATCGTCCGGACCTGGCGGGCAAGGCCACCGTGCCGGATGTGCCCTTCACTGCGCACTCGGCCGCCGTGAACATCCTGTTCTATACGGCCAACAACGGCCGCTCGGCCTTCCCGAGTGACTACACCGGCGATGCATTCGCTGTCCTGCACGGCTCGTGGAACCGCGCCTTCCGCACGGGCCACAAGATCGTGCGGCTGCCGATGAAGAACGGAGTACCCACCGGCGAATACATCGACTTCATGACGGGCTTCATCACGCCGGACGGCAATGCCTGGGGCCGCCCCGTGGCCATCACGCAGTTGCAGGATGGCTCGATGCTGCTCGCCGATGATGGTTCGAACCAGATCTATCGCATCACCTACACAGCGCCGCGCTGAACCCTCCGAACCACCAGCAAGGAATAGCAGACATGAGCGCGACAAGAATCTCCGTGGCAGTGCTGGTGGCTCTTGCGGCTGCGGGCTGCGCCAGGAAAGCCCCGCCGGCCCCCGAAGTCGTCGTCCCGGGCGAACACATCACGCCGGAAAGCCTCACCTCGACGGCCGATGGTCACGTGATCATCGGCAGCGTGCAGGCGGCCACCATCTGGCGCGCCGCACCCGGTTCAGCCAAGGCTGAAGCGTGGATCAAGCCAGGCACCGATGGCCTGCAGGGCGTGTTCGGCGTATTCGCGGACGACAAGACGAACACGCTGTATGCCTGTTCGGGTTCCTTCGGTGCGCCGCCGGCGGATGGTCCGCCGCCGCCGCCTTCGACGCTTCACACCTTCGATCTGGCAACGGGCGCGCCCAAGGGCAAGTATCCACTGCCGGATGCCGGCGCCTTCTGCAATGACATCGCCGTGGACGCCAAGGGCAACATCTACGTCACCGATACAAACAACATGCTGGTGGATCGTCTCGTGAAGGGCGGCACCAAGCTTGAGACCTGGGCCGGCACGGATGGCTCACTGGGCGCCAAGGGCGGCGTGCTCGATGGCATCGCGATTCTCGGCGACCGTGTGCTGGTGAATGCGCTGGTGGCGAGCAAGCTGTACGCCGTGCCCATTGGTGCCGACGGCGCCGCAGGCCAGGCGGTGGAGATCAAGACCGACCGCGTCATCGACCGGCCGGATGGCATGCGCAGCTTCGGTGGCAGTGATCTGCTGATCGCCGAAGGAGGAGGTGCGGGCCGTCTGTCGCGCGTCACCATCACGGGTGACAGCGGCAAAGCGACCACGCTGAAGGAAGGCTTCCCCGATGGTCCGGTCGCGGTGACGGTGGTGGACACCACGGCCTATGTGCTGGAAGGCCAATTGTCGCTGATGATGGCGCCTCCAAAGCCTGGCGAACCGGTGCCAGCGGCGAAGCCGTACAAGGCCACGGCCGTAGAGGTCGGCAAGCCCTGAGCATCCAGGCGTTGCGGCAGGCGATGGCCTGCTGCGCTCGCCTGAGATGGCCCCTGGAGCCAAATGGCGCGCGGGCGAGGCGTCGCCTAGACTTCTCAGCATGAAGCCCCAGGCACATATCCGCATCGATTTCTCCGGCACCTGCTCCATCGGCCCCGGCAAGATCGGCCTGCTCGAAGGCATTGAACGCACCGGGTCGCTTTCTGCCGCAGCTCGCACGCTGGGCATGAGCTACCGGCGCGCCTGGCTGCTGCTGCACAGCACGAACGAGGGCTTCAGCGAGCCTGTGGTGGAGCTCAGCGTGGGTGGCAAGGATGGCGGCGGCACGCGCCTGACGGCCTTCGGTCGACAGCTGGTGGCTGATTACCGGCACTTCGATGCTGAGGTGGATGCGCTGGCGGCCAGGACGTTTGCCAATGTGCGGGTCAACACCCGAGCTCCCGAAGCCAGCGATCGGGGTCGCCCGATCAATCGCTCACTGGGCGCAGGTCTCAGTACCAGAACGAAACGAAAAACTGGATGACGTTCGCGCTCAGTGTGTAAAGCGGTTCGGTGCCGGGCTCCGCGGTGCCGGGCGGAAAATTCCGCAGATCGCGGAAATCCGAATAGTCGACGAACAGGCGGTGGTACTGCAGGTTTGCCGTGCCGCGCTTGACGAACGATGACGCGAAGCCCAGCGGGAAATCGTAGGCCACGCCCAGGCCCACCGTCTGCGTGCTGAGCGCCGAGTTCTCCTTGTCGCGCGTCATGAAGTTCTGGTAATTCGGACGCGGGTACAGATCCATGAAGAAATTCGTACCGGTCTGCGTGTAGTAGCGGTACGAGCCGGTGAACACGAAGCGGTTCCACATCGGCTGCGTGTATTCCAGGCCGGCCGTGTGGGCATTGATGCCCCAGGTATCGGTGTAGAAACGGTATTGGCCGTCGAGCGCTGCGCGCCAGGGCAGGTAGTACTTCAGCCGGATGGATCCGGCATTGCTGGTGCGTGTGTGCGGCGCCACTTCCTGTCCGCGCGCATAGCTGCCCGGACCATTCACGAAGCGGATGAAGCGATAGGGGTTCTGCAGATAACCCTGTTCGGTGATGGTCTCGAAGTTCAGCGAGGCGAGCAGGTTGCGCGTCAGCACCTGCGTGAGGCCGACGCGATAGTCGCGCCGGTCGATGGTATCGGCGAAGGTGGGATCCACCGAGCTGCCGATGTGATCCTTGCCCTGCGAATAACCGAAGCTCACCGTGGTGAGATCACCGAACATGTCCTGGCTGACCGACAGCGAGTAGGTGTCGGCCTTGTAGTCGTTTTCCTGGCTGGTGATGTAGCTGGCGGAGTAGGTGGTCTTGCCGCGCAGGTATTCCAGCGACAGGCTCTTCTGCTCGCGCCGCTCCGAGTAGCGACTGGCGCCCGATACCACCACGTCGATCGAGGCACTGGAGATGTTGTCGACGTAGTAGTTGGCGGTAGCGGCGAAGGATTCGCCGAATTTCTTGCGCACCAGCACCGAAGGCCCCTGCACGGTGATGCCGCCGCCCTGGTATCGGTGGTACATGATGTCGGCGCGGTCTTCGGCCAGCACGCCGGCCTGCGCGGCGCCGGCTCCCAGCACCAGCAGCAGCGCGGCGAGACCGCGCTTGAGCGTGATCTTCACGAGCAGCCGCAACCGCCGCCGGCACCGCCGGTGGCGCCCGCCGCGCCTTCACGCACCTCGAACACGTGGTCCATGTACGAGGACGACACGGGATCGGGATCGATGGCCATGATGGGATCAGCCAGGTGTTCGCGCTCGTAGGGCTTCACCCAGGGTTCGATGGACGAGCAAGCCGTCACCAGCAGCGTGGCGATGGCCATCAGCGGCAGCAGCAGCTTGCGCATCCCTTGCATCCCTACTCGCGCACCAGCGCGCGGATCTGATCCAGATACTCGTTCTCGGCGCCGGCCTTGTAGCCGCGATGCATCCAGCGCAGGTTGCCCTTGCGATCGACGATGACGGTGCTGGGCATGCTGGACACCTGGTAGAGCTTACTGACTTCGCTCTTGGTGTCGAAGAGTATCGGAAAAGTGACAGGCGTGGCCTTCAGCCATTCGGCGGCGAGCTTGGAATCCGGCTCGACGTTCACGCCGATCATGGTGAAGCCCATGGGCTTGTACTTGGCGTAGAGCTTTTCGAGCACCGGCATTTCTTCGCGGCAGGGACCGCACCAGCTCGCCCAGAAATTGATCATCACCACCTGGCCTTTGAGCTGGTCCAGGCTGATGGGCTTGCCCGCCATGCTGGTGAGCTGGAACTTCGGTGCGGGACCGGCGGGAGCCACTGCCAGGGCTGGTGCAACCAGCAGTCCGCCCACCAGCAGCGCGCGCAATGATGTCTTGATGTTCATAACCGGCCTCCGGAAGAAACCCTTCAGAAGAAAACGGTCGCTCCCAGATGCGCAGCGAAGTTGTTGGTGAGCTTGTCACGGCCGAGCAGATCCGACTGGAACACCACATCCTGCACATCGATGTGTATCGCCAGCCAGTCCGTCGGCAGCACGCGATAGCCAGCGCCGAAGTTCACGGTGAAACGCTGGTCTCCCGCGAACTTGGCACTGCCGATGCCGCCCAACACGTACAACGCGCTGTTCATGGCGAGGTTGCGACCGATGTACACCTCGCCTGGGAGGAGGTTGTAGCCCAGCGAGAGGTTGTAATACGTGAAGCGCCTCTCAGCATCGGTAAGCAGCTGGACGTTGCCGCCCAGGGTCTCGAAACTCGTGCGGCCGGCCTTCGAACGCCCGAAATTGGCCTCGAAAAAGATGTCTTCCGTCACATGGTAATCGGCGCGGATGCCGTATACGGGATTGGTGCCGAAATCCTCGATCGACAGCGCGCCGTAGAAGCCGCCCAGCTCGATGTTTTCGGAGTCGATCTTGTTCACCTTCACCTTGCGCCGTTCCACTGTGGGTTCGATCACCTTGGGCGGTGGAGCGTTGTTGGCAGCCTCTTCATCGGCCGCGCTCACCGGCTCCTCCGCAGCGGCTTTGTCGCGGTCCCTCGACCAGGGCCAATGCAGAGAGGCGCAGCCTGACAGCGTCAGCAGCAGCGCACTCAGAAGAAGAACGCGAGCCCGGCTTTCCATTCGTTGATCTCCTCATTCTCATTGCGGCTCGTGAACACCATGTGGAACCGGTATTCGGCGCGCACGAAGAAGCGCCGGGTCACGTAAAAGCGCAGGCCGGCGCCTGCATAGGCCGTCTGATCGTCACGGTCGGATGGCAGTACCAGCGTGGACTTGGGCTTGATCCAGATCATGCCCGCGCCCAGGGTCAGGAAGGGCGAAAGGCGCCAGTCCGGACGCGCCACATGGATGAGTCCCAGCTCGGCGGTGTAGCCGTTGGTGGCATTGCCGAGGAACTGCGAGCCCGTGAATTCGATGGCCATCTGTTCGTTGAAGGCGCGCGAAAGATAGGTGGATACCAGCGTGGCGCCGCCATAGTCGCCCGCCAGCACGCCCATTTCCCAGTTGTGCCGCGTGAAGCCGGCGCGGTCGCCCAGATCGAAGGTGAAGGTGCTGCCGTCGGCGAGCAGTGTCTTGCGCATGTCGCGCTGGTGCGCCCAGCCTTCGACACCGCGATGTGTGCGCACCCGGAACCATTCGGTGCGCCGATACAGCACGTCGATGGCTTCCCCACGTGGCACCACCTGCGTGACGGCATAGCCACGCCCGGGGCCTTCATGCAGCTCGAGGTAGGCCTCGCTGACGAACAGCTCCTGCAGCTTCTCGGACTTGTCCGCTGCGTGCGCGGCGCCGGCGATGCAGAACGCCAGTGCCAGCCACGTAACGACCAGAACGCTAGTTGAGCGGAACAGCGGGATCGAACGGGTTGTTGAAGTACTGCGCACCAATATCGACCCACTCAGAGATCAGTCTCAACTCCGCCGGTGTCAGGTAGCCGGCATGGGAGCCGCCTGCCGCGAACCGGCTGAAGAACCGCGAACCACGTGCCGACGTGGCTGCCAGTGAAGGCGACACCTGCGGCGTCGTCTGCGTCGTGACCGGCAGGCCCGTAACCGGGTCGATTGTAGTCGTAGTCACTACCCTTGGCACAACCACGCCACCGACCAGTTCGAGCTCATCGCTGGCGAACAGCAGTTCGTGATAGGCCGCCTTGTGCAGAGCCTGCTGCGGCGAATCGCCGTCGGAGAGGTCGAGCTGCCCCGCAGGCACGCGCGGCGCGTTGTTGACCGGATCCACGGGTGTATGACAGGCCGTGCAGGTGTGATCGGACAGGACAGTCATGCCGTCGGCTGCGAGCGTGATGCGCGGTACGTACCACAACGGATGAATATGCGGCACGTAGTTGATCGTGGTGCGGCAGGTGCTGTTCCAGGTTGTCAGGCAGGTCGCAGGGACTGGCGGCAGCGTCGTAAGTCCTACGGGCGCCGGCGCGTTGTAGGCGGAGCTGAACGCAGCATCTGGTGTGCGCACCACCGGATCGGTCCAGTCATCCACGTAGTTCACGTTGACGCTGAGCATCTGCGAGCAGGTCTGGCCAGGCACGCAGGTGGTGCGCGCCTTGGTCTGCGCCATGGTCTCGCCGGTGTTGGGCGAGAACGCGGCAACGGTGCCCGGGAAGCGTGCGCTGGACGCCCCCGCCCATGCTGAAGCGCTGGTGCCATCGCGTCCGTGCGAGAGATCCTGCGCGTTGCCGGCAGCCGGCTGATGGCAGCCGTTGCACTGGCGCGTCTCGCCAGGACGCAACTGCAGCCAGTTGCGATGCGGGGTCGAGATGCGGCGACCATCCTTGTCGAGGATGGAAATCACGAAGGCCACGTTGGCTGGCACTCGCACTGACACCGAGCCATCCGGTTCGATCGGCGCATAGCCGAGAATCTCACGCATGAAACCCACGCCGCTGCCGATGGCCACATTGCGGTCGATGTCGGGAAAGCCCAGATCCTTGTCGCCCATCGACACTGCCTTCTCGATGCGCAGGAAGCGCGCCGGGCGTTGATCGGCGGTTCGCAGTGAGGGATTGGCCAGCGTGCCGATGGATGGCGTGCCGGTGCCGGTGCTGCGAGTCGTGCCGTCGAAGTCATAGACGCTGCGGATGTCGAGAATGCCCACGCCCTGGGTCTGCAGGTCGGGGTTGAAGTCGACCACCGGCACCTTGTCGAGAATCACCGCCGGCAGGGCGCGCGGCTGCGCCGCCACCAGATCGGTGATCATGATGCCTTCCACCGGCTCGAACAGCGGTTTGAATGTGTTGTCCGCGGGATTGAAGATGAATGCGCTGTACAGCGGCGGCGCCGTCTTCACATTCGGATCAGCAAGGCGCTGCGGCGTGCACGGCACATTGACGTTGGGTGTGACGGTAGTGTCCACCAGCCGGCACTGCGACCAGCTGACCAGGATGCGGTTGGTACCATCCCACAGCGGATAACCGGAGCGGAAACGGCCACCGGGGGAGGGGCCAGGCACCGTGGTGACTTCATTCGGGGTGGCGCGGCTCTGAGCGGGGCCGGTGGCGCCGGCGAAGGCGGCCAGCGGCTGCGTATTTTCCACGTACATGTTGGCGTCGATCATCACCAGATCGCCGCCCAGATCGGTATCGGTGAACGGACGGACCAGGGTGAGGATGCGGCCGTTCTGCATTTCGCGGGGCCGCGTGAACTGGATTTCGCTCGGACCATTGGCATCGGGAGTTCCCGTCATGTGACTGCGCGCGCCATACAGCAGCTGCAGATGCGTTCCGTCGGGGTTGGCCGAATAAAGATTGAAGCCGCGGCCCGTGGCGCCGTCCCAACGGCTGAACAGCACGCGGCCATCGGCCATCACCGACGGCGACAGGTCGTGACTCTGATTGAAGGAGATCTGGTTGATCGAAGTGCCGTCGGCCTTCATGACGTGCAGCACGAAAGCGCTTTCGCTGCGATCGTCGGTCTGCGCTTCAAAGCCTGGCTTGCCCTCGTCGCGCAGGATGGCCTGCGACTGCCGCTGGCGCGTCGAAGTGAACAGGATGCGGCCGTCGGGCAGATACTGCGGGCCAATGTCCTGGCCTTCGGCTGAGATGGTGTCGGACTGGATGACGCGGCGCAGGTTGTCGCTGGGAATGTCGTACTCCCAGATCTCCCAGCTCGGTGCTTCTTTCTCTTTCTGGTTCGTCTTCAGCGGGCCGCGCATCGCGAACACGATCTTCTTGCCATCCGGCGAGACATCGACATCCTTGATGTCGTAAGGCTTGCTGCCGGTGACGCGATCGGTGACGTTACGCTCCACCGACGAGGGTGAAGCGCGGTCACGGAAATACAGATCGGCATCGGGAAGCGTATTGCGCACTGCACGCACGTCATCCTGTGCGAGCTGGCCGTTCATCATCGGAATGGTGCGTTTGACATAGGCGATGGGAAAATCCTGCGAGCCCGGATCGGCGGCCTGGCCGCTGCCCAGGTTCACGGATCCACCGCCGCTGCAGGCGCTGATCAGCGCCGCGGCGCCGAGCGCCACCAGGGCGCGGCCCCGAGTGTGAAGTCTGTTCACGTTTGCATCCCTATGTCCGCTGCGCGGAAGTCGTCGAGCTAAGTAGTCTGCCGAGGCACGGCGCCGCTGTGACCCAGCTCGCACATTGCATGGCAAATCATATCTTTGCGATGCCAAACCGTATCTTGTCGGTTGAATGCGACGTCTGTCGAATGAGACATTTCGAATGGCCCATGCGGCCCCTTAGATTGCACAGCACGTAAGAAGGCCGCGAGGTTCCGCGGCACGTAAGGACGGTCTCCAAATGAAACGAATTCACGGGCGTGGAAGTCTGGTCGCGACTGCGGTCGCCGCCACACTGGCAGTCTGCACCACGGTCACCGCCACGGCGGGTCCGGTGGAGCGCGCGCAGGCCAAACGTATCCATGATCGTCTCGCCGGTGTTCCGGCCAGCGAAGCCACACTGGATCAGATGGAAGCGCTGATCGTGGGCGGCAACGCGACCGGGGCGGCTCTCATCGCGATGCAGTCGAAGACCTTCTATACCACCACTGTCAAGAACTGGGTGATGCCGTGGACCAATCGTGACCAGACGGTGTTCGCGCCGCTGAACGACTACGTGGCCACGGTAATCGGCATGGTGCGCGACGATGTGGATTTCCGGCAGGTGCTCTCGGGCGACATCCTGTACATCGGTGGTTCGGGCCTGCCGGCGTATTCAGCCGCCGACAACAACCTCTACCAGCAGATGGAAGACCAGGACGTCGACCTCTCGAGCACCAGCGTGCTGGTGGCCTCGACGCAGTCGGCCCACACCGGCATTCCCGCGGCAGCGACCGCCGGCGTGCTGACGACGCGTGCTGCTGCGCAGGCCTTCTTCATCGCCGGCACCAACCGCGCGCAGTTCCGCTTCACCATGATCAACCACATGTGCAAGGACATGGAGCAGGTGCACGACACCACGCGTCCGCCGGATCGCATCCGCCAGGATGTGAGCCGCTCGCCCGGTGGTGACAGCCGCCTGTTCCTGAACGGCTGCATCGGTTGCCACAGCGGCATGGATCCGCTGGCGCAGGCCTTCGCGTACTACAACTTCAACGAGACCACCGGTCGCATCGAGTACACCGATGGCACGGTGCAGCCGAAGTACCTGATCAATTCCGACAACTTCAAACCTGGCTACGTCACCAAGAGCGATGGCTGGGACAACTACTGGCGGCAGGGTCCGAACACCGTGCTGGGCTGGGACGGCGCGCTGCCGGGCAGCGGCACGGGCGCCAAGTCCATGGGCACCGAGCTCTCGCACAGCGACCAGTTTGCACGCTGTGCGGTGGAGAAGGTGTTCAAGACGGTGTGCCTGCATCCGCCGGTCAATGGTGCCGAGCGGCAGAAGGTCACCGACACCATCGCGATATTCAGAAGCGGCGGCTACAAGCTGAAAGATGTGTTTGCCGAAACCGCCGCCTACTGCAAGGGCAATTGAGGGAGACGCCATGAAGATCCTGCGCCATATCCTGATTGCCTCCGCGCTTGCCGGCCTCGCAGCCTGCAGCGGCGGTGCCGCTACCACAGTCAATCCGAACACCTCCGCGCCGACGGTTGCCGACTACACGGGTCCTGCACCGGGCACGGCCGACGTGCAGTCCTTCCGCATCAATCTGTGGGAGAACATCAAGGCCAACAACCGCTGCGGCGGCTGTCACAACGCCACCAACCAGTCACCGCATTTCGCGCGCAATGACGATGTGAACCTGGCTTATGCCGATGCCACCGGCGTCGTCAACCTGACGCAGCCGGATCAGTCGAAGATGGTGCTGAAGGTGGGCGGCGGCCACAACTGCTGGCTGTCCAGCAGCCAGGCCTGTGCCGACATCCTCACCACCTGGATCAAGAACTGGGCCGGTGCGGCAGCCGGCGGCGGCACCAAGATCGCGCTGCAGGCGCCCACGGATGTCACGGTCAACAGCCAGGTCCGGACTTTCCCTTCGACCGTGAACGATCCGAACAACAACTTCCAGACCACCATCTGGGCGCTGGTGCGCACGCCGGCTCCCGCGGGTGGCGGTTGCCTGCGCTGCCATTCGCCCACGGCGGCCACACCGCAATCACCGTTCTTCGCCAGTGCGGATCCGGCCGAGGCCTATGCGGCGGCGCAGCCGAAGATCAATCTCGACGACACGACCAAGTCGCGTCTCTACGTACGCCTGAAGGAAGAGCATCACAACTGCTGGACCACCAGCTGTGACAACGACGCGGCGGCCATGCTGGCGCAGCTCAATGCCTTCGCCAACAACATTCCGCCCACGCAGGTTGATGCGAACCTGGTGCTCAGCAAGGCGCTGACGCTGTATGACGGCACGGTGGCCGCGGGCGGCAACCGCTACGAGACCAACACCATCGCCAAGTACGAGTTCAAGACCGGCTCGGGCAGCACCATCTTCGACACCAGCGGTGTCGAACCTGCGCTGAACCTGAACATGTCCGGCACCATCGAATGGATGGGTGGATGGGGCGTGAACATCAAGACCGGCGGCAAGGCCCAGGGCACGACCACGGGCAGCAAGAAGCTTTCCGACCGCATCAAGGCCACCGGCGAATATTCCATCGAAGTGTGGGCCGCGCCGGCCAACGTGACGCAGGAAGACGCTTATATCCTGAGCTATTCCGGCGGCGTGATGTCGCGCAACGTGACGCTGGCACAGCGTGCCTACCAGTACGAGGCGCTGGCCCGTTCCAGCAGCACCGGCGCCAATGGCGCGCCATCGCTGCTGACCAAGGACACCGATCGTGATGCGCAGGCCTCGCTGCAGCACGTGGTGCTCACCTACGATCCGGTCAATGGCCGTCGTCTGTATGTGAACGGCAATTTTACCGGTGACGTGGACCCTCGCGCCGGTGGTTCCTTGTCCGATTGGGACGACACCTTCGCGCTGGTGCTGGGCAATGAAACCTCCAACAACCGGCAGTGGCAGGGCGTGATCCGCTTCGCCGCCGTCCACAGCCGTGCACTGACGCTGGCGCAGATCCAGCAGAACTTCGCCGCCGGCGTGGGTGAGCGCTACTTCCTGCTGTTCAACGTGAGTGCCCTGACCGGCATGTCGCAGAGCTACATCATGTTCGAGGTCAGCCAGTACGACAGCTACAGCTACCTGTTCACCAAGCCGACACTGATCAGCCTGGATCCCAACGCCAAGCCGGGTTCGATCCCGATCGATGGGATCCGCGTGGGCGTGAATGGTGCGGAAGCGGGTACTGGTCAGGCGTATGCAAACCTGCATACGACGGTGACCGATGCCAACTACTCCTCCACGTCGGGCCAGTTGCTGGCGGATGTGGGCACCATCATCGGTCTGCAGAAGGGACCGCTCTCCGACCAGTTCTTCCTGACCTTCGATCGCATCGGTACCCAGACCTTCGCGCGCACGCCGGTCACTGGCGTCACGCAGCAGCCAGTGGATCTGCCGGCGCAATCGGACATCGGCATCCGCACCTTCGAACAGCTCAATCAGAGCATGTCGAAGATCACCGGTGTGCCGACCACCAACACGGCGGTGCGTGCCACCTACCTGCAGGTGCAGCAGCAGCTGCCGCCGGTGCCGAACATCGACGCCTTCCTGGCCTCGCATCAGACGGGCGTGGCGCAGCTGGCGATCAAGTACTGCTCGGAGCTGGTGAACAATGCCAGCGCGCGCGCGACCTTCTTCCCGCAGCTGGATGTCAATGCCTCGGCATCGGCGCAGTTCGCTGGTTCGGGCAAGGACAAGCTGCTCGTGCCACTGCTGCAGAAGGCTTTCCAGCAGCAGAGCAGTGGCACCGATCTGGTGAGCCAGCCGACCAACTCCGAAGTGCGCACCGAGCTGTCGACGCTGATCGATCGGTTGGTGGGCAATGGTGCAACCAGCGCCAACGTCGCCAAGGGCGCCTGCGCGGCGGCTCTGGGCAGCGGCGCGCTGTCGATTCTCTAAGGCGTACGGCAACAGGAACAAGGACACGACCATGCGTTACATCCGCAAGATTCCCAAGGGCCGCGGCCTCAACGAGCCCATCCTGCATGCCGATCACGCCCGCCCGGTGTCACGGCGCGACTTTCTGTCCGCCGGCCTGATCACAGGCTCGGCCACGGTGATCGTCCCGACCCTGGCCAGCATGCTGGCCTCGCCCGGTGCGCGCGCCGATGTGCTCAATGACCTGACCGGCATTGGCGCGTCGGGCTGTGGCATCACCGGCGGTGCGGGCAAGATCCCCTTCATCTGCTTCGACCTGTCGGGCGGCGCCAACCTCGTGGGCAGCAATATCCTGGTCGGCAAGTCTGGCGGCCAGCTCGACTTCCTGACCACCGCCGGCTATTCGAAACTGGGTCTGCCCGGCAACATGACACCGAACCTGGTCAACCAGATCGACCAGCAGTACGGCGCGGCCTTCCACATCGACAGCGCCTTCCTGCGCGGCATGAACATGCGCACGCAGGCAGGTACGCGCGCTGGCACCAACGGCACAGTCCTCGCCGCGCGTTCCGAGAATGACACGTCGAACAATCCGCACAATCCGATGTATGGCATTGCCAAGACCGGTGCGCGTGGCGAGCTGCTGACGCTGATCGGTTCGCAGAGCTCGGATTCGGGCGGCAATTCCATGGCGCCGCTGGCCATGGTCAATCCGCAGATCCGCCCGACCAAGGTGGATCGCGCCAGCGATGTCACCGGCCTGGTGGACACCGGCGAACTGGGTACTCTGTTCCCGAATCCGGCTGATGCCGTGTCGGTGATGGAATCCATGGCAGTGCTGACCAATGCCAAGCACGGCAAGGTCGACACCAAGCTGTCCAACGACGCCAACCTGAAGCAGTTCAACAAGTGCGGCTACGTGAAGTCCGCTTACCTGGCCGAGCGCTTCAACAATCCGGCCTCGTTGAACCCCGGCATCGATCCGAAGATCGTCGGCCCCAGCGGCATCTTCACGCAGGCCGAATACGATGGTGACGCGGAATTCCGCAAGACCGCCGCGGTGATGAAGATGGTCATCGACGGCAACGCCGGCGCCGGCACCATCCAGATGGGCGGCTTCGACTACCACACCGGTGATCGCTCAACCGGCGAGATGCGCGACTTCCGCGCCGGGCAGTGCATGGGCGCGTGTCTGGAATACGCCGCGCGCGTGGGGCGTCCGCTGATGATGTATGTGTTCAGCGACGGCTCGCTGTCGTCCAACGGCATGGTCGATAATTCCGTCAACGGTCGTGGCAAGGGCGTGTGGACAGGTGACAACCAGGCCACGGCTTCCACCTTCTTCCTGGTCTACAGCCCGACCGGACGGCCGGCGTTGACGGCTCCGAGCATGAACCAGATCGGCGCCTTCAGCGGTGATGGCTCGGTGGTCACTTCAGCGCACCCCGGTGCGAATGCAGTGAACCTGCTGGTCGAAGAGGTGATCCTGAACTACATGGCACTGCATGGAACGCAGGGTCAGTTCGCGACCCTGTTCCCCACCCAGGGTCTGGGTGGCAGCCAGCAGCGTGATGCCCTGACGGCCTTTGGCCAGATCGTGTGATCTAGGTCGTTGCCTCGGGGTTCCGGCGCGCTATCCTGTTGCATACTGTTAAATAGCGCGTGGTGGCTGCTGCTGTGCAGAATCGATGGAACTCCTTATTTCTGCTGGCGGCAGTGCTGCTGGGCGCGGCCTGGACGGCAACCGCCGCCGACCCGGCCTACCGCCTGCTGGGCAAAACCGCACCCGACTTCGCGCTGCGCGGCACTTCCGGCGCCAACTTCCGCCTCTCCGAGCATCGCGGCGATGTGGTCGCCGTGGCGTTCTGGGGCAGCCGCTGCGGCACCTGTGGCGCGCAGCTGGGCACACTGAGTCGCCTGGTGGATACCTATCAGTCAGCCGGTCTGGCGGCGCTGGCCGTCAATGTGGATGACGATCAGTCGGCGGCCGCATCCTTTGCCGTTGCTCACCCGGTGAGCTTTCCGGTGCTGCTTGATCCGGGCAAGACCGTGGCCCGGCAGTACCGTGTCGACAACCTTCCCATGTTGCTGCTGATCGACCGCAGTGGCGCAATCCGCTACGTGCATCGCAACCATCGCAGTGGCAGCGATGCACAGTATCTGGAACAGATCCGCGTTCTTCTCGACGAATAGTCCTCGAAGGCATAGCAATGAATCGTTCGAACAAAATCTGGACCGCATGGCTCGTCATTCTGGCCATCGCCGCAATGGCGGCCACGCATGTGGCGATGGCGGCAGAGCCCGCAAAGTCGCTGTCGGGCACCGATGCCCTCGCGCCTGCACCCGCTGCCGCTACCGCGCCGGCCGCACCTGGCGCCGATGCAACGGCTGCCGGCACGCCCGGCGAACCGGCCACCGATGCACAGGCTCCCGTTGCCGCTCCCGACACGCGCGCACTGGACGAAGAGATCCAGTCGATCAAGAAAGATGTGGTGGATCTGAACCGCGACCTGTTCGTGCTGGAAGAAGAGCTGCTGTTCCCGGCCAACACCCAGGTGGCGGTTTTCCTGTCGATGGACGTGGGCGAATTCTTCGCGCTCGACACCGTCGAGCTGCGCGTCGATGACAAGCAGGTGACCAAATATCTCTATACGCCGCGCGAAGCCGAGGCTTTGCTCAAGGGCGGCGTGCAGCGCCTCTATCTTGGCAACCTGCGCGTGGGCAATCACGAGTTGGTGGCGCTGTTCACCGGCAAGGGCCCCAACGGCCAGGATTATTCACGTGGCGCGCAGCTGAAGTTCGAGAAAGCGGTGGGCGCCAAGTATCTGGAACTGAAGATCTCCGACCGGCAGCGCAAGCGCCAGCCGGAGTTCGAGATAAAGGACTGGGAATAGGGCAACTGCACCCGTGCATCGCGTCTTCCACATGAGCCGATCCGCTGCCATGGCTGCCGTGGCGCTGAGTGCGCTTGTCTGGCTGCCGGGATCGGCGCTGGCTGCACGCAAGCCCCCGGACAAGCTGCCGGCCACACGCGTGCAGGACCTGCATTACGGGGATGTACTGTTCCAGACTTTCATCGGGGAGGATTTCGAGGCGCTGACGCGGCTCGAGGCCTACTCGCACTGGGAGCTGATGCCACATCACCGCAGTGAAGCCGACCTGCTCGCCGGCGGCCTGTATCTTCAGTTGGGCATGCACAATGAAGCCGGCCGTCGTTTCGAAACGCTGCTGGGTCCCGAGATTCCCGCTGTGGTGAAAGCGCGCGCCTGGTTCTATCTGGCCAAGGTCTGGTACGCGCGCGGCTATTACGACCGCACCGTCGACTCGATCAATCGCATCGAAGGCAAGCTGCCGCCACTGATGCAGGCCGAGAAGGTGCACCTCACCGCCAATGCGCTGATGCACCTGCAGCGCTATGACGAGGCGATCGAACTGCTGTCGAACTGGAACAGCAATAGTTCATGGATGCATTTCGCACGTTTCAATCTCGGCGTGGCGCTGCTGCGCAGCAATCGTCTGGACGATGGTGTGAAGTTCCTGGATGCCGTCGGTACGTTGACCAATGGCAACGAGGAATTGCTGGCACTCAAGGACAAAGCCAATCTCGCGGCAGGATTCGCCTACCTGCAGGCTGGCAATGCCACGGCCTCCATGCCGTTCCTGCAGCGTGTGCGGCTCAATGGTCCGCAGTCGAGCAAGGCGCTGCTGGCGCTGGGCTGGGCCAATGCCCAGCTCGGAAAATTCGAGGATGCGTTGACACCGTGGCTGGCGCTGCGCGATCGCAACCTGCTCGATGCCGCCGTACAGGAATCCTATCTCGCCGTGCCCTATGCCTTCGGCAAGCTCGGCGCCAATGGCCAGGCGGCCGAGTACTACGAGCAGGCGCTGGCCTCCTTCGACACCGAAAAGGGGCGTATCGACGAATCGGTCGGGCGCATCCGCTCCGGTGGGCTGCTGAAGAATCTTCTGGGCGATGATGTGACCACCTCGCCGCAACGCGGCTGGTTCTGGCAGCTGCAGGAGCTGCCTGATGCACCGGAATCGCGTTACCTGTTTCCCATCCTCGCGGGCAATGATTTCCAGGAAGGCCTGAAGAATTTCCGCGATCTGGCCTACCTGGGATCCACGCTGGCGCGCTGGGACGAGAACATGATCGTGTACAACGACATGATCGATGCGCGCGAGAAGGCTTATGCCGAACGCATCCCGCGCACCGATGAGCTGCTGGCCAGCGGTGCTCTCGAGCAGCTCACCACGCGCCGCAAGGACATCGAAGGTCGCTACAACGACATCGTCAACATGGATGACGTGGCAGCGCTGGGTACGCCGAAGCAGCGCGGGCAGTGGGCGCGCATCCAGGACATCGAAGCCGGGTTCGCCACTGCGCCGGAAACGGCCGAGAACACAGCGGCACGCGAGAAGCTCAAGCTGATCAAGGGCGTGCTGTACTGGGACTTGAAGCAGAGCTTCCGCGACCGGCTGTATCAGCAGCGCCGCGAGCTCAAGGCGCTGGACAAGACACTGACCGAAGCCAATACGCGCTGGCTGCGCGTGCAGCAGGCGCGCCAGACGGCGCCCACCACTACCGGTGATTTCGCGGCGCGCATCGCGGCCCTGCAGGCCCGCATGGCGGATCTGCGCGCCAAGCTGGCGAGTTCCGTGACGGCACAGGGCGATCTGCTGGCCGACATAGCCGTGAACGAGCTGTCATCACAGAAGCAGCGCATCGAGGATTACGAAGTGCAGGCGCGCTTCGCATTGGCCTCGATCTATGACCGCGCTGCCGAGCCGCCTGCGCCAGCGAAGGCCGCACCGCCCGCAGAAGGTGATGCCGCTGCCGGGGCGCCCGCCGCGGAAGCAACGACACCCGATGCCGCACCGGCGGCAACACCTCCGGCACCACAGATTCAAGCGCCCCAGGCTCCGCCTGCTGGAGCAACACAGTGAGCGCGCGCCGCCTCACCGTCCTGGCACTGATCGGCGCCGGCTTTGCGCTGGGGGCGGTTGGCGCGGAGGCATCGAAAGACGCCACGTTGAAAGATCTGCAGAAGCGCAAGGTGGAGATCCGCAAGGATTCGCCTACCGACTCCAATGCCGCCAAGGCCATGGACAACTACCGGCGCTTCCTCGATCTGCAGAAGACCGATCCGAAGCTGCAGGCTGAAGCGATGCGGCGCCTGGGCGATCTGTCGCTGGAGAGCGGCGAGCTGGAGCGTCTGGAAGCCGAGGCCGGCCGCGTCGATCTCGGCGGTGCCGAAGCCATTCGCCTGTACACGCTGCTGCTGAAGGCGCATCCCGACTATCCGCGCAACGACCAGGTGCTGTACCAGCTGGCGCGGGCCTATGAAACCACGGGCCAGTCTGTGCAGGCGCTGGCCACGCTCGACAGCATCGTGAAGCGCTTCCCGCAATCACGCGAGATGGCCGAAGTGCAGTTCCGTCGCGGTGAGCTGCTGTTCTCTGCGATGAAGTATCGCGAGGCCGAGCTGGCCTATGCCGAAGTCACCAAGGCCGGTGCGGGAAGCTTCTACCAGCAGGGCCTTTACAAACAGGGCTGGGCTCTTTTCAAGCAGAACCTGAACGACGAAAGTCTCCCGGTGTTCGCAAAGCTTCTGGATGTGAAGCTGCGCGATGCTCGCGCGGCCCGCGGCTTCCGCGCGCCGGAGAATCTGGCGCGCGCCGACCGCGAGATCGTCGATGACACCTTGCGCGTGATGAGCGTGATGTTCTCGTACGAGGACGGCATCGAGCCGCTGAACAAGTTCGTCGACCGCATCGGTTCGCCGCCGTATGCCGCATTGCTGTATGCGCGACTGGGCGATCTGTACGTGGAAAAGCAGCGCTACCAGGATGGTGCCGCCACCTATCGCGCCTTCGTCGCGCGCGAGCCCAACAACGAATATTCACCAACCCTGTCGACGCAGGCCATCGAGGCCTATCGCAAGGGCGGATTCGCGCAGCTGGTGCTGGATGGCAAGCGCGAGTACGTGGAGAACTACAACCTCGGCACCACTTTCTGGCAGGGCCGCGACAAGGCGAAGTATCCGCAGATCGTCACGGAGCTCAAGACGCACCTGACCGATCTGGCGGCCTACCATCACTCCGAGGCGCAGAAGCACAAGAAGCCCGAGGATTACGCGCAGGCGGCGCGCTGGTACCGGCTGCAGCTCACCTCCTTCCCGCAGGATCCGGAGTCGGCGCAGATCAACTTCCGCCTTGCGGACGTGCTGTACGAGGGCGGGCAGTTTGGTCCCGCTGTCGACGAGTACGAGCGCTCGGCCTATGCCTATCCGATGGGGCCGGATTCAGCCAAGGCCGCATACGCGGCGCTCAGCGCCTACCAGAAGCAGGAGGCGCTGCTGCCTGAGGCTGAGAAAGCAGCCTGGCATGCGCGCTCGATCGAGTCAGGCGTGAAGTTCGCGCAGACCTTCCCGGAGCAGCCTGACGGCAATGGCGTGCTGGCGCGGGCCACCGAAGATCTCTACAAGGCGAAGAACCTGCCGCGTGCCATCGAGGTGGCTGGAATCCTGATGGCGCGCAATCCCCCGGCGACTCAGGCCCAGCGCCGTATCGCCAGCAGCGTGATCGGGCAGGCGCGCTTCGATCAGGGGGATTTCGCCGGCGCGGAGCAGAGCTGGGTGCAGTCGCGAGAGCTGGCTGCGGGCGACGCCACATTGCAGCGCAATCTCACCGAGCAGCTCTCCGTCACCGTCTATCGGCAGGCAGAGGCGAAGCGTGCCGCCGGTGATTCGGCGGGCGCCGTGGAAGATTTCCTGCGCGTGAGCCGGGTCGCGCCTGGAACCGCCGTGGTGGAAACCGCGCAGTACGATGCGGCCGCCGAACTGATCAAGCTGAAGACCTGGCCGCGTGCCATCGAGGTGCTGGAGGCCTTCCGTCGCGACTATCCCAAGAGCAAGCAGCAGCCTGATGTGACCCAGAAGCTGGCTGTGGCCTACATGGAAGCTGGCCGCTCCGATGCAGCCGCGGGCGAATTCGAGCGCATTGCCTCCAACAAGGAGCAGACGCCTGAGCTTCGACTGGAAGCACTGGGAATTGCCGCCGAGCAGTATGCCAAGAGCGGCAACACCACCAAGGCGGTGGCCTTGCTGGAGCGCCTGGTTACTGAATTCCCGACTCCGGTCGGTGAGCGCATCGAGACGCGCCAGCGCCTGCTGGACTATGCAGCCAAGGCTGGCGACGCCGAACGCGTGACCTACTGGCAGCGCGAGATCGTGAAGGCGGATGGCGCGGCCGGTGCCGCACGCACTGATCGCACGCGTTATCTGGCTGCGAAGGCCAGTCTCGCGCTGGCAGCGCCGGCACGCGACGTCTATCGCAGCCTGAAACTGAGCGCACCGCTGAAAACATCACTGGCTGCCAAGCGCAAGGCGCTGGATGCAGCGCTTGCTGGCTACAAGGCTGCAGCTGCCTACAACATAGCCGAGGTCACCACGCAGGCCAGCTTCGAGATCGCCGAACTGTACCGGCAGCTGGGTGCCGATCTGATGGCCTCGGAACGCCCCAAGAAACTGTCCGCTGACGAGCTGGAACAGTACGACCTGCTGCTGGAAGAACAGGCCACGCCCTTCGAGGAACAGGCCATCAAGCTGCACCAGGCCAACACCGACCATGCCCACGATGGCATTTACGACGACGGCGTAAAGGCCAGCTTTGCTGCGCTCGCCAAGCTGCTGCCTGCGCGTTACGGCAAGACTGAAGCGGCCCCGACCTATCACTCCTCACTGGCGCTGCCACAGCCGCCAGCACAGACGCAGGCACCGGTCGAAGCGCCGGCGGCTGGGGCGCCGCCAGTAGCGGCAGCAGCGCCTACGGCCGCAGCGCCCGCTGCCCCTGTGCCGGCAGCGCGCCTCGAGGCACAGCTGACACGCGCCGTGACGCTGGCCAATAGCGCCACACAGGCCGCAGATGCGGAGCTGGAATTCAGGCAGCTGATGGAAGCCGAGCCGCGCCTGGGTGGCGCCGCGTACAACCTGGGCGTGTTGTTGCGTTCGCAAGGCAAGCTTGAAGACTCTGAAAAGGCCTTGGCAGAAGCAACCAAGCGCGAGCCCCAAAGCGCACAGGCTCTGGCCGCGCTGGGACTCGTGCAGCGTGAGCGCGGCGAGTTTGCGGCGGCGACACAGTCCTACAGCGCTGCGTTGCAGGCTGATGCAAGCTATGCACCAGCGCAGCGCAATCTGGGTGTCTTGAAAGATGTCTATCTTGGCGATGCCGCCGGTGCGTTGGAGAATTTCGAACGCTACCAGGCATTGACCGGTGAAGAGCGACCCGTGACCAGCTGGATTGCCGATGTGAAGCAGCGCGCGGGACGGCCCCGTGAGGCCGGTGCGGCCGCACCCACTCCGGCGGAGGCAGGAAGATGAAGCCGACGTTTCTTCTGAGTGCATTGCTCGCCATGCCGCTGGTCGCGGCCGAGGCGCCGCAGAATCGGCCAGCGCGTCCCGCTGATGATCTGCAGCCGGCGGTGAATACTTCGCCCGTGGTGCCTGCAGCGGCACCAGCAGCCGCAGCGCCGGTTGCATCCGCGCCGGCACAGCGCGCTGCAACTCCTGCGGCGACAGCACCGCGTGCCGCTGCCGCAACTGCGCCGCGTGGCGCCGCCCAGGATCGCATCGAACTGGACACCACCCAGATCACCGGCAATCGTGAACTGCCGCGCGTGCTGTACGTGGTGCCGTGGAAACGCTCGGACCTCGGCGATCTCGCCGGCCGTCCGGCAAACAGCCTGCTGGATGAAGTCCTGGCGCCGGTGGACCGTGACGTCTTCAAGCGACAGAACCACTACTACGAGGCCCTGAAACCCGATGCCGCAGCGGGACGCACGGCGGGCGGGTCGGAGGGTGAGAAATAGGTCGCAGCAATTTGGCTGCTTTGGTTTCAAGGTGCGGGGAGTCTTGCCCCGCTTGCAAGGGAGTTTTCAGATGAACGTCTTCCAGACCATTGCCCGGTTCTTCCAGAACGGTGGGCACTTCATGTATCCGATCGCCATCGTGGCAGTGATCGGCATCGCCATCGCGGTGGAGCGCTATCTCTACCTCACGATGACGCGCAGCCGTAACCGCTCGCTGTGGCAGCAGATCGAGCCGCTGCTGGGCCAGGGCAATTTCCGTCAGGCCGCGCAGGTGGCCTCGCAATCCGATTCAGCCGTCGGCCAGATCCTCACCTACGGCCTGGCGCGGGTGCAGAGCGCCAAGCGTCGCGACGACATCGAGAAGGCGATGGAAGAGAGCCTGATGGGCATCACGCCCAAGCTCGAGAAGCGCACGCATTACCTCGCGACATTCGCGAACCTTGCGACCCTGCTGGGACTGCTGGGCACCGTAATGGGTCTGATCTCGGCCTTCGGCGCGGTGGCTACAGTAAACCCCGCCGAGAAGGCCAACCTGCTGTCGGCCAGTATCTCGGTGGCCATGAACTGTACGGCCTTCGGTCTGATGACTGCCGTGCCGCTGCTGATCGTGCATGCCGTGATCCAGACCAAGACCACGGAGCTGATCGACAGCCTGGAAATGGCTTCGGTGAAGTTCCTGAACTCCATCGTCGAGCGTCGGGCCGAGGCTGCGCAGGCAGGAGCCTGAGCGGTTCTTGAAGTGACGCGTGTGACCACACAGGCTGCAAGGATCCACTCCCGTGCGTCGTAGCTATGCCATGCGCAAGCTGGAGCGCAAGCACCGCAGGCCCGCGGAGCTGCTGCTCGTGCCCATGATCGACATCTTCACGGTGCTGGTCACCTTCCTGCTCATGACTGCCGTGTTCTCCCGCACGGTGATCCTCGAGCTGAAGCTGCCGACCAACAATCCGAGTTTTGTCGAGCCGCCGCCCGGATTGGAGCTGGAAGTCATCGTGCGCCAGGGCTCGATGCAGGTGGCGGACCGCAAGACCGGTCCGCTGGTTACCTTCCCGCGTACTGATCTCAATGGCCCATACGACGTGAAGGGTCTGTCTGACTACCTGCAGGTGGTGAAGGCCAAGTATCCGGACAAGACTGATGCGACGCTGCTGCTGGAGAAAGACATCCCCTATGACACGCTGGTGCAGGTGATGGACACCATGCGCATCCTGGAACAGCGGCAGGGCGGTCAGCTGGTGCAAGCCGAGCTGTTCCCCGATGTGTCCATCGGTGACGCACCCGAAGCAGATGTGCCGGCGGCGGGAGGCAAGCCATGAGCAGCTCCAACCGCGCCCGCCGCATGATGGCGCATCACCTGCGCAACAAGGCGCAGGGCGAACTGAACCTCATTCCCATGATCGACATCCTGTCGGTGCTGGTGTCCTTCCTGCTGGTGTACTCGACCGAAGTCGAGGTGGTGCAGAACACCAAGGGCATCGAGATTCCCGAATCCATCGTCACGGCCAAGCCGCGTGAAACTGTCGTGGTCACGGTCACCAAGGACGAGATCTTCGTACAGGGTGAACGTGTTGCCTCGGTTGCCGAAGTGAAAGCCAACGAGGCGCTGGTCATCGCGCCGCTGTCGGAGGCGCTGAAGCGCCCGCGCGTGATCGGCCAGCGCATGGCCGAACGCGAGCTGGCCGAGCGTGAGGTCACTGTGATGGCCGACAAGTCACTGCCCTACGAGATCCTGAAGAAGGTCATGAGCACCTGCACGGATGCGGACTTCGGCAAGATCTCGTTTGCCACCATCGAAAAGGACAAGGCGCTCGATCCGAGCGTCTTCAAAGCCAAATAGCGCGGAGCATTCGTGGTACTCGCACCGTTCTACCGTAGCTACGATCTGCCCTGGGAGGGCGATCCGGAATCCGCCCGCCGCTTCAAGCGGCTGATGCTGATCGGCCTTGTCGTGTTCGTGCTGGGCGGCATCATCGTGCCCCTGCTGAATCTGCCCGCCCCGAAGGAGACCGCGGCGCAGGCGGTGCCCGATCGCCTGGCGCGATTGATGGTGGAAGAAAAGCCCAAGCCTCCGCCGCCGCCGCCGCCACCCAAGCCCATCGAGCCGCCGAAGCCGGAAACCAAGCCCATTCCGCAGCCGGTGGACAAGACCGTCGAAGCGCGCAAGAAGGCTGAAAAGCAGCTCAATCGCGTCAAGGACGAATTGGCGGACCTGCGCCGCGACCTGCAGCAGGATCTGCCGCAGCCGACCAAGAACCTCACCGGCGCCGTCGGCGAGGAGAGCAAGGCCGAGCGCTCGCTGATCGCCTCCAAGGCCGGCACGGGCAGCACCGGCGTGCAGTCCACCAACAGCAGCCGCGGCTTCGGTTCAGGCGCCGGTTCGCTGACCGGCCACACCACCACGTCGGTG
>Ga0134124_10000520_pt1 | contig 32387 bp, 18 predicted proteins | sample KB304_FD_96880 | JGI IMG/M metagenome (GOLD analysis project Ga0134124, IMG submission 96880) | Terrestrial soil microbial communities without Nitrogen fertilizer from Kellogg Biological Station, Michigan, USA - KB3-0-4 | ecosystem: Environmental > Terrestrial > Soil > Unclassified ... | reverse complement strand
TTCGATGTTACATCTATCGGGGTACGCTCTGTCGCTCGATGAATTGAAGCGGTTTCGCCAGTGGGGCTCAAAGACGCCCGGACATCCGGAGCACGGCCTGACGCCGGGCGTCGAGACCACAACCGGTCCTCTCGGGCAGGGAGTTGCGAATTCGGTGGGCATGGCCGTCGCAGAGCGATGGCTGGCGGCTCACTACAATCGGCCCGGTCATGAGATCGTCGATCATCGCGTCTACGCCATTGCCGGAGACGGATGCATGATGGAAGGCGTGTCGCAAGAAGCCGCTTCGCTGGCCGGCCATTTGCGACTCAGCAATCTCCTCTGGATCTACGACAATAACCACATCACAATCGAAGGGAACACCGCGCTTGCGTTCAGTGACGATGTAGCCACCCGGTTCACGTCTTATCACTGGAACGTGCTGCGCGTCGGCGATGCCAATGACCTCGAGCTGCTCGATCGCGCGTTAGCGACCGCGCTGAAGGAGACGGAACGTCCTTCGTTGATCATCGTCGACAGTCACATCGCGTGGGGCGCGCCTCACAAGCAGGACACTTCGGCGGCACACGGCGAGCCTCTCGGCGAGGAAGAGATTCGCCTGACCAAGGAGCGATACGGCTGGCCTCCCGACGCGAAGTTCCTGGTGCCCGATGATGTGAGCAAGTTCACAACTCGCTCGATCGACCGAGGGCACGAAGCTGAAGAAGAATGGAATAGCCGTTTCGCCGCTTACAAAGGAGCTTATCCGCAGCTCGCCGACGAGTGGGAGCGAATGCAGCTCGGCGGGCTCCCGGATGACTGGGACCGCGACATCCCCGACTTCCCTGCTGATGAAAAAGGCATGGCTGGACGTGACGCCAGCGCCAAAGTGCTGAACGCGATCGCTCCTCGAGTGCCGTGGCTGATCGGAGGAGCCGCCGATCTCGCGCCTTCGACAAAGACTCGAATGACCGAAGGCGGCGACTTTGAAGCCGGCTCATACGAAGGGCGCAACTTTCATTTTGGTATTCGCGAGCACGCGATGGGGGCGATACTAAACGGCATGGCGTTGTCGAAGGTCCGCGCTTACGGATCGGGCTTCCTGATTTTCTCGGATTACATGCGCGCGCCCATTCGGCTATCGGCGCTGATGGAAAATCCGGTGATGTACATCTTCACCCACGACTCGATCGGGGTCGGCGAAGACGGCCCCACGCATCAGCCGATTGAGCAACTCGTTTCGCTCAGGGCCATTCCGCAATTGCTGGTGATTCGCCCGGCTGACGCCAATGAAACGGCTGAAGCCTGGCGCGTGATGATGACCTGCAAAGCGCATCCGGTGGCGCTGATTCTGAGCCGTCAACCGATGCCCACGCTCGATCGAGCCAGGTATGCTCCCGCCGCCGGTCTTAATCGGGGGGCCTACATACTTGTGGACTCTGAAGGAATGCCGGAAGTGATCCTGATGGGCACCGGCTCCGAGTTGCAGCTCTGCGTAGCCGCTCACGAGCAGTTGAAAACTGAAGGCGTGAAATCGCGCGTAGTAAGCATGCCTTGTTGGGAGTTGTTTGAGCGACAGCCTGAGGAGTATCGAGCATCGGTCCTTCCGCCGTCGGTTCGTGCTCGAGTGGCGGTAGAGGCAGGAACAAGCCTGGGCTGGAGACGCTACGTTGGAATCGACGGGCAAATCATTGCGCGCCGGGCGTTCGGCGCCTCTGCTCCGTTGAAGGAGCTGCTGAAGCACTTCGGCTTCACGGTCGAGAATGTGGTGGCGGCCGCCCGAGAGGTAATGAACGCAAAAGACAGTTAGTACATATAGGGGCGGCCCTCCGTGGCCGCCCCTCTTTCCAAGCCCGTTTCTAGCCGAAGAGGGGCGGCCACGGAGGGCCGCCCTTACATGCCGCGAACGCGAAAGGATTTCCTATGAGCGAGAACCCCCTGATCGAATTGCAAAAACTCGGGCAGAGCATCTGGTACGACAATGTGCGCCGGGCGTTGATCACCAGCGGCGACCTTCAGCAGAAGATCGGCTTGCCCAAAGGCGTCACCTCGAACCTCCAGCAAAAAGTGAGCGGCGATGATCTGCGCGGCGTGACTTCCAATCCCGCGATATTCGAGAAGGCGATTGTCGGCAGCACCGACTACGACGAAGCGTTGCGAAAGTTGATCGCTGACGGCAAGGGCATAAAAGAGATCTACGAGTCGCTGGTCATCGAGGATATCCAAAACGTCGCCGATCTTCTTGCTCCTGTTTACGATCGCACCAATGGTATTGACGGCTACGTAAGCCTGGAAGTTTCGCCGCTGCTCGCGCACGACACTGACGGAAGCATATCGGAGGCGAAACGATTGTGGGCGGCGCTTGATCGCAAGAACGTGATGATCAAGATTCCCGCAACACCCGAAGGCATTCCCGCAATCAGGGCCCTGATCGCAGAAGGAATCAACATCAACGTTACGCTGATCTTTTCAAACGAGACTTACGATCAAGTGGCCGAGGCCTACATCGCCGGCCTCGAGGATCGAGCGAACGCCGGCGGGCCCGTAAAGCGCGTAGCTTCTGTAGCCAGCGTCTTTGTCAGCCGCATCGACACCGCCATCGACAACCAGCTCGAGTACATGATTCGCCGCTCCACCGATGACTCTGAGAAAGCCAGACTCAGCGATCTGTGCGGGAAAGCCGCAATTGCAAACGCGAAGCTGATGTATCAACGATTCAAGGAAATCTTCGCAAGCGATCGATTCGAAACTCTCCGAAGCAAAGGCGCGCAGGTCCAGCGTCCGCTGTGGGCGAGCACCGGGACGAAGAACCCCGCTTACAGAGATACATATTACGTTGAAGAGCTGATCGGGGCCGATACGGTCAACACCGTTCCGCCCGCTACGTTCACCGCGTTTCGCGATCACGGCCGCGTTCGCGCAAGTCTCGAAGAAAATATCGATGAGGCGCGCGATACGATCAAAGCGCTTGCGGCGATAGGCATCGACCTCAAGCAAGTCACTCAGCAACTCCAGGACGAGGGCGTCAAAGCGTTCATGGATTCGTTTCACACCCTGACCGACAGCATTCAGGCAAAGCAAGCCGCCATCACCAGCGGCGTGCTTGAACGTCACACGGCCAGCCTTGGCTCTTATGCCGACGCGGTGAAAGACGCGATCAAGAAAGCCGAGAGCGAACAGTGGATTCGTCGCATCTGGAAAAAAGATCCGACGATTTGGAAAGAGGACGAGGCTCATCAGAAGATCATTCGCAACGCGCTGGGCTGGGTCACGGTCGTCGATCAATTGGTCGAACACGCCGATGAGCTCGCGGCCTTCAGCGAGCGCATCCGGAACGACGGCTTCACGCACGCGATGGTCCTGGGCATGGGCGGAAGCAGCCTGTGCCCCGAAGTACTCCGCCGCACCTTCGGACACCGCGATGGAATGCCCGAACTTCACGTTCTTGACAGCACTGACCCCGCAACCGTGAAGAGCTTCGAAGAGCGGATTGATCTTCCTCACACTCTCTTCATCGTAGCGAGCAAGTCAGGCACTACAACCGAACCTCTGATGTTTTACAAGTACTTCTTCGATCGAACCCGCGAGATCAAAGGCGATCGGGCAGGAGAAAATTTCATCGCGATCACCGATCCCGGCACGCTCATGGAATCAATGGCGAAGGGTGACAACTTTCGCAGGATATTCCTGAACCCACCCGACATCGGCGGGCGCTATTCGGCGCTGTCTTACTTTGGAATGGCGCCCGCAGCGCTTCAGGGTTTCGATTTCAAGTCCCTGCTGGGCCGGGCGGACAGGGCGATGCACGCCTGCTCGCCCGCGGTTCCGTCGGAAGACAATCCAGCAGTACGGCTCGGCGCGATTCTTGGAACGCTCCGAAACGCCGGCCGCGATAAGCTGACGCTGTCGATCGCACCTGAAGTGTCGTCGCTGGGATTGTGGATCGAGCAATTGATCGCCGAGAGTACGGGCAAGGAGGACAAAGGCATTATTCCAGTAGCCGGCGAAACGCTCGGGCCGCCGTCGGTCTACGGAAACGATCGGCTCTTCGTTCACATCGGCGTTGGAGCCCCCGATCCGGATACCGAAGCCAGGCTGCGCGCGCTCGAGGCGGCCGGTCATCCGGTCGTCCGCAGGAGGCTCGGAGATCTGCTCGATCTCGGCGAGGAGTTTTACCTGTGGGAGATGGCGACCGCGGTCGCAGGGGCCATCATCGGAATCAACGCGTTCGATCAGCCCAACGTGCAGGAGAGCAAAGACAACACCAAACATTTTCTGGAAGTGTACAAGAACGAAGGCTCGCTCCCGGATCAGGAAAAAGGCGCGGAGGGCCGAGGCCTGACCGTCTACTGCCAGCCGGAAACTATCACGGAGTTGGGGGCGGGACTATCCATCGATGAGTTCATCAAGGCTCATTTGACTCGCGCACACGCCGGCGACTACATAGCGATGCTTGATTACATTCAGGAGACCCCCGAGCATGAGGAGCTGATTCAAGGTATTCGAACTCACCTGAGAGATGCGCTGCACGTTGCGACGACGACCGGTTATGGGCCTCGCTTCCTGCACTCGACAGGGCAGCTTCACAAGGGAGGGCCTCCCACGGGCGTGTTCATCCAGGTGACCGCCGACAATGCTGTCGACGTGCCGTTGCCTGACGAGCCATTCACGTTCGGCGTGTTGAAACAGGCCCAGGCGCTCGGCGATTTTCAATCGCTTGCAAGCCGTCATCGGCGGGCCATTCGCGTCCATCTGGGAGCCGACGTTGCCGCCGGGTTGCGCACACTGCTTGAAGTAGTCCAGATCGCATTTCCGGTTGTGCAAGGGCAAGCAAGCTAGTCTTCTTTGCGTCTTTGCGGTTCTTTGCGTCTTTGCGCGAAACACGTTCTTGGATCTATGTCAGTAAACTCTTTACCAATCTCACTCGTGATATCGGACATCGACGGCACGTTGATCACTTCCAATCACGAGGTGACTGAGGCTACCAAAGCCGCAGCCGCAAAGCTCAGCGACCGCGGCATCGCTTTGTCGCTTGCAAGCTCGCGCCCTCCGCGGAGCATTGTTCCTCTCGCCGACGCGCTTAAACTGAGCGGGCCGTTTGCGGCTTTCAACGGCGCGTTGGTAGTGAAGCGAGAGGGGGAAGTTCTTGCTCGCAGTAGTATTTCGGCGGCGATCATAGCTCGTGTGAAAGCAATCGCTGATGATTTTCATTTGGCCGTGTGGCTCTACGATGAAACTGACTGGTGGGCGCCGTGGCGTGATGCGTTTGTCGATCGCGAAGAGCACACTTCAGGTTTCTCGGCCAGGCTGGAGGGTTACGACGATCGCATAACTCGAGAGGCAAACAAGCTGACTGTTGTCGGCAATCCGGAACTTGTAGCGCAAGCCGAACGGCGAATCTTGAGCGTGTTGGCAACGGAAGTGTCGGCCTCGCGCTCGAAGCCGCGCTTTCTCGATGTGACTGCGCATGGGATCCACAAGGGCACGGTTGTAGTGAGACTCGCAAATCTTCTGAACATGCCGACGGACCGCGTAGCGGTGATCGGCGACGGACCAAATGACGTCGCGATGTTCAAGCAAGCGGGCTTGAGCATCGCGCTGGGCCAGGCGGTGGATGAAGTGAAAGAAGCCGCGACTTATGTGACGACTTCAAACGACAACGAAGGCTGGGCGCGCGGGATTGAAAAATATCTGCTGGCGGCAAGCTATTAACGCAAGTCCGCAAGGATGCAAAGACGCGATAGCAAAAAGCAAGAGAACGCCTGGCGGCTTTGCGTCTTCGCGTCTTTGCGTTAAAAGGCTTACAAGTGACTTATGACACCGAGCGAACAACTAAAATCTAAGCAAGCGCAATTTGGAATGATCGGGCTGGCGGTGATGGGCCGCAATCTTGCCCTGAACATCGAAGAACACGGCTTCCCCGTCGCGGTCTGGAATCTCGAGACTGAGTGGGTCGACAGTTTCATCGCCGAGAATCGGGACAAGGAATTCATCGGCGCAAAATCACTCGAACAGTTCGTGCAGCAACTCGAACGGCCTCGCCGGATAATGATGATGATCAAGGCCGGCGCCCCGGTCGATAGCACCATCGAGGCCATCAAACCGCTGCTTGAAGAAGGCGACATATTGATCGACGGCGGAAACTCCTACTTCAAAGATACCCAACGTCGTGTCGCAACATTGGCCGAAAGCGGTTTGCATTTTATCGGGTCGGGCGTCTCCGGCGGCGAGGAGGGCGCGCGTAACGGACCATCCCTGATGCCCGGCGGCGCGCGCGAAGCTTACGAACACATTCGCCCGGTCTTCGAAGCCATCGCCGCAAAGACAGATTCGGGAGCTTGCGTCACTTATGTCGGGCCGGACGGAGCGGGACACTTCGTCAAGATGGTCCACAACGGAATCGAGTACGGCGACATGCAGTTGATCGCCGAGGCTTACGATATTCTTCGGTCAGCATTGCGGCTCGACGCTTCGGAGCTTGCGGACATTTTCGATGAATGGAACCGGGGACCGCTCGAATCGTTTCTGATCGAGATCACCGCGAACATATTTCGATATCGCGATTCTGAAACAGGCAAGCCGCTCGTCGATCTCATCCTCGACGCGGCGGAACAGAAAGGCACGGGCAAGTGGACTACCCAGGAGGCGCTTGACCAGCGCGTTCCGATTCCAACTATCGCCGCCGCCATCGATGCGCGAGTGCTCTCGAGCATGAAAGAGGAACGCGCAATCGCGAGCAAGAGAATAAAAGGTCCCAGAGCAAAGCGTGCCCGCGTAGATAAGAACAAGCTTATTGGAGCGGTCCACGACGCGTTGTACGCCTCGAAGATTTGTTCTTATTCGCAGGGCTTGAATCTCATTCGACAAGGTTCGGACCAATATGACTGGAACGTCAATCTCAGCGAGATGGCGCGGATTTGGAAGGGCGGTTGTATAATTCGCGCGCGCTTCCTGAACTCGATTATGGACGCATATAATCGCCGTCCTGATCTGCCGAACCTGCTGCTGGATGATGACTTCAATCGATGGATCAGCAACGCCCAGGCGAACTGGAGGCTTGCAGTTAAGACCGCGATTGGGATTGGAGTGCCGGTGCCGGCGATGAGCGCGAGCCTCGCGTACTTCGACAGTTATCGCTGCGCAAAACTTCCGCAGAATCTTACGCAGGCTCAGCGCGACTACTTCGGCTCGCACACTTATGAGCGAGTCGATCATCCCGAACGTGGGCACGTGCACACAGATTGGGCCGGCTACGAACACAGCAAGGAGGGCCAATGACAGCACAACAACCGACAGCACTGACACCGACCGATCAAGGACAGCCGTTACCAGATGCGCGAATCCTCGCGATCGACATCGGAGGCACCGGGCTCAAGGCCGCGATACTGGACATCGACGGGAACCTCGCAACCGAGCGCCTTCGCGTCGAGACCCCACACCCGTGCTCGCCCGACGAGCTGGTCGATGCCCTGGTCAAGCTCGTCGAGCCACTTCCGGCTTTTGACTACGTATCGGTCGGATTCCCCGGAGTCGTGCGCAACGGCAAGATCATCACCGCTCCCAATCTCGGCACCGAAGCGCTGATGGGTCTTGATCTCGCGAGCGCGCTTCAGCAACGGCTGGGCAAGCCCGTGAAGGTAATCAACGACGCCGACATGCAGGGCTACGGCGCAATCGAAGGCAAAGGGCTCGAGATGGTCATCACACTCGGCACCGGCTTCGGCTCGGCTTTGTTCATGGACGGGGTCCTTGCGCCGCACCTCGAGATCGCTCATCTTCCGTTTCGAAAGGGCAAGGACTATGACCAGCAGATCGGAGATAAGGCGCGCAGGAAGATCAGCAAGAAGAAATGGAATCGACGTGTGAAACGAGCGATCGATACGCTACGCATACTGACTCATTTCGACAAGCTGTATATCGGCGGCGGAAACGCGGACCAAATCAAGTTCGAGTTGGACCCTGACGTGCAGATCATCTCCAATGAAAACGGCGTCAGAGGCGGCGCGTGGCTTTGGAGGAAGAAGGGAAATTGAGAATTGAGAATTGGGAATTGGGAATTGGGAATTGAGAATTGCAAATTGCAAATTGCAAATTGCAAATTGCAAAATGACCGCGCTGTAAATGCTTCTGATTAGCTTGCAGCTTTCAATTTGCAGTTTTTCAATTTGCAATTTGCAATTTGCAATTCCTTATCGTCGCATTTCTTTATCTTATGTCTGGGATCATTAAAACTCCTCGCGCAAATGTCAGCATCTATCGCGACGCTGAAGAACTCGCAGTGAAGGCCGCTCGACGATTCGCGCGACTCGCGGATCAATACGTCGTCGGGTGCGGCCGTTTCACCGTAGCCTTGTCGGGCGGCTCAACTCCGCGAGCTATGTTTTCGCTGCTCGCCGAGCATCCGTTCGCAGACACTGTTCCGTGGTCTTCGATCTACTTCTTCTGGGGAGATGAGCGATGCGTTCCGCCCGTTCATCCCGACAGCAATTATCGGATGGCTAACGAGACGCTGCTGTCGAAGGCGCCGATCCCTGCTGAAAACATCTTTCGCATTCCCACCGAGATTGCAGAGCCCGAGCAAGCGGCCGAACAATACGCCCGCGCTCTAAGCAAGTTCTTCTTAGTCGGACTGGACGCACCAAAGAGTGGAACCGCGCCGCTGACGCGCCTGCCTCGGTTCGACCTGGTGTTCCTCGGAATGGGACCCGACGGACATACTGCTTCCCTGTTTCCGCATTCGGCGGCGCTTAAGGCGGGCGAGCAAATCGTCGTCGCGAATTACGTCGAGAAGTTCGCCGTTCACCGAATCACTCTGACGGCGGCTACGATAAACAATGCGCGCAATGTTACTTTTCTCGCTGCCGGAGCCGATAAGGCAGAAGTGTTGAAGAACGTCCTCGAAGGCGACTATCAACCTGACCTCTATCCCAGTCAGATGATTCAGCCGGGCAGTGGAACGTTACTCTGGATGGTGGATGAAGCGGCCGCGCGCCTGCTAACTGAATTCAAACAGTGATCGACAGCGTGTACAGGATCGAACAATGAATAAACGACAGGTACTGATATCTCGTTTCTGTCAATCCTGTTCATCCGGTCCACCCCTGTCAGTTGAGAGGAATAGAAATGACCGCGCGCCTGCTAACCGAATTCAAACAGTGATCGACAGGATGTACAGGATCGAACAATGAATAAACGACAGGTACTGATATCTCGTTTCTGTCAATCCTGTTCATCCTGTCCACCCCTGTCAGTTGAGAGGAATAGAAATGACCGCACAAACAAAGCCTGAACTTGCAAAGATCGGAATGATTGGCCTCGCCGTGATGGGAGAGAACCTCGCGCTCAACATCGCTCGCAACGGATTTCCAATAGCGGTTTTTAACCGAGACACCTCGAAGGTCGACAAATTTCTCAGCCGCGCCGAAGGCAAACAAGTAATCGGGGCCTATTCGATCCAGGACTTCGTCAACTCGCTCGAGAAGCCGCGCAAGATCATCCTGCTGGTGAAAGCCGGCGCGCCGGTGGACGCGGTGCTCGCGCAGCTCAAGCCTCTGCTCGACGCCGGTGACATCGTTATCGACGGAGGCAATTCATTTTTCCAGGACACACGCCGGCGTGAAAAGGAAATGAAAGACGCGGGCTTCAACTTCATCGGTTCGGGCGTATCGGGCGGCGAATCGGGCGCGCTGTGGGGGCCCTCGCTTATGCCCGGCGGTGACCGAAATGCCTACGAGCAGATTCGTCCGATCTGGGAAGCTATCGCCGCTAAGGTTGATGACGGACCCTGTGTGACTTACATCGGGCCGGACGGCGCGGGACACTTCGTAAAGATGGTGCACAACGGCATCGAATACGGCGACATGCAATTGATAGCCGAAGCTTACGACATCCTCCGCAACGCGCTGGGGCTCGAGGCGCCCGAACTTGCTGATGTTTTTGCCAGATGGAATGAAGGCGATCTCAATTCATACCTCATCGAAATAACCGCAAAGATTTTCACCGTCAACGATCCCTCGGGAAGCGGCGCGCTGGTGGACAAGGTCCTTGATGTAGCAGGTCAAAAAGGGACCGGCAAATGGACCGCCGAGACGGCGCTGGAGCTTGGAGTGGTCATACCTACAATGCAGGCGGCGCTTGATTCGCGCGTGCTTTCTGGGCTAAAAGCCGAACGAGTCGAAGCAAGCAAACAACTGCCGGGACCGAGCGAGAGATACCCGGGCGACAAACAGGAATTGATCGATGCCGTTCACGACGCTCTTTATGCGAGCAAGATCTGTTCTTACGCGCAAGGGATGAACTTGATTCGTCGCGGGTCCGATGAATACAAGTGGGATGTCAACCTGGGCGAGTTGAGTCGAATATGGAAGGGAGGCTGCATCATCCGCGCGCAGTTCCTTGATAAGATCAAACAGGCTTATCAGCGAAGGGCTGATCTGCCGAACCTGTTGCTCGATCCGGATTTCAAAGCGTGGGCTTTGGAAGCTCAACCTCGATGGCGGCAAGCAGTCACCACCGCGCAATCGCTTGGCATACCGGCCGCGGCGATGTCGGCGAGCCTGGCGTACTTCGATACTTACCGGGCGGCAAACTTGCCGCTGAACCTGACGCAAGCGCAACGGGACTTCTTCGGCTCGCACACGTATCAACGGGTTGATGATGCGGCCGGACAGTTCGTGCATACAGAATGGGAAGACTTAGCGAAATAACCTTTGCGATCTTTGCGGTCCCTTGCGTCTTTGCGCTGAGAATTCCCTTGAAAATTCCTTACGCAAAGACGCAAAGGACCGCAAAGCACGCCAACAGGAATAGAGATGCCCAGCAAAAGCGATAATCCATTAAGAGAAGGCGTAAGACTCGAACGCACCGCCGACCCATGCGCGGTGATAATCTTTGGCGCCTCCGGTGACCTCACAAAGCGCAAACTAGTGCCGGCGCTCTATCGCCTCACACAGCAGCGACTACTTCCCGCCGAGTTTGCAATAGTCGGATTCGCGCGCACGCCGATGAGCCACGATGAGTTCCGCGACAAGATGAAAGACGCGATCGTGACTTATTCGGAAGCCAAGCGCGTCGATGAAAAGGTTTGGGAAAGCTTCGCCAAGGGCATCTTCTATATCGCCGGCGACGTGAACAACGCAGCCTCCTATCAGGAGATAAGCAAGCTTCTCGATCAGATCGACCACGAGCGAGGCACCGCGGGGAATCGCGTCTTCTACCTCTCGACCTCGCCGTCGCTCTACGCCGAAGCTGTTCAGCAATTGGGCGCGGCCGGTCTCGCAAAACCTGAAGGAAAAGGCTGGACGCGAATCATCATCGAGAAGCCCTTCGGTCACGACCTTGCGAGCGCGAAAGAACTTAACGTGGAAGTCGCAAAGGTGTTCGACGAAGAACAGGTCTATCGTATTGATCATTACCTCGGCAAAGAGACGGTGCAGAACCTGATGGTGTTTCGTTTTGCAAACGGCATCTTCGAACCGATATGGAATCGGCGCTACGTCGATCACGTGCAAATCACCAACGCGGAAGCCATCGGTGTCGAGGGACGCGGCGGCTACTACGACACCGCGGGCGTGCTTCGCGACATGATTCAGAATCATGTATTTCAAGTAACATCTCTGATCGCGATGGAACCACCGATCAGCCTTTCGGCGAACGCGGTCCGCGACGAGAAGATCAAAGCCATGCAGGCTGTCCGGGCCATTCCTCCCGACCAGGTGAACGACTTTGCGGTGCGCGGGCAATACACCGCGGGTGCCGTTGCCGGGAAACCGGTTCCCGGCTATCGCGAAGAAAAAGACGTGCGGCCGAACTCACAAACGGACACGTTTGCCGCGGTCAAGCTCTACTTCGACAACTGGCGCTGGGCCGATGTGCCGTTCTACCTGCGATCGGGCAAGCGCCTGCCCAAGCGAGTGACCGAGATCGCAATTCAGTTTCGCAAGGCGCCGCTTCAGTTGTTCAAGAGCGCCGAGCAGGAGATTGAGCCAAACGTGCTGGTTATCCGAGTGCAGCCTGACGAGGGCATCACGCTCAGGATCGGCGCGAAAGTTCCGGGGCAGGTTACTCGCATTAGGTGGGTGAACATGGACTTCCGGTACGGCGCGTCGTTCGGCGTCGCTTCGCCGGAAGCCTACGAGCGGCTTCTGCTCGATTGCGTTCTCGGCGACTCGACGTTGTATGCGCGCCGCGACATGACAGAGCGAGGATGGGAAGTCGTGATGCCGATTATCGACGCGTGGCAGAATTCAAGGGATGAGATTCCAAAGTATGAAGCGGGCACGTGGGGCCCCACTGAAGCGGACGAACTAATCGAGCGCGACGGCCGCGAATGGCGCCGCCCGTGAGGAGCGAGGACAAATGGGTGGGTCGTTGTGTATGACTGTTTGACCGGCAAGCGGTCCTCTGCGTCCTCGGCGTCCTCCGCGGTTTTTTTGATCAGTGCTGGGAATTGAACCGCAGAGAACGCCGAGGACGCTGAGGTGCAACGCGATTGTGAGCGAGCAACACAGTACGATCCTGGAATGCTTAACTGAGGATTCATAGAATGAGTACTACAACGCAACCACCATCCGGCTCCGCAATCGATGTAGGTGCAATCGAACGCGAGCTGACTTCCTTGTGGCAACAGGCTTCAGAAGATGAAGACCATGGGGTGATTCGCTCCTCAATTCTCAACCTGCTTGTCTATACATCGAACACTTCGGATGCGGACCTGGTCAACGATATGCTCTCCGGCATAACCGCGGCGCATCCGTGCCGAGCGGTGTTGATGCTCGCCGACGCATCGGCATCGGAGGCGAAGCTGGAGGCCCAGGTCACATCGCGATGCACCCTGCCGACCGCAACCTCCAAGCAGGTATGCTGCGAACAAGTGACGATCAACGCGTCAGGCTCGGCAGTGAACGATGTCCCCAGCGCAGTAGCCCCGCTGCTCCTGTCGGATCTTCCGGTTTATCTTTGGTGGCGCGCGGTGCCGCGCATTCAGGACAAAGCGCTCTTCCGAAAGCTGACCGACATTTCGGACCGCGTGATAATAGACTCCGCGTTCTTTAACGATCCGCAGGGCGATATCGCAAAGATGGCGAGGGTGCTGAATGACACTCCGCGATGGAGCGCGATCAGCGATCTGAATTGGGCGCGGCTGACGGCGTGGCGGGCGCTCCTTGCGGGGTTCTACGACGTCGGGGAGTATCGATCACATCTCGCCCGGTTGGATCGCGTCGACATCGAATACGCACCCTCGACTGTCGACGCGTCCGCGATCCCCGCGCGTGCTTTGTTGCTCGGCTCGTGGCTGGCCAGCCGGCTGGGCTGGCGAGTTCAAGCGGATTCCGGCAAACGAACGGACGAGACAACGAGCTTTGAATTCTCGGCAGATTCCCATCCGATCACCGTCCGGTTCATTCGAACGACCCGCGAGATCGAACCGGGCCATATAGCGCTGGTGACCTTGCGATGCGCCGGTGACTGCGTGGCTGATAACGGGGGTTCCTTCACTGTAAGAAGAAGTGAGGACGGCCAGCGCATCGAGACATCGGTCAGGCGCGGAGAAGAAACGCACGTCCAGCGCGTGCTCAGCTACGAGGGCTTGGGCGAAGGCGAATTGATTGGCCGAGAGATCGAGATCGTGGGGCACGACCGCGTATATGAACAGGCGGTCGTGGCCGCGGGAGAATTGATCGGGGCTCTCTCTGCCAACCCTTAGCGCAGCGCCGTGGGTGTAACTTGCATTTCGTTAGCGCAGGAATCCGTCAAATCAGCGTCATCAGCGGTCTATGGTTCGAATAATTCCGCTTATCGAAGAATGGACCACGGATGACGCTGATCTGACGGATCAGCACGGGTACGACGGCTTTCACCAGCAATATGCTCGTTACAAGCAACTAGTCGCGCCGGGCTGGAATACCGCAGAATCCCCTGAACTCTGAACTCTGAAAATACGGAGGACAGCTAACACTTGATCCTCGCCGGCGATATTGGCGGTACCAAAACCAATCTGGGTTTGTTTGACATCGTGGATGGCGCGATGACGCTCCGGTGTGAGCAGAGCTACGCGAGCAGGAACTATCCCGGACTCGAATCAATAATCGATGAGTTTACGTCTGGCGTCGGCGTCGTTACCGCGGCCTGCGTTGGAGTAGCCGGTCCGGTCATCGAAGGGCGCTCCACGACTACCAATCTGCCCTGGCTCGTTGACTCCCAGCCTCTCGCCTCGTTGCTCAAACTCAATTCCGTTGCGCTGATCAACGATCTCGAAGCGACCGCTCATGGCATTGCCGAACTCAAACCCAGCGAGTTCGTCACGCTCAACGAAGGGACAGCGGAGCCGGGAAACGCTGCGCTGATCGCCGCGGGCACGGGCCTGGGCGCCGCGAGTTTGTTCTGGGACGGCCTCGAGCTGATGCCGTCGGCTTCCGAAGGCGGACATGTGGACTTCGCGCCGCGCAATCAGCTCGAGATCCAGTTGCTAAAGGATCAGCTCACAAAACATCAGCACGTAAGCGTCGAGCGAGTACTGTCGGGTCCGGGCCTGTTCGTCATCTACGAATTTCTTCGTGACATCAATTACGCGAATGAGACGTCGGCCATCGCCGGGCGCTTCAAGGACAGCGATCCCAGCAGCGTGGTTGCGAACGCCGCTCTCGCGGGCGAGTGTGAGCTGTGCGTTAAAGCGCTCGACATGTTTGCGGGCATCTACGGCGCAGTTGCAGGCAACATAGCATTGCAGCTAAAGGCGACCGCGGGAGTGTACGTGGGCGGGGGCATCGCGCCTAAGATCATCGAAAAGCTTAAGGACGGGACTTTTATGAAAGCGTTCACCGACAAAGGGAGGCTGTCGCCGTTGCTTGAAGCGATATCGGTCCGAGTGATCATGAACGACAAGACGGCGCTGCTCGGAGCGGCGCGCGTCGCCGCGAAACTTATCTAGGGGCGGCCCTGGGAGCGCAGGCATCCTGCCTGCCCTTCGTCGTGCAGCCGGCCAGGCAGGCAGGATGCCTGCGCTCCCAGGCTCAGTCCATCTTGGTAGGCCGACGGATCGAGGGCGCCAGCGCTTCTTCCCAGAGCACCTCGTATATCTGAACCGGTTGTTGCTTGCCCTTGACCATTATCTGGTCGCACGGCCTGACAGGGAACGCATTGCCGATCGCTTCAAAAGTAAACTTGCTGATGATTATCTGCCCGGGATCTGCGCGTTTTTCGAGACGCGCGGCCAGGTTTACGGTGTCGCCGATCGCGGTGTAGTCGGTTCGATCTCTCGATCCGATGTACCCAACAGTAGCCGTTCCGGTGTTGATACCGATCCCGATGGTGATCTCCGACAACCCCATCGCGGTCAGCTCTTCATTGACAGCGGTCATGCGGCGCTGCATCTGAATCGCGGCGCGCACCGCATTCGCGGCTGCCTCGTCGCAAGCATACGGCACCCCAAACAGCGCCATCATTCCATCACCCATAAACTTGTCAAGCAGCCCTTCATTCGCGAATACGATCGGCGTCATATCGGCGAAATACTCGTTGAGTATCTGGACCACCACTTCCGGGCGAAGCTGTTCAGACATCGAAGTGAACCCACGAATGTCTGAAAACAGCGCGGTGATACAGCTATTGGTTCCGCCGAGGCTGAGAGTATTCGGGTTCTCGAGAATCTCGTCCACCACGTGCGGCGGCATGAAACGCCGGTACTTCGCGCGGGCCAGCTCTTCGCGCAACAGGCGTTTGTGCGTGAGGGCGTTGTCGACCGCGATGGACGTTTCGGCCGCGACCGCGTTCAACAAATCGAGGTCCTCTTCCTTGAGCAGCTTCAGTCTTTCTCGGCAATCGACATACACCACGCCGAGCACGTCGTTCTTACTTAGTAGCGGAGCACACATGACGGAGGAGATGTTCTGCATCACGATGGACTGCGCCTGAACGAGGCGTTGGTCGGAGTGCGTGTCAAAAGACAGAAGCGACACGCGCTCGGTCATCACTCGGTCCAAAACCGTCTTGCTGACGGTGAGGTGTTCGTGCGAATCGGCGCTTGCCGAATCGCGAAACTCGGCGGCAACCGTCGTCAAGTCCCCGGTATCCGCGTCCTTCAACAAGACCAGAAACCGGTCCGCCGGTGTCAGCCGAAAAACCATCTCGCTTACTTTTTTGAATATGTCCTCCGGCGAGAAGTCCGACGCGAGCATCTGGTTCAGCTCATAAATTCGCGCAAGCGTCTCCGCCTTTTTCCTCAACACATCGACGTATTCCAAAAGCGACTTCGAGGTCGGGCCACTGGCTATAATCGACTGGTCCATCTTCGGAATGACCGCGGCGAGTTCCGACGGTGTGCGCATCAAGACGGTGTTGCCCATCTTCTGCTCTTCATATTTGATGACCGGAGCAGTCGGCGTGTCTTTGAACTCGAGAGCGAATTTGCTGATCGAAAACACGTCGCCGGGGCTGAGGGCGTGTTCTTTGATTCGCTCTCCTTTGATGAAGGTGCCGTTCGCGCTGTTGAGGTCCACAAGCTTAAAGCCCTGCCCGCTTCTCTTTATGAGGGCGTGCTGGCGCGAAACCTGGCCTTCATCCAGGACGATCTCGTTGCGGTCCGCGGCGCGTCCGATGTGTATTTCGTCGCGCGTCAGATCAAACTCGAAGGTCTTGCCGGTTTCTGAATGCCTGATTACAAGCTGTGCCGCCATATTCCTTACCAAACATATTCTCGATCGATTTCGCCGATTGCAACTCGAGAGTCGCCAAGCGCGGCGATCTGCCGTATCACTTCATCGCGGCTGGTCGGCTTGATGTGCACGGCGTAGACTGCGACGTCGCGATCCAGCTTCGTGAGCTCAACCGCCAACAGCTCGGGTGTTAGATGCTTTGACGCTTCCGCAAGCTCACCCATTTCATTCGGAAATGAGACATCAACAAACACCGCGTTCAAGTTTTTGGCGGCCGCCGCTGCTTTCCAGATTTCATCAGTCGCGTACGTATCTGAGGTAAACAGCGCCGCCGCCGTTTCGCTGGCGACCAGCAGCCCAACAGTCGGCACAAGGTGATTGACCGGTATCGGGGTCACGTCGAACCCGGCGATGTTTACAGTCTCGCGCGGTTGAAGCTCGCGAAACTCGAGCGCCGGTCCGGCGCCGTTGTTGAGTTGAATAGCTTCGAAGTTCGGCCAGACTCGATCGTTGAAGACAAACTCTCTCAGGACGGATACGACGTCAGCCGTTCCGTAGACAATCACCGGCGTTTCAAGCACCGGGAAAGCTTCCGCCACATAGATCGGCAGCGAAGCGGTGTGATCGGTGTGCGCGTGAGTAATTATAAAGTCATGAATGCTGCCGATCTCATGCGGCGCAAGCGCGAAACCAATGCTGCCCGCGTCAATCGCAAGCCGATCGTCAATCGTGAACGACGTCAGCGATTGGAACTGCGACGATCGCCCCGCGCTGCTCGGCAGAAGTTTGACTCTCACGATTGTCGCCTCCCGTAGCGTCCTTGCGAGCTTTGCGGTCCTTTGCGAGCTTTGCGCTAAGGAATTCAGGCTTTCACGCAAAGGCCGCAAAGGACCGCAAAGCCCGCCAGGAATCCTACTACTTATCCGATCTTGATCCCCAGTCCTTCCAGAAACTTCGTCGGCTTCTCCCCGCCTATCAGCGCAAAAACGTAATCGTTCGCGAGCCGAACCTTCTCTTCCTTAGTCCGCACGTCCATCAACGTCACTTCATTCTCCCTGATCTCTTTGATCTCAGTCCTGAAGAAAACTTTGATCTTGCCGGCGTCGATGCAATCGTAAACATTCATTTTGTTGCCAAGCTTAAGATCGCCCTTGAAATCACTGCGCACCACCAAAGTCACTTCATTCGCGCGAGTGAAAGTTATCGAATCACCGGCGCGCTTGAACCCGGTCAAGTCGACCGCCGCCTCGATCGATGAGTTTCCCGCGCCTACGATGATGCACTTCTTGCCGACGAAATCGTCCGGATCAGAGAGCTTATACTTCACCTTCATATCTTCATAAGGCTCCGGCGTTCTCACTGGAAGCGTCTGGCCGCACTTCACACAATGGGCGGCGTCGCCGTGGCGATGTTCGCCACATTTCGGACAGTGTTTGGCGACCGACGGACCCGGATGCACGATTCGCCTCAGCTCTTCGCCGGGCACTCTGAGCTTCATCGGCGTGCCTCGATTGCCGATTGCAAGGATCACCTTTCGCGTCCGATATTCAGATTTCTCTTTGAGCTTGCCGAGTTCCGTGACGACGTTGAACGCGCCGGCTTCGGATTTGATTTCCTTACAGCTCTCTTCTTCCCGAATCTCGACTCCGTTCGACATCATCGAGCGAGTCCAGGCCTCGAGCATCGATTCCTTTTTGTCGCCGGGTCCCGGCAGGGGAATGCCACCGCGCGCTTCGACCGTATCCGGTTTGAAGAACACGTATTTGCCGGCGGGATAGTTCACGATCGTGCTTACCAGTTTATCCTGTTCGATCGCGACATAACGGAGCCCGCGCTGTTTCGCAATTACAGCGGCGGACAAGCCGGCGGGTCCGACTCCCACGATAGCAACATCGTAGTCGGCTTTCGCATTCGAGCCTTCCTTCTTCAGATCCTCTATGACGTAATCAATGACCTGCCCGCCTTCGTTGATCGCATTCTTGATCAAAGGGACACCAGACACATCGCCGATCATGTAGATGCCGTCTACGTTTGTCTTCAACCGTTGATCGCGCGAAGGGACCTTGCGCGGCGGAATCTTTTTATTGGTGTTGATTACGATGCAAGCTTTCGGATTCGTCGGGCATTCCACCTGGCAGCTCGTGTCTTCCATGCACTGATCGAGCGCAACCGGCGTCGAGATGCCGTTGACGATCGCGAGTACGTCGTGCGGGCAAGCCTCAACGCACGCGTGGCAGCCAATGCACAACACCGGATCGATGACAGGATGAGGATAGGACGGTCCTTCTGCTTTTGCCTTCTCCAAATCGATCGATCTCACTCCCACGGGATCGGCTGTGGGCGCCGGTTTCACGTCATCGGTCGCCGCCTTGAGAGAGGCCTTGCGGCGCGCGGCGCCAACTGCGATCACCGCGAGACCGGCGACCGGCAGTGCGCCGATCAGTCCAGCCCACACGTACCACGGAAGCGCCCCGAACTTTAGAAGGACGCGCGCGCCGAGAGCGCCCCTGTTCTGCCGAAGCACATCCGCGGCGCCAACTCCGTTGAACAAGTTCCCAGCCTCGGTCGCGAGCCGTCTTCCCTGGTCGCCTTCACCACCGTTATCCAAAGTTGCGAGATAGTTCTTCAACTGCTTGTTGTCGGTGCCCGCCGCCGTCAGCATCTTTGCATCGTCCTCGCTTTGTCCGTGCTGCTTATGGCAGGTGTTGCAGTTTACTTGTTGCAGAACACCCTGTGCATTTCTCACCGCGTGACATTTCGCACACTCGTCGCGAGGCGACTGCCGGTAACGCGCATCGCCTCGCACCCCCGCGCTGTGACAATCAGCGCAACTGGTCTTGTTCACCATTCGCCCCTGCTGATGAACGCTGTGAAACTGTTCCTTCGGATCCTGGGTCGCCCAACTCTCAGGCAAACGTCTCTTCCTCAGATCGTCAACCGTGAGCCTCCACTGCCACTTGCCGTCGACGACTGGATATCCGACCGTTCCGCCGTGCGGGATGGGCAGCAAGCTACCCGCTCTCTCGCCGGTCTTGATAGTGTAGGCGCCGTTGTGACAGCGCGAGCATAATCCGTAACTCACAAGCCCGGCTCGAATATCAGGACCCTGATGCTCGGTGTGGCAACTGACGCAGCCAATGTTCTCGCGATTGTGCTTGTCGTATATTGAAGGTCTGAATGTTGGAGTTGAATGACAAGCGATGCACTTGTCTTCCATCCCGCTTGTCACACCGTGGCAGTTGGAACATGAATTTGCATTCGCGTGATCGGCAATGCCACGTGTCGAAACCAGCGCGGCGCTGTGCGCGACCGACACCGTGCCCGGCGAAAACGCCCCCTGATAAGCGATCAGAGCAACGAGCGAAACAAACACCGAGCCGAGAGCGCCCCACGCGAAATATGACTTGCGCCAGACCTTTCCAAGATCCAGCGTCGGCCTCCAGTTGAATTGGGCCTTCCCGACTCTGCGTCCGCCGCGCGGATGCAGAGGGGTCTTCGCCTCGATTTTGCCGGCCTCTCTCTTGCGGTTCTTCCAGAATATCTCGAGAGCCTTTTCATCAACTACGCGAAGCACGCCTGTCAGCAATCCGGTTCCCTGGAATCGTTCAGTCCCACCGGGTGTGACCGTTCGCGCGCCTTGAACGATTGGGGACTTGATGATGATTGTCGCGCCCGCATCTTCCTGTGATCCGCCGGCGGGACCGGTTGGAAGCACTACGGAGCCTTCCGCTGTCTGAACCTGCAGTCGCCGCTCTACCGTGATTACCAATGCCCGTTGCAGAAAATTGACTCGAAGCAGGTAAGGACCAATTTGAATCACGTCGGCATCGGCAAGAGGCGTTCGGTCGACAAGCTCTCCATTGAGCGATGTTCCGTTTGACCCGGAAAAATTGAATAGCCAGAAATCGCCGCCGACTTCTTTCAGTCCCGCATGTGTCCGAGACACCGCGCGATGGTTGAGCACCAGATCGTTGGAGATCAACCGCCCGATAGTCAGGCCTTCGCTTTCGAGCATCACGTCGTCGACAGCCACATCGCTGTCTTTTCGCTTGATGATGAATCGGTTCTTTCCCGGCATCAGTGAATTCCGCTATCGAGCGGTGTCTTAATTTGGAGTGCGACGGCAAGGTACTCCGCGACGCCGCTTTCCTTTCCCAATCGATTCAATTACCAGCCAAAGCGGCGTCGCGGAGTACCTTGCCGCCGCACTCCAAATTAGATACCTCCCGCTACCGCGCAGCATAGTAGATCACTTGAACAATGTGGACAATCAACAGCGCCAGCATCAGCGACGTAGTCGCCACGTGCGGCGGCAACCAGACCTTCAACAACCGGTGGAGATAAATCAGCGCATCCACCCGCCGAAGAGTTGCCGCGGCTTCAACGGCTCGCTCCACTTTCTTTCGAACTTCGTCGTCCCTGAGGGACTTCATCTCTGCGCCGAATTCCTGTTTTGCCGACGCGATCAAAGTTTCCAAACTCTCTCGCTTTGTATACTGCCGCAGCAGGTAGCCGAATGAAACGAAACGCGGGATGATTCTCGATTTGACCGCGCGATGAACCGCCTCGGACGGAGAACTGCCGAGCTCCGCAAGCTCGGTCTTCAACTCTTCGCGGCGCTGCTTAAGGTCGTCTACCAGCAGCGGAGCGCCTTCAATTCGGGTCATCACTCGCGGCACGACCAGATACAAAAATATCCCCAGTATCCCCGTCAGGATCACAAGATCGAAGCTGATCATCAACAGCGTAGTAAGCGCGCCCCCGGAATCCACGCCACCGTGCAGCAGTATCATTACTCCGGCGATAACCCCGAGATAGGTATGGCTGAGTAGCCAGTATCTGAGAGGCCCGGCTCGGCGCTTGTACATCTGGCGTCTCACCGGATAGGTCATCACTCCGGCGATTCCAATCAGCCCTACGAGTCCGGTTATCCAACGCATGTTGAGAAAGCCGGCCAGCCGTTCGCCGAGTCCGAACTCTCGCAGACCAACAATCGCCGCCCCGCCGAGCATAAGCGTAAGCAATATTCCAGTGATATGGGTGATTCGCTTTCGAGGGTCCGACTTATGAATGTTCCGGCCTGTCGCGTGATTCTGATCGATAAAAGCTAGGCCCTGAATTGCGCCGATCTCGGTAAAGTATTCCTTGGGATTAACGCGAGTAAGCGCGCCAGTCGGACAGTTCTCCTCGCAACTGTAAGCGCGAGTCTTGGCGCCCGGCGGATTCATCGTTACGCGATCGCTGCACAGGTTGCACTTCACCGCCAGGAGGTCCTCGGTCGCATCCACTGCCGAGGGCAGCGGTTCGGGGCGAAGCCGAAGATAATCTCGAAACTTTTCCTTTAATCCACCCTTCGCCTCTGGAGGCTTAGCCTTGCGAGAGATCAGCGAGATCGCGTTATAAGGACACTGCGACGCGCAGTCGCCGCAGCCGATGCAGGTCTTGGTATCGATGTCGATCTGGCCAAGCGCGAAGCGGCCTATCGCTCCGGTCGGACATCCGGTCAGGCATTCAGGGTCCTGGCAATGCATGCACACCGCCGGAGAGAGCACGCTTTGAATCGCGCTCGCCTTTGGCGCTTCCAGACGCGTCACGTGAATACCGCGCCTCAACAATCTTGATTGTCCATGAATCGTGTGACACGCCAGCGAGCAATTGCCGCAACGCACGCACAAATCCATGTCCATCACCAGCAGGTTGGTCGCGTCTACGAGTCCGGTGGTGATCAGGCTCTGCTGAGCCGCAAGCTGTTTGACTTTGACTCCAGGTTTGGAGCTGACACTCGCGCCCATATCGGGAGGCGTAAACCGGGCGAATTCTCGCATCAGCGATTCGCGCAGCCCCACGTATTGGCGCAGTTGTCTGAGCGGTATTTCGAGCGCTTCGGTTCGTCCCATCAGAGTCACGGAATAAGGCCACACGACGTTTCTTATCGCGCCTTCCAACCCGAAGCAAAAGCCCTGCCCGAGATAGTCTTCGTCCCCAGCCTCGCGTGAGCGCTTCAACCATCCCTGCTTGACCAGGTATATCCGGTCGATCGTAGCTTTCTCACGAATCAGCGCATGGTTCTTTGAAAAGACCCTGAACGCGGAGATCGACCTCAGCTCTGCAAACATCTCCGGGGTGAGGCTGATGATGTTCTTGAGATCTTCGATCATCGCGTCGCGGCTGTGCTCGCGATAGGATCGGTCGAGACTCTCGCCGAACGCGCTGAGTTTGCGAAGCAGTCGCAAGGCGGGCCGCTGGATCTCGAGTACACTTGCCGGCGAGCCGGCCGGCGCCTTTATCGTTGCGCTCCGGGGAACACCGGCAAGCACGCTCATCTCACCAACCTGAGTGCCGGATGTGAGCTCCGCTACTTTGATTGTCTGGTTGTTAGGCGCGTTGATCCAAACATCTACGTGGCCGTCGAGTACGAAATAAAACGTGTTGCCGCCCCACTCGCCCTCGGTCATTACCGCCTCGCCGGGCTCGTAAGTAAGCAAGCGCAGGTAGGGACCGACTTTTTTGCCGCCGTAGTTGCGCCCATACACGCTCACCTCAAGATCAAGCTCATGATCGAAGTGACCCTCGTGCTCAGAGAGCAAATCTTTCAGCGAGGGGACGTCACGAATGGCATTGAGGACTTCGCGACGACTCTTATGTTCCCGCGGCATCGGTCATTACCTTTGTTTGGATATTGGCACCCATTCCCGAGGCTTAATCGGCGAAAGTATAGCACGGCGAGTATAAGAGTTCAGCGTTCGAAGCAGGCGACACGTTCGAAGCGGGCGACACGTTCGAAGCGGGCGACACGTTCGAAGCAGGCGACACGTTCGAAGCAGGCGACACGTTCGAAGCAGGCGACACGTTCGAAGCAGGCGTTCAGAGTACCGACTTTAGTCGGGTCGTGCCTTCGTTGACGAACTAATCGATTAATGAAGGCACTGCCCGACTAAAGTCGTACTCTGATCGCCCGCTTCGAACGCTCGTTCTGAACTGTCTTAGAAAGGCCTGCCGCTGACATGACACTTACTGCAGACAGGCTCTTTTGCCTGAACGTGGCAGGTCCAACAAGTCGAGTGGTGTCTCTGTCCTCGGGCGGTGTTAATTTCGAGAATGTCGCTTCGCGGCTGATCGGCGGGTACCTCCGTAGTCTTGTGACATCTGTCGCACGCGGCTTTCTTGAGATGCGGTCCGTGCCTGAAGTTGTAAAGACTGAACGCCGTCCCGAGCGTCGCGCCGTATTGCATCGCATTCGCCTTGTTCACGTGACAGGCGCCGCAGGAGGCGAACTTGTCGTTGGGCTGGTGCGCGTGACAGGCGTAGCATTCGGGATGCTTCGGCATGCTGGCCTTCAAGACTTGTTCATCAAATCGGTGACAGAAATCACATCTTGGCGCGCTCTCCGGCATCTTGTCGGAATCCATCTGCCCTTTCATCTTCTCGGGATTCGCGTGATCGCGATGAGAGAAGCGCTTGAGACCGAACTGTGCCAGCCGCGCGGGAAACGCAATCCTGGTCCCTTGCGTGTCAACTGGAATCTTGTGGCACACGACACACAACTTGCTTCCAAGATCTGTTTTGTCTTTCACGTGACAATCGAAGCAGGCTGAATGTCCCGGGAACAGCGGCGTGCGATCGTTGCTCGGCCGCAAGTGGCAGGCAGAACAGTCCTGCGTTTTGGCCTTATGTTCTTTGCGATTGTGATCGAACGGCGAAACAACTTCGATCACTTTCGAATCAACGACCTCGAATGGCGACTGGCTTGCCGGAGTCGCGGGCGGCGGGCTTTCAATAGGCTTGTTCAGGTTCTGCTTTGTGCTTCGACACGCAGCAAACCCGGCGAACAGAATGAACGCTACGGTAACTATTCGCTTTGAAGTCTCGCTTCTCATCGTACGCGCAGGGACCAACCACAAAGGCACTAAGACACTAAGGAAACATCTTGAGAACAAATCGCTAAGCTTGTTTCGTCCATGCCATCTTCTTCGTGGCTCTGTGCCTATGTGGTTCAATTCCCCTTCAGTTTATTCAGCACTTCATCGCTCAATCTTCCCGGGAGACCGGGCTTCTTATCGATGTGACACGTGGTGCAACTGCCCGCTTCCGGTAACCTTATTGCATTGAGTTTGTCGATCTGATCGATAGGCTTGTGACACTCTGAGCACAATCGATCGGGCGCCGTCGGTAGTGGAAAATCGCTGCGCTTCTTTGGCCGAATGTCCATATCGTGGTCGTCGTGTCGAAAGCCCTTTATGCTACGAAACAGACTGGGTGATCGGGCACTAGTTCCCAGGACGTTCAACTCGTGACACACCTTACAGTCATTCGCGTATGGAAACGATTCCGCCGATACGCGCCGCGGTTCCGGAATCGCCCCGCCGTGACAGGTGAAGCAGCTCGCATGATTCGACTCCGTCCTCATGTCTTTCGAATCGGTGCGGGGCTTCTTAATCTGCTCGTGGCAATCCGTGCAGAGCGGGCTCTCACCGGCCTTGAACTGAAGGCCATATGACGGATTGCTTATCGGGACAATCCGAAAATCCGCCGGCAACGTTTTGCGATGAGCCTTGTGCGAGAAGGCATCGTCAAAGTCGCTTGTCTGCGGTTTCGGGAAAACACCCGGCCTTAGCGCCTTCTCGCTTCGGGAAATTCGTCTTGTTTCGTGACAGACACCACAAAAGCTGCTTGGCTGGCCCATTGCAGTTTTGAAGAATTCAGCGGCGAAATTGTGGCACCTTATGCAGGCAACGTGAGGAAAATCCTTCGCCATCGGCTGATCGCTTCTCGAGGGCTTTTCCTTACCGGAAAGATGACAATCAGCACATACGATCTTGAGGTGTTCCTTTTGGTCGTGGGGAAAACCACCGTGCCCGGTTCGGTCCCTGCTCTGTCCCGCAGGGAAGAGGTTCCTCTCATTCGCGCGTGACGACGTGAGACCCGTCCACATCACGAATACCAGGACGCCCAACACAAGAAGAGATTGCAAATTGCAAATTGCAAATTGAAAATTGCAAAACCGCACAACGCGACTGCGCAGCACCGCAATTTTCAATTTGCAATTTTCAATTTGCAATTTGCAATTCCCTCTTTTAAGACTTCGCGGCGTGGCACTCCCCGCAAGCGACCGGCGCCTTGTCGCACTTCACGAGTCCCTTCGCGTTTGAAGCTCGGTGACACCCGATGCACAAATCGTGAAACGCCCGTTGGGACCGTTCTTCATCGCCGTCTTTGTTTCTTGGGTTCTTAGGATCGCCGTCTACCCCGTGGCATGCGATGCACTTCACAAGCACGGGCACGCCGCTGAACTCGGTTCGCTTGTGATGACATCCGATGCACTCGGCGCCTTGCTGTCCCTGGTGAGCAAAATGACTATCGGGATTCAAGTAGGTCTCGTGATGGCGGTGCCGAAACAGAACTACGCCGCGCGTTCCCTTGAGATCGAGTTTGATCACGCGCGCCGTGTCGTCGTTGGATTTGATCCGGTCGCAATCAGCCTGACTGAAAGTCTCTTCGAGCAAACTAGCCGGCGCGATAGCGAACGGCCGGGCTGGCAGGGCTGCCGGCATCGCGACCACGAACAAGATTAGAACGGCTAGTTTGACTTTCATCTTCCTTCAGCCAACTCCTTGTTTGACTGCCGGCTAGAGCTTGGCTCTTGCAACTTTGCGATTCTCTCTTCCTGCATCCGCCTGAGTTCTTCAAGAAACTCCTCTAGCTCACGAGCAGCTTGTGAGGCGCGGCGCGTATTATCGGTGAGGTAGCGTTGACCCTTGATTTCTGAGTTCTGCAGAGAATTCGCCCAGCCTCGGAGCTGTCGCGAAATGCTGACCGAACGCGATTTCAAATTTGAGATTTCAGATTTGAGATTCCGAAACGGCGGCAGGAGTTCAAGCAGACACAGGACGGATCGGGACTCTCCGCACGACCCGCGCGCGATGTAAATGAAAGTCAGCAATTCTTGAGTCGTCCCCCTCTCGAACCCTTCAGCAATGTTATTCGATATGGAGACCGCGGCGCGTTCAAGCTGGTCACGCAAGCCCCCGTGTCCTTTGAATTGTTCTTTAGCCGTTAACTCGTACACCTTCACCGCGAATTCAATTGCAGCTTTCCAGACGGGGAGATCTTCAAATCGTTCGTATGTCATTATTCGTCTTCGCCTGCATCACTAGTGCCCACATCACTAGTGCACTCTGCCTGGTTGCGTCCGCCTTGAAGCGCCAGACCGCGATCTGGCCCTTGTTTTTGAAATCTCAAATCAACAAATTCTCAAATCTCAAAGCATTTCAAATCTCCAATCTCCAATCTCAAATCTCAAATCTCAAATCTCCAATCTCAAATCTGATATCGCCCCTACGGCCGCTCGTTCGGCGCTCCGTAAAAGCCCCGAATATCCTTATTCTCTCTACTATTGCTGTCCTTAATCTGAGGAACCGTGAACAGCTTTCCGCCGATCGTATACATCTTCAGCATCTCGGTGAAATTCAGCGGCCGCGCGCCTCTTCGGCCAAACACCGCGAGCTGGTTGCCACTCTCATCAACTGCGCGATCGCGATCCAGCCCTTTCGATATGGCAAGAGCCGGCCCGTGTGTGTGCTTCGTCGCAATCAACTCGGGATTAGGCCGCGGGCTGAACCCGAAGTTGCCGGGCACCGCTTCAGGCGAAGTAAGTTGCACCACCCGAAGGCCGTTGTGGCCATCCGCAACGTAAGCGAACAAGCTCACATTCGTCATTCCGACTTTTACATCTCGCGTGTCGTTGATTTGCCCATTAGCGTTGAACACCTGATCGATGCGCGGGCGCTCGGGCTGCTCGATGTCGAGAATGACCAGGCCCTGCTTACCCGCCGCAACGTAAGCATAGGTGCGCACGAGATAGATGTTGTTGGCTTCCGCAAGTGAAACAACCGCGCCGCTGACGGCGCTTGCGTGTTCCGGGTCGGTGACGTCGATGACCTTCACACCCTCGGCGTCGCACACGAATGCATAGCGGAATTGAATCTGAACCGCGCGTGGGTTCTTCAAAGCCGGCGCCCCGATTTCGCCGACGACGTGAGGCTTGAGGGGATTGCCGAGGTCCACTATCACCAATCCCCGGTCGCAGGTTATGTAAGCATGAGTCCCGGCGATAGCAATGTTGTTGGCGCCATTCAACACTCCGTTCGGGTTCCACGTCAGCGCCCGCTTGAGGAAATTATTCTGCGGATTGCCGTCAAGCAACGTTGCAGCATTCACCAGTATCAAGCCCTCGTACTTGTCGGTGACATAGAGAAACGCATACAACGGGTGAATCGGTTGATGGTCATCGCGATTGACGGCCTCTTCGTTTTCGGGGCGATGTATGCGGTACTTCTTCGGGAAGATGCTGTCGGGCAACGAAGCGGTCGGGTCAACTCCCAGAGTCGTCGGCGACGCCACGGCCGTTGCATATTTAGTCTTCACGTAGAATCGCTGTCCGATCGGTGAAAACGGCGCCGTGGTCATCCGCTCCGAGAATCCCTTCTGATCGATGTTGGCTACGTCGTAGACTCGCAATCCGCCTTTCCCGGCAGCCGCATAAAGATATTCACCTCTGAGTTGCAGGCCGAGTACTTCGGTCTCCTGTTTGCCGAACGGCCGGAGCCCGCGGGAAATGTCGTTGCCAGGATGCTCGTAAGCTTCTTTCAATTCATCGTGGTCCTCTTTGTGTCTCTTGTACTCTTCAGGGAAGGCCAGCTTATGAAGGTTGCTTCCGATGACCGCTTGCGGCTCGTCTCGCTCGGTCACGACCGTCGCTTCGAAGCCATCATGGCCGAGCGCGGTGTAAACAAACCGGTACATGAAGTTGTAGAACTGAGTCCCCTGCATCAAGGTCATCGCCATCCAGGCGTTGTTGTCGCCCTTGTTCGACAGGTGGCAATCATCACAGCTCTTTGTTTCTTTCGTGCGCACCGAGTGCGGGAAGTGCGAGCTGAACGCCTGACCACTGTAGCCCTCTTCCGACACGGTCTGCTGCTGAGAATAAATCCACTCGCGGTTTTGATTCTGAGAGCTGACCAGCACCGCGCACGCCGAGCGCACCGGGGCATAGCGGCGGCCGGTGACGGTGCCGTCGCGTCCGAGCAGGAAAACGTCGTCGCGCAGCGTCTGGAAGTTGTATGAAGTCCAGTTCCGAAGCTCCTGCTCGCCTTCGTTGTGGAGCATCGGCCGCTCCTGGTTGGCTTTCATCTTGAGGTGGCAGCCGTAGCAGCTCGGCGTCCACGACGTGTGACACGTATAACAAGTCATGCTGCTGTTCGCGTGCGCCAGCTTCAGGTCGTCATCCGGTACGCTGCCCCACGTGCGATTGTCCCTGCGAATAGTCTTTGCGAGAGCAGCCTTTTCATTGTAGTCGGTGCTACCTTGTGTGATCGTGTCGATGACTTGTTTGACACGCCACACGACCGGGCCGCCGTCCTTGTCCCTGGCGACCGCCGCGCGCTGAAACAGATTGCCGTCCTTGTCCTTGTAGAACCGGTCCTTGCCGGACTCCAGCTCGCGATACTTGAGCATTTGATTTCCACCGGCAGCGGCCGAGGTCCGCGCGTCGATCGCGGTTGGATCGGCGCGTTTGGAAATCGTGCCGTGACAATCAACGCAGTCAATTTCGATTGCGTCGCGCACCTCGCCGTAGAGCTTGCCGTTGCCGTGATTGTCCTGCTTGAAGTGACAATCAACGCAGTGCATTCCCTTCTCGAGATGAATGTCCTTCAGGTGAACCGGCAGCCCTTTGTTCGCCGGGTCTTCGGTTGTGCCCTCGACCGCGCGTTTGAGTTTGTCTGCGTTCACGTCTTTGACCACGTTGTCGTCCGTGTCGAGAAGGTTTCCCTTGCGGTCGTGCTTGAACACGTCGCGATACACCCAGCCGTGTCCATTGAAGTCGGCGAACTGCGTGTGCTTGAGCTTAGGATTGATTTCATCACGAAGCGACCGAAGAAACTCGACGCTGCGCCACTTTCCACGCAGCGAGGATTCTTCAGGGTTGCGCGACAGAATCTGCTGTTCTTCGGAGGGCGTTGGCTTTTCGAAGCCCTTCTCGCCGGGCTTGGGATACATATGCTCGCCGTCAGTTTCGAGGTCCCACCAGGTCGTGCCGTAATAACTCATCAGCACCAGCGTGCCGGGATGCATGTGACATACGACACATTGGCTTGAGGGAATGGCTCGAGTGAACTGATGCCTGATTGGATGGCCCGGCTGTTTGTTGTCTCGTGCTTCTTTCAACGCAACGTCGTCGGTCTGAGTCGCGCCGTCATGTCCAAACTGAGCGTACGACCCCGAGTGAAACTGATCGCGGTCGTTGGCGTAAACAACGTGACACGCGGTGCATCCGCTCGACCGATAGTCTCCCGGCTGATCGTTCGTGCCAAACAAGGAAAGCATCGGATCGAGCAAACGCGTCTTCTGCAAGCCCAGGAACACCGGATCGGTTCGAAGCAAAGTTCCAAACCCGCGAGGGCTGAGAAGATTTTGAGTAGGCTTGCCCGGTGCTTCTTCCGGATTAGGAAGCCCGACTTCGGCGGCCTTGCGCCCGCCTCGTTCGAACGTTCGAAGCGTGTTGCCCATGTGAGTGATTTCCCAGCGGGGCAGCGGATCGAGATACGGGAGAACGCCTTTCTTCTCGGTCTCTTCTTTGGTCGGCGCCGGGACCGTGATCAGCCGTTGAGGCGTGCCGTCCGCCGCGTAGCTCTCGCCCCATCGATAATTCTTCAGCGGGAACGAACCGTTGTTGTAAAGCGCCGCGCCCCACAACATCGCCCCGGTAGTCATCATGCTTTTGCCGACATTGTGAACGTCCCGAGTGTGACAATCGGTCGAGCCGCAGCTCATCGCGGCTACTCGCAGATCACCGGGGTTGACGAAGCGAATGAACTCGGCGCTCTCTTTGTTCGTCGCGGCGTATGCCCTCTCCGGATTAGCCGAGGTCTTCCATAGCTCGGCGACGCGCGGCTGGATGTGAGCTTTTCTTTGGGCGTCTTTGTATTCGGGAGAGTCCTTTTGAGCGCCCGCCGGCAATCGCACTTCGGCGTGGCCGCCGTGGCAATCGATGCAGCCGAGGTTGACCTTACCGTTGTGCATGTCTTCGATGCCCTGATGGCAATCGACACAGCCGATGCTGCGGCATTTCGCTTCGGATGCGGTCATTCCCCAGAGAGTGGTTTTGGCGGACGTCGGATCGCAAGGCGCGGCGGTTTGAGCTGGTTGCGAAGGAGAGGCATTTGCGGGCGTGTCGTGATTCGCAATTGCTTCGATCTGAACTTGCGTACCGGTAGCAGCGACGTGATCGAGTGATAGGAGCAGGTACACGCACGCCAGCGCTGGTATCACCATCAACTTGATCGCGCGATTCTTCGATTGCTTCATATGGCTCTCTCGCATTCAGACTTTTTGCGAGCTTTGCGGTCCTTTGCGAGCTTTGCGGTCCTTTGCGAGCTTTGCGGTCCTTTGCGAGCTTTGCGTGAAAGATTGCCTTCTTTCTCGCAGAGATTATTTTCACGCAAAGCTCGCAAAGGACCGCAAAGCTCGCAAAAAGCCTGAAAGCGACCTGTCTGGTTTCAGCCCGACTAGAACATGCATATGATCAGACGGGTTTCAATACACAAACACCAGCTTCACGAATGCCGAATACAAAATCTTTGACCTGGCGCCGCACATTCCAGTGCTGCAATTCGAGCTGTAGATATCCCTGAATCCACTCCCCGGCACGAGCGATGAAAAGCCCGCGGAGAAAATTGCGTTCTCGCTGAGCAACGGGCGATACAACACACCAACTCCATAATCCAGCCCGATCGGCTTGCGAATATCAGGCTGAAACAACAGCTCGGAAAGCGGCTCAGTATGATGGAAGTGTGAATAGTTCACATTGAAAATGGTTCGCAGCTTTGGCGTCATCTCGGCTTCGGCGCCGAGGTTGTAAACGAAGATGCCCGGGTTAACGAAGTTCGACTGTCCTTCGGTCTTGCTGCTTCGCAGATCGGGCAGCAAGCTCCCGGGCGTCGTCAGCAGGACCGCGGTGTTTGTCAGGGGAATCGCCTGGCTGTTCCAAAAGCTAAAAGCGCCGCCGGCAAATTCCTGATGGTCCTGAATGGAGTCGAACCCGCGAGCCGTGCCGTCGAACGGCTTCTTATCGCCCGACGCCCAAAAGAATGATCCCTTGAACCGCAACCAGTCCCGATCAAGCGACAATTCCGCCGTGGCCAACTGCGCATTGATGTCTGTCTGTCTCCCAGCTATGGGGTTATGCGTATCGTGCCCGAGCACCTGGTAAAACGCGTGAGAAATGTTCCACCGGCCCATGTGCCCGTCGCCCGCCCAGCCCAGATAGTAGGACTTGATACCATGCGGCTTGACGTCGCCAATAAGCGCGGGCCTCACAATGAAATCGTTATCGTCGAAACGGCGGCTCGGTCGATCATCGTTGAAATGAAAACTGAACTGCGATGTGTAACCGTGGAACCTCGTATCCTGCCTGAACAAGTTTGCGATCAACACCGTTTGATCGCGAAAGTGCGGAGTGTTCAGCTCGCTGTTGGTATCCTTCTCGAGCATGTAGAAGTATGCCGCGTTGAACTGGTATCGATTGTTCCCGTAGTTACCAAACGCGCGGACGCCAAGATTTGTGTCGCTGAAAATCAGTCCCCGAAAATCGCTTATGAAGGTCTGAATCCCGGCTCTCACCGACGTTGAATCGAAGTAGGCGCTCTTCGGATCGCCGCTGCTACCGCCGGATAGGAACGGCAGGACACGCGTCGTATC
>Ga0134124_10000519_pt1 | contig 32399 bp, 32 predicted proteins | sample KB304_FD_96880 | JGI IMG/M metagenome (GOLD analysis project Ga0134124, IMG submission 96880) | Terrestrial soil microbial communities without Nitrogen fertilizer from Kellogg Biological Station, Michigan, USA - KB3-0-4 | ecosystem: Environmental > Terrestrial > Soil > Unclassified ... | reverse complement strand
CCTGAGGAGATGGCACTGCCTGAGGAGATGGCACTGCCTGAGGAGATGGCACTGCCTGAGGAGATGGCACTGCCTGAGGAGATGGCACTGCCTGAGGAGATGCGACCACCTGAGGAGAGCGTCGTCGAACCTTCGTTCGACCTTGCCGGAGATCTTTCCGCGTTTGCCGACGAGATTGATTTCGATCTCATCAGGACAAGTGCTTCGGACTCCCAGTTCGACCTCGATGCGTCTGCCGGATTCAAGAGGAACGAGCTCGCCAACGAGGATGCAGAGTCTCACTACAGCCTGGGGCTTGCCTACAAGGAGATGGGGCTTTACGACGAAGCGATCAGCGAATTCCTGGTCGCCTCGAAATCGGAGGAGAGAAAGATCGACTCCCTCATCCTCACGGCTGTCTGCTTCAGGGAGCAGGGGAAGACCGAAATGGCGATCGAGATTCTCACCGACACCCTCAAGCTACCCGAGATCAACAACGACGAACTTCTGGGACTCAAGTACGAGCTGGCGATCTGCCAGGAGGAGCTTGGCGAAAAGCTCATAGCCAGACAGCTTTACACCGAGATCATGACCATAAGACCCGATTTCAGCGACACCGCAAGCCGCATAGACTCTCTTCAGCACTCCTGACAAGACAAGGAGGTCCGAAATGAACCGTTTTTTCCTGTTCCCCCTGATTGCACTGCTACTCTCTTCGGTACCGCTCTTCGCCGAAGAGTGCAACGTATCCACCTACGAGACTCTTGTTGCAGAGGGAAAAAGGGGGGACGATGCCCGGGAGTGGAGTAGATCGGTCGAAACCTACAACAGAATTCTGGCCGAATGCCGGACAAAGGTTAAAGATGTCGACCTTGCAAAGGTTTACGATGCGCTTTCTGTAGCGCAGCTCATGCAGGAAAACTGCGCTGCTGCAATCGAGACTGCCAAAAAGTGTCTGGAACTTGACAACAGATACAACTCCTGCATGATGACAGCTGCCAAATGTTACGAGAGTATTGGTGACAGGAGCATGGCACTGGAGTATGCACAATCGGCTGTGGATGTCGGTGCTTATGACGAGTATTCATCAGCTGTTGCTATCTATGCAAAGGATTTTATTAAAAGGATTGAGAAAAAATAGCCTGGTTCAATGTGAAGCTCTACTTCTGCCATGGCAGGCCAAAGGTCTCTTTTCGGTCACCCTCCTGTATCTCAAGATAATTTTATCGGTAATATTCTTATAGTTTTTTCAAACTGTAATTTCCCCCGCCCTTTTGAAAAAAAACAGCAGCAGCTTGGCAGGAAGGCATTACGCATTTTTGCCGCATTTCCAGGGCAGGATTTTCCACAAGGAGAGCTTGAATGGACAAATTAATGGAGTTCTTTTCCAAAAACGATCTGTTTGCCAGACACAACAACATTGAACTTCTTAAGGCAGGAGAGGGAAGGGCGCTGGCAAGCATGAAAATAGAGCCTTACCACTTCAACGGTGCCGGAACGGTGCATGGCGGAGCCATATTCACGCTCGCAGACTTTGCTTTTGCCGTGGCCTCCAATTCCCACGGCAAACTGGCGATGGGGATCAACACCAGCGTAAACTTTGTTAAAGCTGCTGTCAGCGGGACGCTTTACGCCGAAGCAACGGAGCAGTCCCTCAATCCTAAACTTGCCAGCTACTCGGTTATGATCACGGATGATGATAAAGAGACCGTGGCGATCTTCCAGGGGATGGTCTATCGCAAAAATGAATCTATCCTGAAATAGACTTAGGTCAGGGGTAGGGAAAATTTACCAGAATGCCATTATGCTTGCTGATCAAGGCTGCCCCTTCGCGAGATTTGATGAAACGCATAAACCGGTCAACAGCCTTTTTCCGTTTTTTCTCGATTACAAGCGTATATCTTTTTATGACCGGCCAGCGGCCATTGGCCACTTCTGCAGCAGAAGCACTCCTGCCATCGAGTTTTAACGGCCGGGCCATGCCCTGTGACTGTTCAAGGGCTATGGAGTCAATCAAGCCGATAGAATCGGGAGTCCGCCGCAAAGCGAATAACATGTCATTCGATTTTAACATGCTTATAGCTTCGGGTGTTTCCTTTAGTTCGCTGAAACAGGGAATTCCCTCGCGAAATACCATTTTGGTCGAGTCACTTTCAGGTCTTGTAAGGACAACTATCCGGGCATCGTGGCCGCCGAGTTCCCGCCAGTTGTTTATCTTTCCCGAGTAAATGGCGCACAGCTGCTTTGAGGTGATGTTAGTCACCCGCACATTGCTGTGCACGGCCACGTCAGCCGCAACATTGGCAATATGATAGGCATCTATATTGTAGCTGAGCTCCCTCACCTCCAGACCGCGGGCCGACATGCCTATGTCAATGGCGCCATTCTTTGCCGCAAGAATCCCCCCTGACTGGGTAATGGAATTGGGGTTGCACTGAATCTCATCATGTGGATATTTCTTCATATAAGCAGCGCCGAGGGCCGTCAGCAGAGGTATCATGCCACCGGAACCGGCGATGGTTACAGTTTCGGCGTTGACCGCACCAGCAGTGGCGAAAAGAAGAGCGAAAATGATCACTACCGTGGATATTTTAACAGGCATCCTTTAGTTCCTTAAAGTTGGTGGACAAGCGTGTATCTAGCAAACTTTTTCCATTTCGTGAATATAGTCATATCGCAGTAAGCAAAGGGATAGTATATTTTAAATTCCGATATACGCAAGTGGTTCTGTCAAAGCAATGCAGCAACCCGCTACTGTGCAATGTAAAGTTTTACTTTAACAACCATCTGATTGTCGTTGACCAACAAATGAGAAGCCCACCAAAAGTTCGGTGGGCTTCTTTTATTCTTACCTTCTCTGTGATGCATTTCTTCCGGCTTTTTCTATGCTGCGTTCATCTTTTCACTAGACTTTGCGGTGGAGTATTGTCAGACATGTTGCCCTCCCTCTGCAGTTTCTAGTTCCTTCTTGCTGATTAAACAATAGCACTCTACTCATTAAAATACAGGCTGTTTTTAATATTCAAGTAGGAGTATAATTTAAAAACTTCCTGATGATTTCCCATTTAGCCACAAAGCATAGTGAGTTATTGCCAAGATTTCGGCTCCCGCCTTACCGTCGGCGCGCCAGTGACAAAATCGACGATTAGCTCTTGCTTGCATCCGGCTCCGGAGCTGGTACGATTGGGAGAGCAGTAAACAGCTGCCATAAACCTTTTGAAGGAGAACCCATGAAGATCCGGACCCTTGCAGTTACGATGATACTCGCCGCGACAGGAGCAGCCCACGCTAGCGACAATCCGAACGATAACGACAGAAAAGCCCAGGAGATCATCGCCAGAAAATGCACCGGCTGTCACGGCGAAGCGAAGATCAAGGCGGCGTTCAGCTCCGGCCGGGATATGCGGGCCGTCCAGAAGGAAATGCTGCAGCGCGCCGGACTATCCGCCAGGGAGCAGGAGGTGCTCGGCATCTTCTGGAAAAAGAAGCAACCTGTCAAGTAAAGCTACACACTCCGGAAACTGCACATAAGCATCACATTTCGGCAGCATCACATCACCGAAGTCCGTAAACCGCCGTAAACAGCCCATCCACAGCAAAAGCTCCAAATTTGCCCGAGAAAGGGCGAACGGGGGGCAGAGTTAATATGAGCCTTCCCGGATTTTCACCTTTACTATCATACAGACCTGTTGCGTCCCATAAGATATATTATGTCAAGTACGATATGTCGTACCTGACATAATATCTTTCATTCTGGAAATAAGAAAGGCCGGCACCCTCGCTTTGAAGATGCCGGCCTTGAAAACCTTCTGTCGGTTTGAAAACTAGAGGTGCCGGTTGTCAATCACCCTTGAGGCCTTGCCCTCGAATCTCGGAATGCTTTTCGGCTCGACAAGTTTGACGGCAACGCCGACTCCGATTACAGATTCCACCTTTTTCTGTACCTTGTCGATGAAAGCCGTCTGCAGCCTCATCTCGTCAAAGAAAATGTTTTCGGTAACCTCGATCTGGATCTCCAGGAAATCGGCACTGTTCTTCCGGCCGATTACCAGCTGGTAATGCGGCTCGCACCCTTCGATCGCGACCAGAACTTCTTCGATTTGCGACGGGAAAACATTCACCCCTTTGATAATCAGCATGTCGTCGCTTCGGCCCATGGTCTTCTTCATCCGGACATGAGTCCTGCCGCAGGCGCACTTCGCATAATCGAGACTGGTGATATCCCTTGTCCGGTACCTGATCATAGGGAATGCTTCCTTGGTGATCGTGGTAATGACCAGCTCCCCGACACTACCGGGCGGCAGCAGTTCGCCGGTGTCGGGATCGATGATCTCCGGGATAAAGTCGTCTTCGAAGATATGCATGCCGCATTTGTGGCCGCACTCACCGGCAACGCCCGGTCCGATTACTTCGGATAACCCGTAATTGTCAGTGGCGCTGATCCCCAGACGGCTCTCGATCTCGATTCTCATGGCTTCCGACCATGGCTCGCCACCGAAAAGCCCCAGTTTTAATGAGAGACTCTTGGGGTCAACCCCCAGCTGGTCCATCCGGTCGGCAATGGTAAGCGCATAGCTGGGAGTGCTGATCAGCACTGTCGAGCGGTAATCCTGCATGATCATGATCTGCTTCTCGGTGTTTCCGCCCCCCATCGGGATTACCGACGCACCTAGAATCTCGGCACCGTAGTGATGTCCGAACGCGCCTGTGAACATGCCGTATCCGAAGGCGATCTGCACAACATCGTCGTGCGTCACTCCGGCCGCAGTATGAAGGCGTGCTATCAGGTTCGACCAGGTTTTGATGTCGTTTCTCGTGTAACCGACGACCGTGGGCTTTCCAGTAGTGCCCGACGAAGAGTGAATACGCACTACCTCGCGCAACGGGACGGCAAACATGCCGTACGGGTAGTTGAGGCGGAGATCGTCTTTGGTTGTGAACGGGAGCCGGGAAAGATCGGAGAGCGATTGGATATCATCCGGATCGATGTTCTTCGTGTTGAATTTGTTCCGGTAACAGGTTACATTTTTGTAGACGCGATGCAGCGTGGCCTGTAACCGCTCTAACTGGAGCTGTTCAAGCTCTTCACGGGGCATGCATTCGTGATCGCGATCCCAGATTTCCATAAAAACTCCTCGTCACACCGTAAAGATTTATCTTTCCCAGATTTCCTTCTTTTCTTTGCCCAGATAGGCCCGCTGGACTTCGGGGTTTTCCAGCAGGTCGGAGGCGTTGCCTTCGATTATCACCTTTCCGGTCTCCAGAACATACCCCCTGTCTGCCATCTTCAGGGCCGCCTTGGCATTCTGCTCTACCAGAAGGATGGTGGTCCCCTCCTGCGCACGCAGCCGCTCGATAACGGCAAAAATCTCCTGCACGACCAGAGGCGCAAGTCCCATGGACGGCTCGTCCAGAAGGAGCAGTTTCGGCTTTGCCATGAGAGCCCTGCCAATGGCGAGCATCTGCTGCTCACCGCCGGAGAGTGTCCCTGCCATCTGCTTGCGCCGTTCTTCGAGCCTGGGAAAAAGTTCGTAGATATGCCGGGTGTCCCGGCGGATCGCTTCCTTGCCCTCTCCTGCGCAGAGACGAAGGTAGGCCCCGAGTTCAAGATTGTCAGCTACGGAGAGCCCCTTGAATACCTGCCGTCCCTCGGGCACCTGAGATATCCCGATCTTCACGATCCTGTCGGGTGAAAGCCCGTTTACCGACTCACCCCCGAAATCTATCGAACCGCTTCTCGCCGGGGTGATCCCGGAAAGAGTGTTGAGGATTGTACTCTTGCCGGCACCGTTTGCACCGATCAGGGCGACGATCTCTTTCTCGGAAAGATGAATCGAGACATTTTTCAGGGCATGGACCTTGCCATAATAGGTGTTGATATTTTTGAGTTTAAGCACTCTTCTACCCTTCTCCGAGATATGCGGCAACAACAGCGGGGTTTTCCTGGATCTCCCGGGGGGACCCCTCTGCCAGCATTCTGCCGAGATTAAGGACCAGAATCCGGTCGCAGATATCCATGACCAACTCCATGTCATGTTCCACCATGACCACCGTGACCCCTCTGTCGCGGATTTTTCTGATCAGCGCTGCCAGCATATGGGTCTCACTGTTGTTGAGCCCTGCTGCCGGCTCATCCATAAGCATGATGGACGGGTTTACGGCCATGGCCCTGGCAATTTCGAGAAGACGACCTTTTCCGAACGGCAGATTTGCCGCCTTCTGCCCGGCGAGGTCGGTAATACCTGAGAATTCGAGCCATTCGAAGGCCTGCTGCCGGATGCTTTTCTCTTCCTTCAGGTGCCACGGCATTTTCGTCATACAGGAGAAAATCCCCGAACTGCTTCTGGTGTGAAGACCGAGCATGACATTTTCCAGGACCGACATGTTGCCGAACAGCTCGATATTCTGGAAAGTCCTGACAAGACCGCGGGCGGCAAGCTTCTCGGCAGGAACTCTCGATATGTCCTCGCCATTCAGATGTACCGAACCCGAGGTCTGGATATAGATGCCGGTAATGATATTGAAGAGCGTAGTTTTCCCTGCGCCGTTGGGGCCTATGACACCGGTAATCTCCCCTTTGCGGGCAGTGAATGAGACATTCTCCAGGGCGGTGATACCGCCGAATCTTTGGGTAAGTTCCCTGACTTCAAGCATCGGATGAAGGCCCTCTGCGAAATTTCGTTCTCCAATATGAGGCAGCCTGGGGGAAGCCTTTGGCAAGCCCTCCGGGAAGAAACATGGTCATGAGGATCAAAAGAAGACCATAGACGATTATGTCGTAATCCTGAAAAGCACGAAGCAACTCGGGAAGAACCGTGAGCAGGGCGGCACCGAGAAGCGAACCGTAGATGCTGGCAAGCCCCCCGATTATTACCATGGTCACCAGTTCCACAGAGAAGTTGAAGCCGAAGGAAGCCGGTGCCACGAAGGTCATGGTATGGGCATAGAGACTTCCGGCAACAGCGGATAGTGCTGCCGAAAGTGCAAATATCTGGACTTTCAGAAGCCGCGCATTCACCCCGATCACCCTGGCGGCGACTTCCGAATCGTGTATGGCACGAAGAGCCCTGCCGATCCTGGAATGCACGAGATTGAGCGAGAGACCGATAGCAACAAGGGCAAATGTCCAGATCAGATAGTAATTCCGGATATCGGTGTCAAATGTGAAAGCGCCGATACGTAGATTGGGAATGCCGGAAAGGCCTGAAGGCCCACCGGTAAGATCGACCGCCTCGTTGAAGACGATATAGATGATGATGCCGAGGCCCAGAGTAGCCATGGCCAGATAATGTCCCTTGAGTTTCAGGATGGGAAAGCCCACGGCAAAGGCTATAAACGTAACGACTGCAGCAGCAATCAGCATGGCCAGCCAGGGATTGAACGAGTATGTCGCGGTGAGGACCCCGGAAATATATGCTCCGAGCCCGAAAAAACCTGCGTGCCCCAGCGAGATCTGGCCTGCATAACCGAGCAGCAGGTTCAGCGCCAGAGCAAGAATGGAGTGGATTCCGACGAAAACCAGGACATTGAGCAGATACCCTTCATGCACAACAACAGGAAGGACCAGAACCAGCAGGGTCAGGACAAGGAATTTTATGATTTCGACGTTAACGTTGCGCACTCTTATACCCGTTCAGTTTCTGCTTTGCCGAAAAGCCCCTGTGGCCTTATGAACAGGATAAGCAGGAGGATTATGAAGGCGATGGCATCCTTGTATCCGGAAGATATCAGGCCGGCTCCGAGAGATTCGAGAACTCCCAGAAGGAGTCCTCCAAGCACCGTACCAACGCCTGCGGAGAGGCCGCCGATGATGGCTGCGCAAAAACCCTTGAGCCCGAGCATGATACCGACATCGTAGGATGTCATGGTGAGAGGAGCGACGATGATTCCGGCCAAAGACCCCAGTGAAGCACTGATCGCAAAAGAGAAGAGGACCATCTTCCTGACATCGATTCCTACCAGCCCTGCTGCACGCTTGTTCACGGCGCAGGCGCGCATGGCCTTTCCGGTAATGGTGTAGTTGAAAAAAAGCTTGTTCATGGCGATTGCCAGAACTGTGAGCGCAAAGATCCAGAGATGCTGTGGCAGTATTGTTGCCGTCCCGATAAGAATCGGATCAGTTCCTGAGAAGGAGGGAATGGCATGAGTGTCCTTTCCCCAGACCAGCATTGCTATCCCTCTGATCAAGATACTCCCGCCGATGGTAATGATGATCAGACTGAGAGGAGTGGCCGATTTCAGCGGCCGTATCGTAAGCCTCTCAAAAAGAACTCCTACAGCAGTCGTCGACGCCACGGCGAGGAGTACAGCAACAGGAAGAGGAAGATGGAGAAAATTGATGAAAAAAAGCGCGAACATGCCGCCAAGCATGACCAGTTCGCCTTGGGCAAAATTGATAATCTCGGTTGAGTTATAAATTATGGCAAAACCGATTCCGATCAGGGCGTAAATCGCCCCGGTAGAAAGTCCTGACACAATGTACTGGGCTATTTGATCTGATAGGTCCATGGATAGTTTCGATATAGGAACAGGCACCCCTTTTAATCTGAAAAGAGGTGCCTGTTCAGGTTGTCAGAAATTGACGGATTATTTTACCAGCGCCCAATCCCTGTTTTTGATCTCGACCAGAACGAAGGCATCCTTATTCAGACCTGAGTGATCGGATGTTGAGTAATTGAAGATCCCGCCTATTCCTGCAAAATTGGAAGTTTTCTCAAGCTGGTCCCTGATCTGTGAGGGTGTCTCTCCTCCGCGCTCGATGGCGCTCTTCAGGAGCATTACCGCATCCCAGGCGTGGCCGCCGAAATGATCCCCTTCGGCTTTGTAGTGATTTTTATAGTCCTTCACAAATGCCAGAAGACTCTTCTTCTGTTTGTCACTGGAAGGGAGGACATCGGATACGATAACGCGCCCCGAAGGAAGGATTATCCCTTCGGCAGCATCTCCCGCCAGCTCTATGAACTTCTTGGAAGAGACGCCGTGACTCATGAACAGAGGCAGCTTGATTCCCAGCTGTTTCACATTCTTGGCAATAACAGCCGGACCGGGGTTGGTTCCCCAGCAGATGATGGCCTGTGCCTGGCTGGCACGGATTTTCGTGAGCTGGGCAGTCATGTCGGTGTCCTTCGGACTGTACGTAGAATCCTCTACGATCTGAATGCCGAATTTTGCCGCATTCGCCTTGAGCTGCTCCCTTCCGGATGAGCCGAAACCGTCAGATACCGTAATTATGGCTACCTTGCTGATTTTTTTTCTGTTCAAATGCTCATAGATCTTTGCCACGGCAAGTCCGTCGTTCTGCGCCGTCTTGAATACCCATCTCTTTACAGGATCGGTGATCTTGCTTCCGGCAGCACATGAGATCAACGGGATCTGCTCCTTTTCGGCAACAGGAAGGACTGCCATCGACTCACCTGTCGTGCTGGGGCCTATTATTGCGACTACCTTGTCTTCCTTGATCAGGCGGTTTGCGGCCTGTACGGCTTTGGTCGCGTCTCCGGTCGTATCGTATACGACCAGTTCCAGCTTCTTCCCCTTTATCCCGCCTTTGGCATTGATCTCGTCGACCACCATCTTGGCACTGTTTCTCTCAGGTTCTCCGAGAAAAGAAGGGGGGCCGGTGACAGAAAGGAGCGCGCCTATCTTTATGGTTGCAGGAGAGGCAATACTTAAGCTTGCACAAGAAACAGCCGCTACGGTAATACAGACTGCCGAAAGAAAACGTTTCATTCTCCCCTCCCCTATTTGGCTATTGCCCAGTCACCATTGACGATTCTGACCATTTCGAAAGCATTCAGATCCAGGCCGTTATGATCGGAACCGGACATATTGTAAATGCCGGATATCGAAACGAGTTTCCTGATCCCTTCCAGTCCGTCCCGGAGCTGATCCGGAGAGGTGCCGCTTTTCAGCGCCTCCGATATCATAAGGAATGAGTCATAGGCATAACCGCCGAAAGTCGAAGCCTCCGCACTGTAGGCTTTCTTGTATCTTTGATCGTAATCCTTCAGCAGCTTGAACTGCGGGTCGGACGGCTTCAGCTTGTCGTAGATGGCAAGTTTCCCGGCCGGGAGGAGTACCCCTTCCGCATTGTCAGCTCCTGCCAGTTCGATGTACTTCTTGGAAGCAACCCCATGGCTCTGATAGAGAGGAATCTTGATCCCGAGCTGCTTGACATTCCTGGTGACTATGGCAGGTCCGGGGTTGGTCCCCCAGCAGATGATGGCTTCTGCCTTGCTCCCTTTTATCTTCGTCAGCTGGGCGGTCATGTCGGTGTCTTTGGGACCGTAGGTCTCGTCGGCGACGACAGCAATCCCCTTTTTCCTGGCCATGTCCTTCAGCTGCTCGCGTCCGGAAGAGCCGAAACCGTCGGTAACGGTAAGGAGTGCCACACTCTTCTGTTTCTTCGTCGCCATGTAGTTGAAGATCTTCTCGGCAGCAACATGGTCGTTTGCCGGGGTCTTGAATACGTACTTCTTCACCGGATCGATAATCTTGATTCCGGCTGCGCACGAGATCAAAGGGATTTTTTCCTTTTCGGCAACCGGAATGATTGCCATGGTTTCGCCGGTCGTACTCGGTCCGACAATCACCGAAACTTTGTCGTTCTTGATCAGCTTGGTCGCAAGCTGCACAGCCTTTGTGGCGTCACCCTGAGTGTCGTAGACGACAAGTTCGAGTTTGTGACCCTTGATTCCGCCCTTTGCATTAGCTTCTTTGACAAGCATTTCCAGGGTATTGCGCTCCGGCTCACCCAGAAAAGAAGCGGGACCAGTAACAGAAAAAAGTGCGCCTATCCTGAATGGTTCGGCGGCAAATGCCGATGAAACAATCAATAAAAGTGTTGCCGGAACAATTAGTGCCATAAACTTTTTCATAAGTATCCCTCCTTTTTCTTACATCCCGTAGAGACGTTCACCTTCCAGAATATTGAAACCTTTGGAGAGAAGGGATTTTATAGCCTTCTCTGTTTCATCAAACCGGAAGATAATCACTGCGTTTGCTCCGCACCGTTCGACAAAAGCGTACATGTATTCGACATTTATCGAATCCTTGTCGAGGACATGGAGAATGCTGGCCAATCCGCCCGGCTGATCAGGAACTTCGACCGCGACGACCTCGGTCTTGCTGACAGTGAAACCCTTGTCCTTCAAGGCGTTGATCGCCTTGTCACAATCATTGACGATCAGCCGGAGGATGCCGAAATCGGTTGTATCAGCCAGAGCCAGAGCCCTGATGTTGACCCCGGCAAAACCGAGGATGGTGGTTACTTCTGCCAGGCGTCCGGATTTGTTTTCGATAAAAATGGAGATCTGTTCAACTTTCATGACTCCCCCTAGAGTTTCCGATTGTCGATGACACGTTTAGCCTTCCCTTCGCTTCTCTGTATCGTTTTCGGTTCAACAAGCTTGACGCTGCAGGTGACACCCAGGATGTCCTTTATCTCTTTTTCAATCCTTCTTGAAAGCTCCTGCAGGACTTTGATCTCATCCGAGAAGATGCGCTCATCTACTTCGACCCGGATTTCCAGAGTATCAAGATTCTCCTTCCGGTCTACGACAAGCAGATAATGTGGCTCGACCCCTTCGATCCGGACCAGAATCGACTCGATCTGGGACGGGAATACGTTTACTCCGCGGATTATGAGCATATCGTCCGAGCGGCCGCTCAGTCGCGATATCCTGGCATGGGTTCTTCCGCAGATGCACGGTTCGTAGGTGATACTCGTTATATCCCGTGTCCTGTATCTTATGAGGGGGATACCCTCCTTGGTAATGGTGGTGATGACGAGCTCGCCCTTCTCGCCTTCCGGGAGATTCTCCCCGGTCAGCGGATTTATGATCTCCGGGATGAAATGGTCTTCCCAGATATGCAGCCCGCACTTTCCTTCGAAACACTCCTGGGCAACTCCCGGACCCATGATCTCGGACAGTCCGTAGATATCGAGCGCAGTGAGGTTCAGTTTTTCCTCAATCTCCGCTCGCATCGATTCCGACCATGGTTCTGCACCGAAAATGCCGACACGTAGTTTGAGTTTTTTGAAATCGACCCCTTCGGCTCTGGCCTCCTCGGCCATGAAGAGAGAGTATGAAGGTGTACAGGTTAGTACTGTCGAACCGAAATCCTGCATGATCATGAGCTGGCGGGCAGTGTTGCCGCCTGATATGGGGATTACCGAGGCCCCGAGCCGCTCGGCCCCGTTGTGAACGCCAAGACCTCCGGTAAAAAGACCGTATCCGTAGGCATTATGAATAATATCGCCTTTATGGGCGCCGGCAGTGACAAGTGTCCTTGCCATGAGATCGGCCCAGTTCTCGATGTCCTTTCTTGTGTAGCCGACAACCGTAGGTTTTCCGGTAGTGCCGCTTGATGCATGAATCCTGACGATCTCTTCCAGCGGTGCGGCAAAGAGAGCATACGGATATGAATCGCGCATATCCTGCTTGGTGGTGAACGGAAGCTGCTGGAGGTCTGTCAGAGATTTGATGGAGTCCGGCGTCAGCTTGATAGAATCGAAAGAATGACGGTAAAAAAGGACATTATGATAAACTCTTTCAACCACATCTTTAAGTCTCTTGAGTTGAAGGGCTTCGAGGGCCGCTCGCGGGAGAGTCTCAAATTCATTATTGAAATAGCTTGGCACGATACTCCTCCTAGGAGTCTGTCGGATTAAAAATAAAAGCGAATGCTAGATAGAACGCCCGGACCGGAAAGCTTTCAGATTAATATCAAGAGCCTTTGCAGGAACCATCTTCTCAAGCGCCTGGTACCATGCAGACTCATCGATCTGGATATGCTTCGATACGGCGCCAAGAAGAACCGTATTGGCAACTCTCGGGTTACCGGCCTCGATCGCAAGCTTGAGACCGTCAACAAGGATGAAATCAGGAAACCTTGCCGAGATTTTTGCGGCAAGATCTTCAGGGTATGCTTCGTGTCCCAGTAGGACGGAAGGAGGAGGTATCCGGAAGTCGTTTGCTATGACCTTGGCGCCCGGTCTGAGAAGATCCAGGTATCTGCAGGTCTCGAGAAGCTCGAATCCGAAGAGGATATCACCCTCTCCCTCCGGGACCACGGGAGAAAAAACCTTTTCCCCGAAACGGACATGCGACACGACACTCCCGCCGCGCTGGGACATGCCATGGATCTCGCTCTTCTTTACATCGAAACCGGCAAGCATGAATGCTTCGGCAAGGATTTCCGAAGCAAGGAGAATCCCCTGCCCGCCTACCCCGACAAGAAGAATATTGGTAACCGCGGTGGTCATAGATCTCCTTAATTCTATTTTATAGCGTCGAACTTGCACAGCTGCTGACAGACCATGCAGCCGGTACAAAGATGACGATCGATAGATGCTTTCCCTTTTTTGCCATCCGGACCCGGATGCCATTCGATTGCCGGGCAGCCGATTTTCAGGCAGAACTTGCAGCCGGTGCAGGCATCCTCATCGACTGCAAGAACCTTCCCTTTGGTAAAACGGGTATCATCCTTGATCAGACAGCAGGGCCTGTTGGTGATGATGACCGAAGGCTCCGGACGCGCCATCTCCTCTGAAAGAGCGGCCTGAGTGGCAACCAGATCATACGGGTCGACAATCCTGAGGTTCTTAATCCCGATTGCCTTGCAGAGATCGGGTATGTTGACTTCCGGAGCTGCGCTCCCGGACAGTGTGAAGCCTGAGGCGGGGTTCTCCTGCCTGCCGGTCATGGCCGTGATCCTGTTGTCGAGGATCAGGACCGTTGCAGGAGATTGATTGTATGCCATCTCCATCAGTGAATTCAGACCGGTATGCAGAAAGGTCGAGTCACCGATCACGGCAACGACACGGCGCTGTTCCTCGGGCTTGAGCGCTCTGACCATTCCGGAGGCATTACTGATGGAGGCTCCCATGCAGACGCAGGTATCCATGGCATTCAGCGGCGGCATGAAACCGAGAGTGTAGCAGCCTATGTCACCGGTAACATAGGCATCGAGCTTGTTAAGCAGATAGAACACCCCACGATGCGGGCAGCCCGGGCACATGTTCGGAGGTCTCGGAATCAGCTTTTCAGCAGACGCGCTCTCTTCAGGAAGTTTGGCGATAATACCGGCACCGCTAAAAGCCTTGCGTATCCGGCCGGGTGACAGTTCACCGCAGAGAGAGATCAACCCCTTCCCGGATGCTGCTATGCCCATGGCACGAACCTGCTCTTCAATGAAAGGATCCAGCTCTTCGACGATGAATAGCTTTTTCACCGAGGCGGCAAACTCTCGGATCTTTGCTCCAGGAAGGGGATATACCATGCCGAGCTTCAGGGTCGACACTTCAGGAAGCGCCTCACGGACGTAATGATAGGTTACCCCGGTGCAGATCACTCCTATTTCAGGTGAACGAAGCTCCATCCTGTTGATATCCCAGCTGTCGCCATGAGCAGAAAGCCTTGTTACCCGTTCTTCTACCAGCGGGTGCCTTACCCGTGCATTTCCCGGCAGCATGACAAACTTGGGGGGATTCTTTACAAGTTTCGGCTCCGGAAGGCCGGTTACCGGTTCAGCATGGTTTACTATCGATTTTCCGTGAGAGATCCGGGTACAGCTGCGAATCATTACCGGCGTATCGAATGATTCGGAAAGCTCGAAAGCGAGTCGGGTAAAGTCCTTGCACTCCTGCGAATCGGCAGGTTCGAGCATCGGAATTTTTGCAAATTTCGCATAGTTCCGGCTGTCCTGTTCGTTCTGGGAAGAGTGCATTTCCGGATCATCCGCTGCAATCAGCACCAGCCCCCCTCCAACCCCGGTGTAAGAGAGGGTGAAGAGAGGATCTGCCGCAACGTTCACCCCGACATGCTTCATGCAGGCTATCGCTCTTGCTCCGCCGAATGAAGCGCCGATTGCGACCTCAAGGGCAACCTTCTCGTTCGGCGCCCAGGAAGAGTTGATGCTGCTGTACAGGGCGATATTCTCGAGTATTTCGGTAGAAGGTGTGCCGGGATAGGCGCTTGCCACCTTTACACCGGCTTCAAAGGCTCCGCGGGCAATAGCCTCGTTACCGGACAGGATCTCTTTCATCGTATATGCCAATCCTCAAAAAAAATAGGGGCGAAAACCCCCTGTAGACCGCGAAAATATACATTTTTAAACGACGTTCTGTCAACAGCTTTCTGCCACGGTTAATGCGTAGTTACAGGTTCTGGTGCAGGGTCGGCCAGATGAATCAGAACCCCTTCAAGGAGACCGTAATCGCTGACCTTGAGAGTGGAAAATCCGAACAGCTCCATCGTTTTCAAAGTCAGGACTGTCCCCGCGACAATCAGATCCTCTCGCCCTTTCTCCAGTCCTGCAATCTGGCGCAACCTTTCCTCGGGAGAGAGCGGAAGAAGCGTGCTGAATATCGCCTTGATCTCATCCAGAGAAAGAAGATGATTATTGACCTTCCTGTAGTCATAATCAGACAGCTTGAGACTGATTGCTGCCAGCGTCGTTGCTGTCCCGGCAGTGCCGATTAAAGTGGCAGATGATAATCTGCCATGAAGTGAAGCAGACTGAAGCTCACTTGACAGCGAGTAAAGCTCTTTTTCCACTTTGGCAACCATGGCATCAATCCCGACTTTTCCTTCTGTCAACCTGACCACACCCAAAGGCAGACTTCTTGTGAAAAGGATATTCTCTCCGGATGTGAGAGTATACTCGGTACTCCCTCCACCGACATCAAATACGAATAGTGATCCAGGAATGACATCAAGCCCGCTGATGACTCCGGAAAGAGTAAGCTTGCCTTCCAGTTCACCCGAGATCACCTCCAGTTCGATCCCGGTTGACGATCTTACCTCATCACAAAATTCGGTTCGGTTCACGGCATCGCGTACAGCACTCGTTGCGACGGCTCTGACCCTGTCAACCTTGTATTCATGGAGTGACTGAGCAAATTCTTTCAGCGCAGAGATCGTCCTGAGTGCCGCATCCGCGGATATGCCTTTGTCTTTCGTAAAGCCCCCGCCTAGACGCGTGATTCTCCTTGAAATGAAATGACGCTCTACTCTCCCGTTTCCGGAACTGCCTATGAGGAGCCGGGCGGTGTTGGTGCCGAGGTCGATAGATGCGACTCTTTCAGAACTCATTGAATTGAACTCCCTGTTCGGACAATGTTCGATGCGGATTCAGAGATGCCGACCAGAGTTGTAACCATGTCGTTGAAGAGTAAACCTGACTCGATTGTGCAGTGACCGGTTTTCATCCTCTTAACATGGCCTTCGAGGGCAGTTTCCCGGATCTCCTCGATCGCCGACTGATAATCATCAATCCCTTGAATTCCGTCCTGTTGATTCTCCATCAAAGACTCCAGCATTCCGGCAATATCTCCGACTGCCGCAGCCAAACGTTTAAGGTCGGTCATGGCATGAAGTGAGAAATGGATTTTCTCGCTCTTTTTTTTCTGAAAAAAGGAAAGGAATTTCACATTCAAGTCGCCAAACTGTTCTATTTCATGAGAAAGCTGAAGAAGCAGCGGAATCCTTATGGAATTCTCAGGATCGACATCCTTGCGCGAAAGGAGTACGAGAAAATTTGATATCTGCTTGTGCAGCGTGTCGAGTGCATCCTCAGCCGCCATGATTCTCCGTACTCCTCTGGCATCGGATCTGTAAAGCAGGTGCTCAAGATCATCATACATGGTTGAGGCCATGGCAGACATTCTTACTATCTCGTTTTTTGCCTGAAGAATCGCAATAGTCGGTGTATTCAAGACTCTGGCGTCCAGAAATTCGGTATGAGCTGAAAAAGTGTCGGATTTCCCAGAATGCTTGACGGCTCTTGCAAGAAATCCTATCAGCGGAAGGAATATGAATACCGTGAACAGGCTGAATATTGTGTGTGCATTGGCTATCATCCTGGGGAGATATGCTCTTGGAGGAGCGAATTCGGATGCCGAGATAATCCCTGCGGAAAGCTGGTTTTTAAGCGGCGAAAAGTAGATAACCGACTTGATCAAAAGCGGGATCAGCAGAATTCCAAGTAGAACTGCCGTAAAGTTGATCATCAGATTTACAAATGCCGCTTTTCTTGAGGTTACTGTCCCGCTGATCGCAGCGATAACGGCAATAAAAGCGGTCCCTAGATTGCACCCAAGGACCATCCCGATCGCTTCGTTGAAAGTGATCAGGCCGCTGCCGCATAAAGCGATGACAATTCCGGTGGCAGCGGCAGGAGATTGCACCAGGAGCGTTATGAGCGCTCCGAAGAGAACTGCACTTATATGCCAGGCAAATACATAGGCATTGATACTTTGAAGTATTGCAGACTGGCTGATGGGAGAGAGCCCGGACTCCATTATCCTCAAACCGAGAAAAAGCAGTCCGGCACCGAGGAGAAGATCTCCGGAGTTTACAAAATAGCTCCTTTTGAAGACAAACTTTAATAATACTCCCAGAAAAATAACCAAAAGGGCAAATCCTGCAGGCTGAAATGCAATGAACTGGACAGCAACGGTTGCACCGAGCGCAGTCCCCAGAAATATGGCAAGGGCCTGGTAGAGGGATATCAAGCCGGCGTTCAGAAATCCTACAACGAGAATAGAGGCAGAGCTGGAAGATTGAAGAAGTGATGCCAGGCAGGTTCCAAGAAGAGCCGCAGAAATCCGGCTCGATAATACCTTTTCAAGAATGGCTCTGAAGCGGTTGCCGGCAAACTTCTGCAGCCCTTCAGACATGAGTTTGATGCCGTAGACAAAGAGGCTGCCTCCTCCCAGGATTTCAGCAAGAGCCTGAAGAGGAAGGATTGACAGGTAACTCATCAATTACTTTACAACTTTGAACGGGAAGATAAATGCAGGTTCGGATGACTTGGAGGCACCTTTCCTATAAAGATTGATTCTGAAGGAAGTCAGTTTCTGTACATCGACATTGAAATATACAAGACCCTTTGTCATGGCATTCGGAATGATTGCTTCTGAAGAAAGAGCTTTTGTATAGATGTCTTGAGGTCTGAGCTCGAAAAAATAGGGAAGATTCGTGTTAGTAGAGTTCTTGAATGCCGCAAGCTCATAATCTTCAAGATAGTAGAAACCTACATAAGGATAGGGGAGGAGATAATAGGTGTCCTTCGCAAGCATCTGACGGATTTTTTCAGGGGTGAGAGAATAGTATTGCATCTTATTGGAATCAATCAGGATAAAACTCTCAGGGTCAAACGAAATTTCCTTATCGCCATTATTCCGTATTTCAACACTGAAAGAAGCAACCATACCTTCAAGATTATAATTCAACATTTCGGGATCGGCAGGGGCCATTGTAACAACTGTACTGTCTTTCGAAAGTGTGATGCTGTTCTCCTTCTCATTGATTATCCCTGAAGCTACCGGTTCAGGAACAATCTTGATTGAGCATCCCGCAAATATGGTCATGGTAAGAATTATGAAAAATGTGTATTTTTTCATGATATTTCTCCAGGGGCTATTATCTTCTATAACTATATCAGATTAATCCTGACTTTCTCTTCGTTTTGCTTTTTCAGCTGCACGTGCTTTTGCCCTGTTAACCAGCTCATTTGCCTGTATAGAGTCCTCGGTTTCGACTCTTTCCATCTCTTTTTTTGACTTGATCCTGCTCCTGTCATAGTCTGAACTCAGCGGGGAAGAAAGTGCCGAATCAACAGCTACCGGCTCAGCCGGTGGTTCAGCCGACGGAGGCGGAATCGTAGCGGAATCCTCACCCGTCTTTCCTGATTTGAGTTGGGATTTGAGTTGAGATGATATGAAACGCAGCCCCTCGGCTTTCAGCTCATAAGGATACAGAAACACTGAGACATGGTTGTTTTCGACACTATGGTCCCCGTTATATCGGGACGCAGTCAGAAAAACCTGATACCGGCTTGACAGAAGAGATTTAAGTTGGTCCTCTACAACTTTTGCGAGCAGGAACGATTTTGTCAGATAATCCTCAGGAGATCCGGCGGAAGGAACATCACCGACCAGTTTGACCGTCCCGCTCTTAAGGCTTTTCTTGATCTTCACCGCAATAGCTGCGATCTCTTTTTTAGCCTGATTGTCGAGTTTTACAGGATTAGGAATCTTCACCTTCCCTATAAAGGTCTCTGCTGCAGGCTCTGCAAAAGCAATGGAAGCAGAAAAGTACGCGATTGCAAGAGCAGTGAATACAGACCTGATTTTCATTTATGTTTCTCTTTATTCACCAGAAAGACGATTTCGAAACGCCTGTTGATCTTTCTTCCTTCATCACTGCTATTGTCGGCAATTGGAGCAGATTTACCCATACCTCTGACAAAAACACGGGACGCATCTATCCCCTCTCTCAATACGAGGTAGTTGGCGACTGAAATGGCACGTCTCAATGAAAGGTCCATATTGTACCTTACCGAACCGACACCGTCACTATGACCGTCAATCCGGATGAAAACCCACTTGCTGTCATTCCTTATGAATTCAGCAAGCTCGGAAACCGACTTCTGCACTTCAGGGATCATCTCGGCATTATCAAATTCGAAAAGCTGATCCGGCAGGCGGAACTTTCTGTACACCGAAACAGGACCGGGAATTTTTTCGGCTGAAGGAACTACTGTCGACTTCTCTGTTTGCCCCTTTAACATGACCCCGTACAAAGGAGTAATTCCACTGACCCTCGTCAAGGAGTATTCAGAAGAGGCCTCGACAGGAGCAGCAACAGGCTCTGCTATCGCCGGCTCGGAAACCTCGGTAGAGAGCTTATCGGCAGTTGCTATTCTCGGAGTAATTACCGGAGTTGCAGCAGGCTGTTGTGCAATTACGATATGCCCGTAAGGTCTGATCAGGATCTCGTCACCTTCAGCATCAACCGGTACTTCAAACTTTGCAACGGGAGTCGTAAGGGACGGCGTTCTGATCAGCAATGGTGATAATGGAATAACCTTGGTCGGCCTTATAACTTCAGCCCGGGCACCCTTCTCACCTTTTCTGGTAACTACCGGGATAGGTTTTATATACGCACCGACCCCCTGACAGGTAGAGAGCCCTGCCAGCACTCTCCAGTCAGGTGCGGCATCGTTGATACCCATTGCATAAGAAAGATTGAAGGTAAGGTGGGGAGTTATGAAATACTGAAAACCGAGTGACGCTTCGATCGGTGCAGCTGAATTCATCGCATCTGCAGCTGTAAACTCGAAAGTAGTCTTTGATCTTGAAGTGAGAGAATATTCAATCCCGGCACCGACCGGATATTCGGCAGACTATTTGATTTTGTTGGCAACACCCCTTGAATTTCCGTTTGACATGTAACCGCTGTAAAAATGAGCTCCAAGAATATCCGAGCGGAGAGAGGCTATGAGTTTGCCACCAAAATCGGTTGCACCATTATATACGGGATCATCATCTATGTATCTACTGAGATGAAAGTCTGCAGCAAGCTTGAATTTGTCGCTTCTTCCCCCCACTATCCTCATCTTGGTGCCGACATCAGCGGTACCTCGGCCGGAATCCGGGGCATCATTATTAAGATAAACGTTGGGATAGGTACCGTAGACCTCCCAGAACGTCCCAATACCAAGTGTCAGGGTTGCAGGCATAATAGAATTAAGACCTGAGCCGGCTTTACTGCTGCAGTTTCCCCATATACCGACGCAAAAATTGGCAGAATCCAGAGTATCTGCAGTCGGAACGTTAAGAAGACCGCTTGAACCGAACTGATTCGGATTTGCCAATGCCTGCTTACAAAGAAGCAGTGTCAGTATGATGATCAGAGCTAGGCGAAATTTCATCTCTTAAAGCAGGCAGTTAATTGCCAGCTACCCGCTCCTTGAGCTCCTTGCCGACCTTGAAAAACGGAAGCTTCTTTGGTTTTACTGCAATAGACTCACCGGTCTTGGGGTTACGCCCAGTGTATGATTTATATTCATTGACCACAAAACTCCCGAAACCCCTGATCTCAATCCTGTCGCCGGACAGCATGGCACTGGTCATGGATTCAAAAATAGTGTTTACAATCTCTTCAGATTTCTTGAAGGATATCCCTTTTTTTAATGACAGCATCTCAATGAGTTCAGATTTGTTCATAGCTCCCTCCAGGTTAAGTAATATCCAGGCTAGCAGCAACCTTTAAGATAGTTTTTTGCAACAAAAGATGCCTCATCATCTCTCCCCTCGGAAGCAAGTAATCTTACAAGTCTTTCCGCAGAGGCTTTTTTCAGAACCGGCATCTCGATTGTCTTGCTGAGAATGTCGATAGCGTTTCCAGTGTCACCCTTGATCGCATGGACATCTGCAAGCATGATAAGAGTCTGTTCGGCCAATATCTGGCGCTCAGACATGAAGTTAAGTAGAGATATCGCATCATCGAATCTCTCTGATTCGGTATAAAGCTGGGCAAGACTCAAACAGCATACAGGATTTGAGTCATTCAACGTTAATGCCTTTTTGAGGAGCTGCTCGCACTTTACGGGATCGCCCCCCCGGAAATACAGTAGGGCTGTTTCGTACAACAGTATGTCACTTTCTCCCTGCGACATCAACTCGTTAAAGATTTCAATGGCTTTGGTCGGATTTTCGGAATGAGCGATAAGATATGCAGATGCAAATTTCTCTCCCAGATCCATATATCTCTGAGGGAGATCGCCGGGTAGTGTATTCACAAGAAGCTGAAACTGTTCATGGCTCTGAAGGTGATCGGGTAAAGTCGAGTCAGGCTCTGGGGAGAGATGGTGGGATGAACTGCAGGATGAACATCCATGGGCGCCGGCCGGATTACCAGGTACAGCAGAATCTGATTGAGACTCGCTCATTATAGACAACAAATCATCAGCCTTTTCCCTAACTGATACGTCATCTGCCAGTTCGAGGGAAAGATGGAGATATTCACCTGCCTTATCGTAATTACCGGATCTTATGGCAGCCTCTGCCTCGATTATATTAAGCTCTGCAAGCGAGTTTGATGTCCTGGAAATCATGGACTGTATATAAGCGATCTCCTCTTTATCAGACTCGGAAGACGACAGCTTTTCCGCTGCATCCAGGTAAAGATGTCTTGCTTCCGCAAAGCGACCCTCCTTGAAAAGCAAATCGCCCTTCTCTCTGAGTTGCCGGGGATTTTTACCAAAGAACCTGCTGAACATGATCTCTCCTCTTTAGTCGTTCTTCTTTAAAAATGTGATGCTTTCAAGGTGATACGTCTGAGGAAACATATCGACCGGTTGAATATTCATGACTTCAAAACCTGACTTCTTCAGGGTGGCCAGATCCCTTGACAAAGTCGGAGGATCACAGGAAATGTATATGATATGTGATGCCGCGATCCTGACAAGTTTTTCGGATAGCGCATCGGCTCCGGACCTTGGGGGATCGATAATCACCAGGTCGAAAATCTCACCGGCATCGGCAAGTTCATCAACGCCGGCAGCAGAGTCCCTGTTGAAATACCTGGCATTAGTAATTCCGTTGGAACGCGCGTTAAACTCTGCGAAAGAAACTGATTTCTCAGAAGTCTCAAATCCGACTATTCTCTTCGAAGTTTTTGCAAGGGGGAGTGAAAAGTTTCCGTTTCCACAGAAGAGATCCAGAATCGAGCACGGAGCTGTAACGGAACAGAAATCGATGATGGAGTTTATGATTGACCGGTTCTGAACAAAGTTGACTTGCGAGAAGCTGTCAGGGGCGAAATACAGCTCCATCTCATTGCCGGTTGAATCCGGAACTGTATAGCCTGCCTTTTCAGCTCCGAATACATTTATTAACGAGCTTTTCCTTCCAGCCTGTACCGAAACAGAGTGTATCGAACGAAGGCTCTTTCCGGTTTCTGCAAGATAACTTGAAAGTTTTTCTTTGTCATCTCCGATATAATGAATGACCATAGAGACTTGACCATCTGAAGAAGCTACAAGGTCGATTTGCGGAACGTTATGGGGCTCGCGGCATGAAGCAAGCAGAGCTCTGACTTCGTCCAAAGCCATGTTCAACGCAGGAGCTGCAATCTCGCACCTGCCTGGGAGATCGACAACGAAATGAGATGCAGAGCGATGAAAACCCAGCGAAAGCCCGCCTCCAGCAGTGCTTACTTTCAGCTGGACTCTCTGGCGGTAGTTAAAAGGTGATGAAGCTCTCAGGAGTGGTTTTATCCTTGAGGCTTCCACTCTGGCGATCCTCCAGAGAGTATCTGCAAAGATCAGCTCTTTTTGCCGGCACTGCTCTTCATATGCTATATGCTGCCAGTCGCAACCGCCACAGTTGCCGAATACCGGGCAGAGTGGAGATATGCGGGAGTCCGAACTTTTCAGAAGTTCTTTCAGAACCCCTTCTGAAAAGGAACGCTTATCCTTTGTTATCAAGATGTCAGCAACATCACCTGGAGCAGTATATGGGACAAAACATGCTTTACCATCGATCCTGCCGAATCCGGAACCGCCAAAAGCAAGTTTTTCAATATTTATCAACGACATATATCATGAACTCGCTTGATACTTTCTATTCGCACTGTTCTTGCCTGGCGCATTTTTGGAAGTCATTTTCTGAGGGAAGTCCGGAGATGAAAGGTACGGCAGGGTGTTCTTTCTGAAATCTTCAATAAGAGCACCTTTCACGTCTTCGACAGATGCTGACGGCACCGCCATCCTTTCAAGCGTCCGGGTATATACTGCAGGGTTCGGGAGAGTTTCTTCACTTACAAGGCTGCCTGGCACAACTTCCTGGCAACCAGGAAGCTCGAATTCACATCTTGCTTCAAGCCTTACATGATAATAGTCCCCGAAATAAATGCTGGAATGGTCATAAAACCGGACAATACTGTTTCCTGATATGACTAATTCAGAGTATGATGCAGAAGTGTTCAAGAAGTATCCTTAGACTGGCTGATTGATAAAAATACACCCCGGCATTTAAAGATGTAAAGAGTTTTATAACACAATGCATGAAATCCATCTTGCAATTAATTCACTATCTCTGTAAAGTATTAAAGGTTTAAGAGAATGATCAAAATTTCTGAAGATGAAGAGTAATCTATGAGCAAAGAAGAAGCAATAGAAGTCGAAGGTACGGTTATCGAGCCACTCCCGAACGCAATGTTCAGGGTAAAACTGGAAAACAATCATGTCGTTCTTGCCCATATCTCCGGCAAGATGCGCAAATACTTCATCAAGATTCTCCCTGGCGACAAGGTGACTGTCGAACTTTCGCCTTACGATCTTTCTCGGGGAAGAATCACCTACCGGGTCAAATAATCTTATCTTTTTACAGCATAACCATACCGGATTGCACCACTACGTCTGCAATCTTCATTTTTATACTTAAGAGGTAACACGATGTATACCGTAGCTGACCTGAAAAAAGGTCTCAAGATCACTCTTGATGGTGATCCGTACCTTGTCATAGCTTTTGACTTTGCAAAACCGGGCAAGGGGCAGGCTCTTTACCGGACAAAAATGCGTAACATGATCACCGGAAGCATTCTTGACCGCACTTACCGCTCCGGGGAGACGTTCGAGCCGGCAAGCCTTGAGGACAGAAAGATGCAGTTCCTCTATAGAGAAGACACTCATTTCGTTTTCATGGACAACCAGAATTACGAACAGTATCGAATGGGTGAAGAAGCGGTAGGAGATGCCAAAAATTACCTGATCGACAATCTTCCGGTTGACCTGCTTCTATTCAGTGACAAGGCAATTGCGGTAGATGTCCCGAATTTCGTCAATCTTCGCGTTGTCCAGACCGACCCGTGGGTCAAGGGAGATACTTCAGGGAGTGATTCCAAGCCGGCAACAGTTGAAACCGGTTATGTTCTCCGGGTCCCCCCCTTCATCGAAGAAGGTGAACTGATCGTTATCGATACCCGGACCGGTGAGTATTCGACCCGCGTAAAAGGTTAATTACTAGCCGCATGAACTGGAAACTTGCACGGAAAGCTCCCAGGCTTGCAGCAAGAGCACAGATAATTCAGAAAATCAGAGAGTTTTTTTCAAACAGGGGGTATCTCGAAGTGGATACCCCTGTTCTTATTCCCGCCCCAGCCCCCGAATCACACATCAACGCCGTAGAAGCAGGAAAGCTGTACCTGCAGACCTCCCCGGAACTCTGCATGAAAAGGCTTCTTGCTGCAGATTACCCTAAAGTTTTCCAGATCTGTCACTGCTGGAGACGCGGCGAGCGAGGATCCCGCCATCTTCCCGAGTTCACCATGCTTGAATGGTACCGTAGTAACTCGGACTACACCGATCTCATGACTGAAACTTCGGAACTTCTTCGTTACATTGCAGCTTCTCTTTCAACAAACGGAATGGTCAGCTACAAAGGTCTGAAGGTTGACCTCAGCGGCAAACCTGAAACTCTTTCGGTGAGAGATGCTTTTGCAAAATATACCGGCACTACCATGGAAAAGGCTCTTGAAGATGATGAATTCGACCTTCTCATGACGGATCTGATTGAGCCTCGACTTGGTAACGAAGGCCCGACAATTATTTTTGACTATCCGGCTGAAAAGGCTGCACTCGCCAGGCTTAAAGCCGATGACAGTTCGCTTGCCGAGCGTTTTGAGCTGTATCTGGCAGGGATGGAGATAGCAAATGCTTTTTCCGAACTTACTGATCCGGACACTCAACGTGAAAGATTCCTGCAGGAGATCGCTTACAGGAAAAAGATTGGTGCCGGGATCTACCCTATGCCGGAACCATTTCTTGACGAGCTCGTCGAAATGCCGCCTGCCGCAGGAATCGCATTGGGTGTCGACCGCCTCGTCATGTTCTTTACAAACTCGGAAACCATAGATTAAGTCGTCGCCTTTACACCCGAAGAACTTTAATATATTACTTGAATACACTCTCGTAACTTTTTTCTAGAGCTCCTGATGACGCAAAGTGAATTAAAAATCATGGACAACCCTGTCGGCTTCAGGAAACTGATCGGTCTCGTAACCAGGGAGCTGCTTGACGGTTATGCAGTCATGGAACTGACGATTTCACCGGAGCACCTGAACAGTCAAGGATCCGTTCATGGCGGGATAGTCGCGACAATGATAGACCATGCCGGCGGTATTGCAGGTTGCTTCTGCGAGAGAACCGGCAAGCGCAGGAAGGCTGTCACTCTTTCTCTTACGACAAGCTTTCTTGCACCTGTTTCCGGCGGCATACTCACTGCCGCAAGTCGCAAGAGACCCGGTGGACGCCGGATTTTCGTCTCGACAACCGAGATTACTGATGAGACCGGGAGACTGATTGCAGTCGGTGAGGCAACCTATCGCTATATTGATCCCTGAATTTGCCTGCCAGGAGTAGAAAAAAAGGAAGCTGCCTTGAAAGGCCTCTTCCTTTTTGTTTTTTCTATCCTCATGAAATCCTTATTTCTGATCGATTCCGCTCAATTTCCAGGTCCCGCTACCGACAGGCCGTGTGAATGTCCAGAACTCTTCAAATTTCACCGGGTCTGTCTTGCTTCCGGAGACGACCTGCCCGGTAGCATCATCAGTCGTATAATCAAGCAGATTGGCATAGATCAGGCACGTGATGTAGTCCTGACCCTGCTCCTGCCATGCCTCGGAGATTTCGACAGTGCGAACTGCGATGTTTTCAAGCCTGTTGACCTTCTTTTCTCGCAGGAGTCTGTCGATATCCTCCTGGAATATCCGGCGCATCTCGTCAGTGAGAAGCGACGAAACAGAAGAAAGATCGCGGTTCATCCAGGCACCCTGGATCTTGAAGAAGTAATCCATGACCTGATCGGAGAAACGTTCCTCGTCAAAACCGGCATCCATCTGGCGAATGTGGGAAAGCCCCTTGTCCAGATCTGCCTGTGTCGAATTGACTGCCTGAGGAGTAATGTCGTAAGCAGACGGCTGTGAGGAGTAGCTGCTGCCTCCCTCCTGCTCTGCTGCCTGGCGCTTTGATTTTACAAACCGGTAGATGAGATAGGCTATGCCGGCAAGAAGCAGAATGTCGAAGATACCTATACCGCCACCACCTCCCATGCCGCCTCCGCCGAACCCCATGCTCCTGAAGAGCATGCCGCCGAGCATACCGCCGACCATGCCGCCTGCCATACTGCGCAGGAAACCTCCTCCAGCGGGTGCAGGCTGCTGGTACGGTGCAGGGCTGACCGGAGTTGCCGGCTGCGGTGCAGCCTTGTAAGGGCTCGGAGCCGTCGACGGTGACGCGGGCTGTGAGTAGCTTCGCGTCCCTCTGCTACCCATTGATCGGCTTCCGCCGGCCCTGGCATCAGCCTCCGCGACCATGAACAGCGCAGCCATAATTGACATGACCATGAAAATGGACCCGCTTAAAACAAGCTTTCTTATCATAATTCCCCTCGTATAATTTCTGGTTGTAATTATGGACCCTTACAGGCCGCAATATTACCATAGTAATCATTGTCTCCACAAAAAAAAAGGGGCAGACAGCCCCTTTTCCGTATACAGCAAATTTTTTTATAAATGGATTTTTTATCGGGAATTCTAATCGTCGAAATTCCCTGAAGGGCCCTTGTCATTGCCCAATGTTTTGGCACGCTCGATGATCTTTGCCTCGGTCCAGTGGGAAGGGTCCTCAATCTGGGTCCCTTTTGCACCTAGATCAAAAGAGCCGGCCTTGAGGATTTCTGCCAGTGCCAGAGGCGCGGTATCCCTGGCATTGAACACTTCGGTGAACATCTTGTAGGCAAAGTCCTCCACCCTTTTTGCCATCCTCTCGCGGACCGCGGCCGGCTGGGCAAGGAGCTTGTTTTCGAAAGGCAGGTTCAGGCTCTTGTAGTCGCCCTTTTTCCACCCCTTGTCAGTAGCGTAGGAAACCATCTCGGCCCACATCTCCTCAGTCATCCCTTCGCCTTTGACCTTGATAAAGTTGCCGCCGGCATCAAGCTGGGCATTGCCGTAGTCGTTCACCTCAAGGCCCCAGGAGATCATCTGCAGTGCGGTTGCGACATTGGCTTTTGTGGTTGCTGTCTGATTTGCGATCTCGCGCAGACGCTCGGAGCTGTTGCCTGATGTGCCGTGCTGTGCCCCGTTTACCTTGTACGGCGCAAGAGCCTTGTGGATCTCTGCGGTCAGTCCGACCTGAATCCCGGCATCAGATGCTTCAAGGCCGTGGGTCGTGCCGTTATTGAGCGCAATCCAGTCCGGGAAAATCTCATGGGCATTAAGCCCCTGGATCAGGAACTTTGCTTCAGGAACCGTGGAAAGCCCCTGATTTCCTTTGATCTCGCCGACCTCCGTCTCCAGACCGGCCCATTTTGGAATAAACTTGTTGATGGCAAGATTGGCCAGCAGGTTCTTGTCGTCGGGAAGATGTGAAGCGTCGATGGCAATAGAGGTGATACCGGCTTCGAACATGGTCGGGATCTCGACTTTGGCAGCTTCAAGATCAGTGTCATTCTTTATTCCGTAGTGATCGGCATGGATTGCGACCGGAACGGTTATCCCGAGCTCATTACAGAGTGCATCGACGATGCGTGCCATATTCCAGTAGTTGACTGCACAGTAGGCTTTCTGACCACCTTCCGACTTGGCTATTTCGATGATCACAGGGCAGTTGGCACGCTGGGCAGCCTGAAGCACACCCCTGATGACAAATATGTTTCTGCCGTTAGCTGCCATGGCAATGGCTTTACCTTTTGCAGTCATGGCACGGTCAACAACCTTGCCACTGACAATCAGCGCTTTGGAATTAGGGAAGAGCTTCTTGATGTTCGGCGGCCTTCCGATCTGAAGCGCCTTTTCAAAATCTGCAGATAACGCCATCTGACATCTCCTTTTCAGCAAGAATGAGTTTTTTACGCCTGCAAAACAGTTTCTTGTAGCATTTTAACGAGGTAAAATCAAGTTGCTTGCCACATTTTCCGTCACCATCTATAATCCGCTCCAGCAAGGAGACATTTACTGTGCCTGAAACGATTATCTTCCACCCGGACCTGCTCGACACCCACTGCATCGTCGACGTCCGCACACCGCTTGAATTTGCCGAAGATCACCTCCCCGGCGCCGTCAACGTCCCTCTTCTCACCATTGAAGAGCGGGTGGAGATCGGCACTCTCTACAAGCAGCATGGAGCCCACCTTGCCCGAATCAGGGGACTGGAGCTGACAGCCGGACGATTCCCGGAGATGGTGCACGAAATCGCCACTGCTGCCGATGGCCGCCCGATCCTGGTATACTGCTGGCGCGGCGGTCTGAGGAGCAAGACTGTCGCCTCGATCCTGGATCTGACCGGATATCCTGTAATACAGCTCATCGGCGGCTACAAGGCTTTCCGCAACCAGGTCTCCGCCTTTTTCGACAGCTTCAAACCAAACGGTCCTCTCATCGTTCTGCACGGGATGACCGGCATCGGCAAGACGACGCTTCTCGGTATCCTTGCCAGACGCGGCGAAGCAATCGTCGATCTTGAAGGAATCGCCTGCCACCGGGGCTCTGCTTTCGGCTCTCTGGGGCTCAGCCAGGTGCATCTTACCCAGAAGCGATTTGAAACTCTGCTCTGGGACACTTTCAGAAAACTGCCGCCGGGAAAGCCGATATATCTGGAAGGCGAAAGCCGGCGGATCGGGCAGATGACCCTGCCGGGCAATCTCTACGAAGTGATGGGGGAGAGCATCAAGGTATGGTGCTTGGCCTCACTGGAGACAAGGGTCAGGAGACTTACGGAAGAGTACGGGCTGAGGGAATACGAACAGGGGCTGACCGAATCTCTGCTCAGGATAAAAAAGCGGCTTGGGGGCGACAAGTTCAACGAGATTGCCGGATACCTGGAGCGGTGGGAAATGGAGCCGTTCATGACCGAACTGATTGTCAGCTACTATGACAAGCTCTACTACAAGGTGCGGGAGTGGCAGGAGGACCTGACCCTATCACTGGAGGATTTTGAAGCTGCGGCGGATGAGCTGGTGAATGAGGTGCGGCGGATTGCACCCTGATCTTCTATCCGATCCTATAGGACCGCTGGTGCGGCGCCTGGCCCTGCCGGTCGGCATCGGCTTTTTTTTCAACACCATGTTCAATGTCGTGGACACATGGTATGCGGGGAGGCTCTCCACCCAGGCTGTAGCAGCGGTCTCCCTCTCCTTCCCCCTGTTTTTCCTCATCATTGCCGTAGCAAGCGGCATTTCCACCGGGGCGACTGCGCTCATCGGTCATGCTCTTGGCGCAGGGCGCCGGGATGAAGCCGAGCTGTATGCCGCCCAGACCATCAGTTTTGCCCTGCTGCACGGCTTTCTGCTGACCATCTTCGGCTGGCTGGCCACACCGGTCATGTTCAGACTCATGGGGGCGGAAGGGGAATATCATACGCTTGCGGTATCCTACATGGGGGCCATGTTTTCCGGTTCCGCCTTCTTTGTCGCCAACCAGGCCCATAATGCCATCCTCAATGCCAGCGGCGACACCAGAAGCTTTCGCAACTTTCTGGTGCTCGCTTTTATCCTGAACCTGATCTACGACCCGTGGTTTATTTTCGGAGGCTTCGGAGTGCCGCCGCTCGGTCTGGCAGGGATTGCCTGGGGTACGGTGACCATACAGTTCATGGGAACAGTGTACCTGCACCATCGTGCACGCCGGACCGGCCTGCTGGGGGGGCTCGGCTGGAAGGGTTTCCTGCCGCGCAGGATCATGTTTCGAGAGCTCGCCCGCATGGGCTTCCCGTCAAGCATGACCATGCTTACGGTCGCCATCGGAGTTTTCGTCATCACCTGGTATGTCGGCCGCTTCGGTCACGAGGCCATGGCCGCCTACGGTATTGGCACCCGCATCGAACAGATCGTGCTGTTACCCGTCATGGGACTCAACGTAGCAACTCTTACCCTGGTTGCCCAGAACAGCGGCGCCCGCCAATATGACCGGGTCAGGGAGACCATCCGGACAGCGCTCACCAACGGCATCATCCTGATGAGTTTTGGCACCCTGATCGTATTCCTTTTTGCCGAGCCCCTGATGCGCTTCTTCACAGTCGACCCGAAGGCGGTCGCCATCGGCAGCGGCTACCTGCGAGTCGTGGCTTTCGTGTTCCATGCCTACGTCATTCTCTACATCAACTCCTTCGCCCTGCAGGGGTTGCAGCTGCCCCGTTTCGCCCTGATTCTGGGAATTTTCCGCCAGTTTCTGGCGCCGGTACCGGTCTTCTGGGTATTGGCAATCTGGATGAAGTGGGGGGTGGTCGGCGTCTGGTGGGGAATCTTTGCCGTCACCTGGCTGGCGGCGGGGTTGTCACTGCTGTATATCCGGAAAACGATGAGGGAGCTGTTGAATGATGAGGCGGCTGTCCACGAAATACACGAAAGACACTAACTAAAATGAAAATTGAATTTTTATCTGTGGCTTGTTGTTTTAAGGGTTTTGTGACTGAGTTTTCGCTTCAAGAAGCCGGCGGTATTCGCTCCGGCACCAGTTCTCCACCTCGACCATTGCCCGGAAAGCCTCTGCAAACCCATTCCTGCCAATGGTAAACACCCCGTGGCCGTAGACTATCGCCCTGCCCGGTGCCGCAATAACCGGCGGAACGCGCTTTGCCAGCCCGCCTGCTCCGATCTCTCCGGCCACAACAGGGGTTCCGCCCAGAAATCTGACGTGCGGGCAGTCTCGCCAGCAGTCGGTTACGGAGCAATCCTTCCACTCGCAGAGCATGCTCATCACGACCGAAAATTTGGGGTGCCCGTGAAGAATGACCTTGGCATCGCTCGTCTCGAAGATGCGACGATGCGCTGCAAGTTCACTTGAAGCGGTGATTCCGACCGTGGAAGAGTTGTCGAACGGGACCGGATCGATGCAGCCGGCAAGTGCATCCAGGCTGGCGGCAGTCTGGGAGATGTAGATCAGCCTGTCAGTACGGCATGAGATATTGCCGAAAAAGGAGTCGACCAGTCCGCGCTCGACCGTGTAGCGACCCGCGGACGCCATCTCTGCCAGAATGTCCTCCACAGATTCGAGCGGTCCGGCGTGAAAGAACAGACCTTCATCCGTCAGAGGGTGTAGCCACTCTGAAAAGAAGCTATCCACTGCACCGCTCTCTTGAGGAAGAAGATATCCTGTTTGCAGAAGATCCTGCAGATACTTGACGAACGTCGAATGAAACACGGACGAATAATTGATATAGGCCTGCTCGACTGTCACTCCGCCACTGGCGAAGATCCCGAGGCCCTCGACTATGACCCCCTTGCGGTTGCCCAGAAGCGGCGCGATTTGCTCGGCAGGATTGCCGGACAGATCCGAACGTCTGATAAAAGGAATGTCATGAAGAAAGGTGCGGGTCTCCGTATCCTGCGGCTCAATGCAGTGGCATTCGGCGCCGGCTCTTTTGACCAGAAGATCGGCAAAAGGGAGCGAAGGAGCTGCAACCACCAGACTCAAGGCATTGAGACGCTCCAGAACCCGTGTGGCAATCCCGGCCAGCTGCTGGTCTCCACAGGAGATGATTTCATCATCCTTGGCAGCGACCGCGATCCTCTCCGGAAGTGCCGAGCGGTCCGATACCAGCTTATGCGCATATTTTTCAAGTTGATCGAGCAT
>Ga0134124_10000518_pt1 | contig 32421 bp, 34 predicted proteins | sample KB304_FD_96880 | JGI IMG/M metagenome (GOLD analysis project Ga0134124, IMG submission 96880) | Terrestrial soil microbial communities without Nitrogen fertilizer from Kellogg Biological Station, Michigan, USA - KB3-0-4 | ecosystem: Environmental > Terrestrial > Soil > Unclassified ... | reverse complement strand
TGCTGACGCTCGACAGCCCCGACACCGAGCCCATGCTGACGCTGGAAAAGCAGCGCATGGTGATCGACTGGTACGTGCGCTGGCGCATCACCGACCCGCTGCAGTACATCCGCAACGTCGGCCTGGACGAGGCGGCCGGCGCCAACCAGCTCAATCGCGTGGTGCGTAACGCCTTCCAGGAAGAGATCAACCGGCGCACGGTGCGCGAGCTGCTGTCGGTCAAGCGCGAACAGCTCATGTCCGACGTCAAGCGCGAGGTCCTCGAGGTCGTCAAGGGCGCAAAGCCCTGGGGCGTGGACGTGGTCGACGTGCGCATCACGCGCGCCGATTACGTCGACGCGATCACCGAGTCGGTGTATCGCCGCATGGAGGCCGAGCGCAAGCGCGTGGCCAACGAACTGCGCTCCACCGGCGCGGCCGAAGGCGAGAAGATCCGTGCCGACGCCGACCGGCAGCGCGAAGTGACGGTGGCCAATGCCTATCGCGACGCGCAGAAGATCAAGGGCGACGGCGACGCCCAGGCCGCGTCGATCTATGCCGAGGCGTTCGGGCGGGATGCGCAGTTCGCCCAGTTCTATCGCAGCCTCGACGCGTACAAGTCCAGCTTCAACAAGAAGGGCGACCTGTTGGTGGTCGATCCCAGCGGCTCGGAGTTCTTCAAGGCGTTCCGCAACAACAGCGGCGCGGCAGCCGCGGCGAAGAAATAAGGCCGGGACGGGCCTTGGACGGCAATATCCTCTGGGCCGCGCTTGCGCTGGTCCTGGTGCTCGAAGGTCTGCTGCCGTTCCTGTCCCCGGGCGGCTGGCGCCGCACTTTCCAGCGGCTGATGGAATTGCAGGACGGGCAGCTGCGCTTCTTCGGGCTGTGCAGCATCCTGATGGGCCTGGTGTTGCTCTGGATCACGTCCTGACGCAGCAACACCCATACGCGAAGGCCGGGAGGGGCCCGGCTGGCCGGTAAAATACTGTTTTTAACAGCGTCCCTTCACCATGTCCGCCTGGGTCCTGCCGGATCACATCGCCGATGTATTGCCTTCCGAGGCGCGGCATATCGAAGAAATTCGGCGCGAATTGCTCGACACCGCCCGGGGTTACGGCTACGAGCTGGTGATGCCTCCCCTGCTGGAGCACCTCGAGTCGCTGCTCACCGGCACGGGCGAGGCGCTGGACCTGCAAACCTTCAAGCTGGTGGACCAGCTCTCGGGCCGGATGATGGGCCTGCGCGCCGACACGACGCCCCAGGTCGCGCGCATCGACGCGCACCTGCTCAATCGCCAGGGCGTCGCACGCCTGTGCTATTGCGGCCCGGTGCTGCACACGCGCCCCGATCGACCGCACGCCACCCGCGAGCCGCTTCAATTCGGCGCCGAGATCTACGGCCATGCCGGACTCGAAGCCGACCTGGAAGCCTTGCGGCTCGCGCTGGACTGCCTCGCGGCCGCGCGGGTTGGGGACGTGACGGTGGATATGGCCGATGCGCGTATCGTCCGGTCGCTCCTGAGCGGCGTTCCCGTGGACGCATCCGTTCTCGCGCGGGTCCATGCGGCGCTCGCGACCAAGGACGCGAGCGAGTTGCGCGCGCTCACGGCAAATTTTCCGGCGGCTGCCCGCGAAGGCCTGCTAACGCTGGTGTCCCTTTATGGCGACGGCAAGGTGTTGGCCGAAGCGGAAAAGGCGCTGCCGTCCAGCGCGCTCGTGCGCGAAGCCCTGTCCAACCTGAAGTGGCTGGCGGGCCATCTGCACGGCGCCAAAGTCAGTTTCGACCTGGCCGATTTGCGCGGCTACGCGTATTACAGCGGCGCGCGGTTCGCGGTCTACACGCCGGGTGCGAGCGATGCGCTGGTGCGTGGCGGCCGGTACGACGAGGTCGGCGCGGTGTTCGGCCGCAACCGGCCGGCCGTGGGCTTCAGCCTGGACCTGAAGGAGCTGGTCGCCGTCGTGGCCAAGCCGCCGCTCAAGGCCGCCATTCGCGCCCCCTGGCTGGACAGCGGCAAGGACGCGTCCGAGCTGCGCAACGCGATCGCCGCCTTGCGCAGCCACGGCGAGACGGTGGTGTGCATGCTGCCGGGCCACGAGACCGAAGTGAATGAATTTCAATGCGACCGCGAGCTGGCCCTGGCCGCCGGCCAATGGATCGTCAAGGCAATCTGATTTTTTTCTTCCGGAAGTAATCTGATGACAAAGACAAAGGGCCGCAATGTGGTCGTGGTCGGCACCCAGTGGGGCGACGAGGGCAAGGGCAAGCTGGTCGACTGGCTGACCGAGATGGCGCAGGGCGTGGTGCGCTTCCAGGGCGGCCACAACGCCGGGCATACGCTGGTGATCAACGGCGTGAAGACCGCGCTGCACCTCGTTCCCAGCGGGATCATGCGCCCGAACGTGAAGTGCTACATCGGCAACGGCGTGGTGTTGTCCGCGGCCAAGCTCTTCGAGGAGATCGAAGGGCTGGAGAAGGCCGGGGTCGAGGTGCGCTCGCGCCTTCGGATCAGCGAGGCCTGCCCGCTGATCCTGCCTTACCACGCGGCGCTGGACATCGCGCGCGAAACGATGCGCGAGCAGGGCGGCAGCGAGAAGATAGGCACCACCGGCCGCGGCATCGGGCCGGCCTACGAGGACAAGATCGCGCGCCGGGCGCTGCGCGTGCAGGACCTCAAGCACCCGGACCGCTTTGCCGAGAAGCTCAAGGTGGTGCTGGACCTGCACAATTTCATGCTTACGAAGTACCTCAATGCGCCGGCGGTGGACTACCACAAGGTATTCGACGAGTCCATGAAGCACGGCGAACTGATGAAGCCGATGATGGCCGACGTATCGCGCGAGCTCAACGAGGCGCACCTGCGCGGTGACAACCTGCTGTTCGAGGGCGCGCAGGGCACGCTGCTGGACGTCGATCACGGCACCTATCCCTACGTGACTTCGAGCAACTGCGTGGCGGGCAACGCCGCGGCCGGCGCCGGCATCGGCCCGGGCATGCTGCATTACATCCTGGGCATCACCAAGGCCTATTGCACCCGCGTGGGTGGCGGCCCGTTCCCGACCGAGCTGGAGTGGGAGAAGCCCGGCACAGTGGGCTATCACCTGTCGACCGTGGGCGCCGAAAAGGGCGTGACCACCGGGCGCAGCCGGCGCTGCGGCTGGTTCGACGCGGCGCTGCTCAAGCGCAGCGCGCAGGTCAACGGTCTGTCCGGGCTGTGCATCACCAAGCTCGATGTGCTGGATGGCGTCAAGGAGCTGCAGCTTTGCACCGGCTATGTCCTGGACGGCGAGCACACCGACATCCTGCCGCTCGGCGCCGACGAGATATCGCGCTGCAAGCCGGTGTACGAGACGATCGAAGGTTGGAGCGAGAGCACCGTCGGCATCACGCAGTACGACAAGCTGCCGGTCAACGCGCGGCTTTATCTGCAGCGCATCGAACAGGTGACGGGAGTGCCGATCGACATGATCTCGACCGGCCCGGATCGCGAACAGACGATCATGATGCAGCATCCCTACCTGCCAAAATAAGAACGCGAGGAGCAGCCCCATGTTGACGGAAGACGGCAAGCACCTGTACGTGAGCTACGACGAGTACCACAGCCTGATCGAGAAGCTCGCGATCAAGGTGTACCAGTCGGGCTGGAAGTTCGACACGATCCTGTGCCTGGCCCGCGGCGGCATGCGTCCCGGCGACATCCTGTCGCGCATCTTCGACAAGCCGCTGGCCATCATGTCCACCAGCTCGTACCGGGCCGAGGCCGGTACCGTGCAGGGACACCTGGACATCGCACGCTACATCACGACGCCCAAGGGCGAGATCGCGGGCAAGGTGCTGCTGGTGGACGACCTCGCGGACTCGGGCCACACGCTGCATGCCGTGATCGAGATGCTGCGCACCAGCTACAAACCCATCACCGAGCTGCGCAGCGCGGTGATCTGGACCAAGGGCCTGTCGAAGTTCACGGCCGACTACTCGGTCGAATTCCTGCCGACCAATCCCTGGATCCACCAGCCGTTCGAGACCTACGACAGCATGGGGGCGGACAAACTGCTGGAGAAGTGGAAAGTTTGAGCCGCGCTACCATCTGCGCATGAGCAAACCGATCACCGGCCTGATCCACCATCCTTACGTTCCGCCCGAAGGCTTCGCCGGCCCGCAGCCGGGCGTGTTCAAGGCTTCCACAGTCATCTTTCCGAACGTCGCGGCGATGCGTTCGCGCGACTGGCAGCACAAGAAGGGCTACACCTACGGCCTGCACGGGACGCCAACCACGTTCATGCTCGAGGAGCGCATCGCCGCGCTCGAAGGCGGCACGTTCTGCATCCTGCTGCCCAGCGGGCTCGCGGCGATCGCCAACGTCAGCATGGCCCTGCTCAAAGGCGGCGACGAGGTCCTGATCCCCGACAACGCCTACGGCCCGACCAAGAACCTGGCCGACGGCGAGATGAAGAAGTGGGGCATCTCGCATCAGTTCTACGACTCGATGAAGCCCGACGATTTGCGATCGCGCATCGGGCCGCAGACCAGGCTGGTGTGGCTGGAGGCGCCGGGCTCGGTGACCATGGAGTTCCCGCCGGTGGCGCAGCTTGCCGCCATCTGCCGCGAACGCGGCGTGACCTCGGCGCTGGACAACACCTGGGGCGCCGGCCTCGCGTTCAACGGCTTCGATTTCGGCCAGGGCGAACAGCGCGTGGCCGGCAGCGGCGCCGACATCGTCGTGCAAGCGCTGACCAAATACCCCAGTGGCGGCGGCGATGTGCTGATGGGAAGCATCGTCACACGCGACGAGAAGCTGCACCTGCAACTGAAGCTCACTCACATGCACGTGGGCTGGGGCATCGGCGGCAACGATGCCGAAGCGGTTTTGCGTTCGCTGTCGACCCTGCCGCTGCGCTACGGGGCGCAGGATGAGGCGGCCCGCACGCTCGCGGCCTGGCTCGGGTCGCGGCCTGAAATCGCCCACTTGCTGCACCCAGCGTTCGAAGGTTCGCCCGGGCACGAGCATTGGCGGGTGCTGTGCGGGGGTGAGGGCAGCGGGCCGGCTGCCGGGGGCGCCGCGGCAGGGCTGTTTTCGGTCGTTTTCGATCCGCGTTACAGCGTGACGCAAGTCGACGCTTTCTGCGACGCGCTGAAGCTGTTCAAGCTGGGCTATTCCTGGGGCGGGCCGGTGAGCCTTGTGGTGCCGTACGACGTCGCCACGATGCGCAGCCCCCGGCTGGCGACCTGGCCAAACAAGGGCGTGCTGGTGCGCTTTTCGATCGGCTTCGAGGCCGTGGAAGACCTGCGCGCCGACCTGGAGCAGGCACTGGGCGCGCTGGCGTAGCCGGGAACCGTCGCGCGGTCACCCCGGCAGGCGTTTTATCGCTTACATTGAAGCCATTGAACGAGAAACGGAACGCCTGTGGCTACACCAAATTACGGATACGAAAAACGTCAGAAAGAATTGGCGAAGAAGAAAAAGAAGGAAGACAAACTCAAGGCCAAGGCCGAACGGAAAGTCGCCGGCACCGGCGAAGGTGATGGTTCCTCGGGCGAACCCGGCAGCCAGCCGCCACCTGCGACCCAGCAGCGCTGATTGTTGTTGCACTCACCCTGACCCTCTTCCAGAGCGAGAGGGAACAACCCCACTCTACGTCTCTCGCAGGATCGCCTCTGCCAGCTCGGCCATGGCAGCCGGCGAGCGATTGGCCGGCGCGATGGTCTTCGCCTGCGCATAGCCACTGAAGTTGCGCACTATCGACGACGCATAGCCGGGGTCGTAGTGCTTGAGCAGCAGCTCGCGCACGACGTTTTCAATCTGGCCCGCGGCCACCTGCGCCTGCCAGGCCTGCACCACCGCCTTGCCGCGCAGTTCGGTCAATGCGCCCAGCCGGTCACAGAACAGGGCCTGGTCCTGCACGAAGAAATCGTAGTCTTCCATCAGCAGGGACACGCGCTCGTCGTCGGGCAACTCCAGCCGCAGGCAGGGACTGCTGCGCATGCGCTCGATCAACGCGTCGGGCACTGCCAGGTTGCCTACTTTCCGGCTTTCGCTTTCGACGAAGACGGGCCGTACCGGATCGAACCGGCGCAGCTGGTCCCACACCAGCGTGTCGAAGCGCTTCTGCATGGGCTGCGGCCGGCCCGGGATGGTGCCCAGTACGGAGCTGCGGTGGCTGGCCAGCGCCTCCAGGTCCAGGACCTGGGCGCCCGCGTGCGCCAGCGCATGCAGCAGGCGCGTCTTGCCGGCGCCGGTGGGCCCGCAGACAACGCGATAGTCCAGCCGCGCCGCCAATTCGGGCAGCGCCGCGAGCACCGCGCTGCGGAAGGCCTTGTAGCCGCCCTCGAGCACGCCGACCCGAAAGCCGATCTCGCCCAGCACCAGGGCCAGCGCGCCGCTGCGCTTGCCGCCGCGCCAGCAATAGACCAGAGGCTGCCAGCCGCGCGGCTTGTCGATCACCTCGCGCTCGATATGGCGCGCGATGTTGGCCGCCACCAGGGCCGCTCCGCGTTTTTGCGCCTCGAACGGGCTCACCTGCGCGTAGATCGTGCCGATGGTCTTGCGCTCTTCGTTGTTGAGCGACGGCCAGTTCAGTGCGCCGGGCAGGTGGTCCAGCTCGTATTCGGCTTCGCTGCGCGCATCGATGACGGCGCTGAAGTCATCGAGCCGGGCGATGGCGTAGTGCGCGGCGACTTTTTGCAGGCTCACGGACGCGAAGCCCCCACCGGCGCGAGCACGAGCCTTTTCAGTTCAGGCCAGACGTTGTCCAGGATCATCGGCTGCGCCTCTTCCCTCGGATGCAGGCGATCGGGCTGGAACAGCCGGGACGGGTCCACTGCGTCGGCCACACCCTTGAGCAGGAACGGTACCACCGCCGCCTTCTGCGCTTTCGCGATCTTCGGGTACAGGCCGGCGAAACGGTCCGAATAGGCCGTGCCGTAGTTGGGCGGCACCTGCATGCCCACCAGCAGCACCTTGGCGCCGGCCTGCTGCGCCGAGCGCGTCATTTGAGTGAGGTTGTCTTCGGTCATGTCCAGCGGCAGCCCGCGCAAGGCATCGTTGGCTCCCAACTCGATCACCGCGATCGCGGGCTTGTGCTGGGCGAGCAATGCGCCCAGGCGCGATCGCCCACCCGACGTCGTGTCGCCGCTGATGCTGGCATTGATCACTCTGGCCGGGATCTGTTCCGCGGCGAGCCGCTTTTCCAGCAAGGGCACCCAGCCGGTGCCGCGCTTCAGGCCATACTCGGCGCTCAGCGAGTCGCCGAGGACCAGGATGGTCCTGTTCTCGGCGGCGGCGGCCGGCAGCGCATAAGCTCCGGCTAATGCGGCCGCGATAAAGTGGCGGCGGCTCCAACCTCCAGCAAACATGTCAGATCCCATCATTTCAGTCGAGCACGTCCACAAATCGGTCACGGACTCGACGGGCACGCTCGACATTTTGCGCGATATCGATTTCACCCTGGCGCCCAGGGAGACCGCCGCCATCGTCGGGGCCTCGGGGTCGGGCAAGAGCACCCTGCTTTCGATCATCGCCGGGCTCGACACGCCAACCCGCGGCACAGTCCGGCTCGCCGGCTGCGACCTGTTCAGCATCGACGAGGACGAGCGGGCAGCGTTGCGGGCGCGCAAGGTGGGATTCGTGTTCCAGAGCTTCCAGTTGCTGGGCAACCTGACCGCGCTGGAAAACGTCATGCTGCCCCTGGAACTGGCAGGCCGCAAGGATTCGCGCAAGGCCGCCGGCGAGATGATGGCGCGGGTTGGCCTTGCGTCGCGCCTGGGGCACTATCCCAAGGTGCTGTCCGGCGGCGAGCAGCAGCGCGTCGCACTGGCACGCGCTTTCGTGGTGGAGCCGGCCGTGCTGCTGGCCGACGAGCCCACCGGCAGCCTCGATTTCGCCACCGGCGAAACGGTGATGGAGCTGATGTTCGACTTGAACCGCGAGCAGGGCACGACCCTGGTGCTGGTGACGCACGACAGCGCCATCGCCGCCCGCTGCGAGCGGCGCATCACGATCGAGGCGGGGCACATCACGGGATAATCCCGCGATGTCCTCACCCAAAGTCCTGTTCGGGTTTCATGCCGTGGGCGTGCGCCTGAAGACCGCGCCGCAGTCCGTCATCGAGATCTACGTCGATCCGGCACGCCGCGATGCGCGCATGCGGCAGTTCCTCGAGCGCGTCGCCGAAACCGGCGTACGGGCGATCGAAGCCGACGGTGTCCGCCTGGCCAAACTGGCCGGCAGCCATGGCCACCAGGGCGTGGCCGCGCGCGTCCAGCCGCTGCCGTCCTCGCACTCATTGGACGACCTGCTCGACCAGATCGCGGGCCCGCCCTTGTTGCTGGTGCTGGATGGGATCACCGACCCGCACAATCTGGGCGCGTGCCTGCGCGTGGCCGACGGTGCCGGCGCGCATGCCGTGATCGCGCCGAAGGACCACGCGGCGGGCATCAACGCCACGGTGGCGAAAGTGGCCAGCGGCGCGGCCGAAACCGTGCCGTACTTCATGGTCACGAATCTCGCCCGCACGCTGGGCGAGCTGAAGGAAAGAAACATCTGGTGCGTCGGTGCCGCCGACGATGCGCCCAGGACGGTGTACCAGGCCGATTTCAAGGGCCCGGTTGCGCTGGTACTGGGAGCCGAGGGCGCCGGCATGCGCCAGTTGACGCGCAAGAACTGCGACGAGCTTGTCGCAATCCCGATGCGCGGCGCCGTCGAAAGCCTGAACGTCTCGGTGGCCAGCGGCGTGTGCCTGTACGAGGCGCTGCGGCAAAGATCATGAACGAGCAGATTCGCGCTTGGGTGCACGGCGCCCGGCACATCGCGGTGCTCACCGGCGCCGGCATGAGCGCGGAGTCCGGCGTGCCGACCTTCCGCGACGCGCAGACCGGGTTGTGGGCGAAGTTCGATCCGCAGCAGCTCGCCACCGAAGAAGCGTTTCGAGCCAATCCGGCGCGGGTCTGGGACTGGTATGCCTTCCGGCGTGAGATGGTCGCCAGGGTCGAACCGAATGCCGGCCATCGCGCGTTGGCGGCTTTCGCGCAGCGCCATCCCGGCCGCTTGACGCTCATCACGCAAAACGTCGACGGCTTGCACCAGCGCGCCGGCAGCCCGGGCGTGCTCGCGTTGCACGGCAACATTTCCGAGGACAAGTGGCTCGACTCGCCCCGGGCCTGCTGCAACGCGGACGCCGCCGTGGCGGGCAGCCCGCCGCATTGCGAAAGCTGCGGCAACATGTTGCGGCCCGACGTGGTGTGGTTCGGCGAAATGCTGCCGGTGGCCATATTGGCGGCGGCCGAGGATGCGGCCCGAGCATGTGACCTGATGCTGGTGGTCGGCACGTCGGGCGTGGTTTATCCGGCAGCCGGCCTCGCGCGCATGGCCGGCAAGGTCGTCATCGTCAACCCCGAGCCGACGGATCTCGACGACGCGGCCGATGCGGTGTTGCGCGGCAAGGCGGCGCAGCTATTGCCAATTCTTCTGGAGGAGTGAGACATGCGTTATTCGTGCTTTGCCGTTGCGGCCGCGGCCGCCATTGCTCTGGCCGCCTGCACGCAGGAGCAGCAGAACAAGCTGGGCCGCGACATCCAGAACTGGACCGGCACCAACGGCGTGCTGGAAGTCTATGCCGGCGAGAAGGTCGTCAAGCGCTTCCTGAAAGTGGACAAGCTCAGTACGGCGCTAGGCACGGACGACAAGCAGCCGCGCCCGTATCGCTATGGCTACGGCGTGCTGGACGAAAACCTGAATTTCGTCGCGGACCCGAACGAAAAGAAGGTGTACTTCGAAGTCAGCGACTTCAGCACCTACGTGTTTTTCGAAAACCCGCACTGAGCCGAGTCCGTGCCCGCATGAAATGACAGCCTGTCTCTGTCATGCCGGACTCGATCCGGAATCCATGCCTCGTGTGCCGGCCTCACTCCGGCGCGCTCGCCTGGTCCAGCAGCGCCAGCGCCTGCGCGCCCAGCACCAGCTGCGCCGCCGCCGTCAACTCGCCCAGCTGGGCGATCGACGTGGCGCTGGCGATCGGCGAAGTCACACCTGGCTGGGCCAGTAACCATGCCAGCGCCACGCGACCCGGCGTACTGCGGGTGCCCGCTGCCACCTCGTCCAGGGCCGCGAGGATTCTCAGCCCGCGAAGGTTCAGGTACTTGCCGGTGGCCGTCTTGCCGCGCGGGCTTTTGGCCGCATCCGCTGCGCCGCGGTACTTGCCCGTCAGGAAGCCCGATGCGAGCGAAGAGAAACCGATCACACCCACTTGCTCGTCGAGGCACAGCTTCTGCAATCCCTGCTCGAATTCGGCGCGGTCGTACAGGTTGTACAGGGGCTGCAGGCTCTCATAGCGCGGCAGGCCGAGTTTGCCGCTGGTCTGAAGCGCGAGGGCGAGGCGGGACGCGCTGTAGTTCGAGGCGCCGATCACCCGCACTTTGCCCGCCTTGATCAGACGCGCGAACGCCTCCAGCGTCTCGGCCAGCGGCGTGGACTCGTCGTCCTTGTGCGACTGGTACAGGTCGATGCAATCGGTCTGGAGGCGGCGCAGCGAGTCTTCCACCGCCTGGCGGATGTAGGCGGGCTTCAGGCCCACCTTGCCGTCGCCCATGTCCAGGCCGACCTTGGTCGCGATCACCACCTTGTCACGGCGCCTGCCTTGCTTGAGCCATTTGCCGATGACGGTCTCGGACTCGCCGCCGGTGTGGCCGGGCGCCCAGCGCGAATACACGTCGGCGGTGTCGATGAAGTTGAAGCCGGCGTCGAGCCACGCGTCCAGCAGCGAGAACGACGTCGCTTCGTCGGCGGTCCAGCCAAACACATTGCCGCCGAAGCACAGCGGCGAGACTTGCAGGGCCGAGCGGCCCAGGGTGCGGTATTGCATGAGTGACCTCGTCATGCCAGTTCAAAAAAGCGCATCACGACCTTGTCGGGATGGCGCTCGCCGGTGCCTGCGAACATCCGCTCGTTGATCCAGCCCAGCGACTTCGACACCGTTTCGAAACTCGGGGTGCAGCGAAAGTAGATCAAGGCAGGATCGACCGGCTCGCCACGCACCAGCCGCGCCATCAATTCCGGCGGTCCGGAGCGGATCGCGCGGTTCTGCACGTAGATCAGGTCGCCGCCGTCGGTCTCGAGCACGTAGCGCGCGTCGAGTTCGGCCAGCGTGTCGCTCACAACCAGCTGGAAGTCCGCTCCGCCCGGCAGCACGCGCGCCCGCCAGCCGTCGCCCACGGCTTCGCCGGACAGGATAGGAATCAAACGGCGCAAACCTCGTGCGGTGCGGCCGACTTGGAGCGCTTTGGCGACCTGCACGGAGAGGTCGGCGAAGAATTTGAGTTGGGGGGTGGCGAGGGTCATTGGGCGATTATCCGCATAGGTTCGTGTTGGAGCTGGTTCAGCAGGCCGGTGCGCCCATTGACGAGCTGGGGTCGTGGCAACTCTTTGTGAAGCAACGATCTAACTTCCTTGAGCGTGACAAAGGAGTGACCCATGCGGAAGCTTATCGTCGGCGCTATGGTTTCCATGGACGGTGTCATGCAGGCGCCCGGCGGGCCAACCGAGGACCCGACCAAGGGCTTCAAGTTCGGCGGCTGGCAGATGCCTTATTTCGATCAGGAATTTCGCGAAGAGCTCGATCGCCTCTTCAAGGAGAAGTTCGACCTCCTGCTCGGCCGCAAGACCTACGAAATTTTCGCGGCGTACTGGCCTTACTACGATGAAGGCAGCTCAGATGGCGGCATCGCCAAGCTGTTCAACGAGATCAAGAAATACGCTGTTTCGCGCTCGGGCGAGGTCGATACGAGCTGGCAGGGCTCGGCGCTCCTCCGCGACATTGCCGACGTGAAGCGTCTGAAGCAAGAGGACGGCCCTAACCTCATCACTCAGGGCAGTACCGAACTCGTGCATTCGCTGCTCGCCAACGATCTGGTCGACGCGATGAGCATTTTCACGATACCGGTCGTCCTCGGCGGTGGCAAGAAGCTGTTCGCGGACGGCTCGGCGCCGCATTCGTTCAAAGTGGCCAGCTCGCGCGTTTCGTCCACCGGCGTCCTTATCGGCCACTACGAGCGCAGAGGTGAGATCAAGATCAGTGACGGGATGCTCGGTTCACCCAGCAAGCGTGAGATCGCCCGTCAGGAGCGGATGAAGCGCGAGGACTAAAGGGTCGCCGACGCCGGCGGAGGCTATGCATGCTTCCTGATGACGATTCCGTTCGCGTTGCTGCTGCCACTGGCCTTCCATCGTGAACACCGCCCGTTCATGACGCACGTCGCTACATCTACCTGGCAATTGGTCCGGTTTATGGTGCCACAGGCACGCGGCGGACCGTGACGGCCATTCTCCTGGCACTGGCGGTGGCCGCCATCGTGCCTGGCTATCGGTTCGTGCTGCTCCTCATTACCCTGTACGCGATCTGAACGGTCCGTTGACGAACCAGAAGAATGCACCAGCCCGTCTTAGGGCGGCTTCTGCGCGGAAGAGCTGGAATCCATAGAATCTTTGGCAGTTGCGGGAGCCGGAACGGCGCTCGACTGCGCCGGGTCTCGATTCGTGAACGCGCCAAAGCCGGATAGGGCGCAAATGCTACTTCTGGAGACTTCGAATGAAAAAAATCATCTGGACGTCGTTATTTGTTTGCGGATCGGCGCTGACCGGTGCTCACGCACAGGCACCAGCGCCAGCGGCATCTCCGCCACCTGCCGCTGCTCCTGCTGCTCCCGCCGCGGGTGGAACGGCGGACGGCACAGCGTTCGACATTCCGTACGGAACGCATATCACCCTGCAGAATGCGAAGAAGCTGATTGCCGCAGTGGAAGCCGAGGCCACCAAGCACCGCTGGAAGCTGAACATCGCCGTCGTGGATACCAACGGCGACCTCGTGCACTTTGCACGCATGGATGGCGCGCAGGTTGCCTCGGGCACCATTTCACAGGGCAAGGCCCGCACCGCGGCGCGCTACCGCCGCGAGTCGCGCCTTTTCTACAACGCGTTCGAGACGGGGCACCCGTACGTGGCCACGCTCGACCCGACGCTGGTCGCTTCGCCCGGCGGCTTCCCGCTGGTCGAAGGCGGCAAGCTGGTCGGCGCGATCGGCTGCAGCGGCGGTACCGGCGATCAGGATGCTGCCGCGTGCAAGGCTGGCGCCGACCTGATGAAGTAAGACCACTTCCGGTGGCGATCCAACGGCATATCGTCAGATTGGGTGCGCTCTGGGCAATGTTGCTCGCGGCGCTCACCGTCTTGGCGCGGGCCGCCGAGCCGGCCAGGCCTGTGGCACTGGACCGGCCGCCCCTGGAGATTCAGCAGGGCCGCTACTTCCGCTGGTCCATTCCGAAAGGGTGGACCGCGACGGAGACAACCAATGGGGTGGATCTGTATGCGCCCGACGGCAGGACGTTCGTGTCGAGCGCGCTGCTGCAGGGCGCCTTCGGTCGCATGACGCCGCGCGACTTCCTGACCATGGCTCTTCGGCAAGTCAATCCATCGGCGCGGATCGAAGGGTCCAAGCGGCTACCCAGCCAACCCGGTATCTGGGGCCCCTGGCAGCTGGAGGAATTCGAGCTTGCTGCGGTCTTCAAGGGCACACCGGTGCGCATGCGCTCAATGGTCGGGTTGAGCGCAGGGTATGGCCGATATTCCGCGACGATGAACTTGTATCAGGCGCCCGTGACAAGCTGGGAACGCGACAAGTTATGGTTGCCCGCGGTGGCGCAGTCCATCGTCGTGACCAATGCGCGCCAGGTTGCCGGGCAAGACACGGTCAGGCTGCCGCGGAACAACCCGCTCGACAATTCCGGTCTCATCGAGTCATGGCGCCAGAAGCGCATGTCTGAAGACCGCATCTCGCAGGGCCGGCGCGAAGGCACGATGGGATACACGCGGCTCGAGGACCCAAGCACCGGCCGGCGCTATGAAATGCCTCTCGAAGCCTACGATGGCACGGTGGGCGGCTATCGCAATCCGAAAAGGCCGACCGAATTGCTGAGGAAGCTGCCCCCAGGGGAGTGAAACGCGCCGAAGACCTAGTGCGCGCCGACCGTTCCCTGCTTTGACTGCAGGGCTTCGTGGATCGCCTGCGCCGAGCGCTTGCCCGCACCCGCCGCAAGAATCACGGTCGCGGCACCGGTGACCGCGTCGCCGCCGGCAAATACCAGCGCCTTCGACGTGAGGCCGGTGCTCTCGTCGGCGACCAGGCAGCCCTTCTTGTTGGTGAGCAGGCCCGAGGTGGTGCGCGTAAGCAGCGGGTTCGGCGTGGTGCCGATGGCCAGCACCACGTTGTCGACCGGCAGCACGAATTCGCTGCCTTCGATCGGGATCGGCTTGGCGCGGCCCGACGCGTCCGGCTCACCCAGCTTCATCTTCTGGCACTTCAGGCCGGTCACCCAGCCGTCGGCGTCTCCGATGATTTCGAGCGGGTTAGTGAGCCACTTGAACTGCACGCCTTCCTCGATCGCGTGGTGGTATTCCTCGACGCGCGCGCCCATTTCCTTCTCGCTTCGGCGGTATACGACGTAGGCCTCATCGGCGCCCATGCGCAGCGACGACCGCACCGCATCCATCGCGGTGTTGCCGGCGCCGATCACGGCGAAACGCTTGCCGACCTTCAGCGGTGTGTCGTTTTCGGGCAGGTAGCCGCCCATCAGGTTCATCCGGGTGAGGAACTCATTGGCCGACATGACGCCGTTGAGGTTCTCGCCCGGAATGCCCAGGAATGCAGGCAGGCCCGCGCCGGTGCCGATGAACACCGCGGCATAGCCCATTTTCTCGAACAGTGCGTCCATCGTCACGGTGCGGCCGATGACGACGTTGCAGACGATCTCGATGCCCATCGCCTTGAGCACGTCGATTTCCCAGTCCAAAATGGCCTTGGGCAGCCGGAACTCCGGGATGCCGTAGCGCAGCACGCCGCCGGGCGCGTGCAGCGCCTCATACACCGTGACCGCATAGCCGAGCCGCGCCAGCTCGCCGGCGCAGACCAGTCCCGACGGGCCGGCCCCGATGACGGCGATCTTTTCCTGGCGGGTGACGTTGACGCTGGCCTTGATCGGCTGGGTGCGCTCCCAGTCGGCGACATAGCGCTCCAGGTGGCCGATGGCTACCGGAGTGAAGCGCTTGTCCAAATGGCACTGCGATTCGCACTGGTTTTCCTGCGGGCAGACGCGGCCGCAGATCGAAGGCAGCGGGTTGGCGCTGCGCAGGATCTTTGCCGCGCCGGGCATGTCACCGGCGGCGATCGCATGGATGAACTGCGGGATCGGAATGTTCACCGGGCAGCCGTCGACACATACCGGATCCTGGCAGCGCAGGCAGCGCTCGGCCTCGAATGCCGCATGCGCCGGCGTGTAGCCCGCGTTCACCTCGACGAAATCGAGCGCGCGAAGCTGTGCGTCGCGCACCGGCATCGGCGTTTTGTCTGAGCGTTTGACTGGCATCAGTGCAACTCCTTCGCTGCTGAACGGGCGCAATTGACTCGCTCGAGAGCGGCCTTTTCCTCTTTCACATATGCCTTGTTGCGGCGCATGGCGACTTCGAAGTCGACCTCGTGCGCATCGAAGGCGGGACCATCGACACAGGCGAACTGCGCCTTGCCGCCGACCATCACGCGGCAGCCGCCGCACATGCCGGTGCCGTCGACCATCAGCGGGTCCATCGACACCAGCGTCTTGACCTTGGGACCGCGGGTGGTTTAGGCCACGGCGCGCATCATCGCCATCGGGCCGATCGCGACAACGTAGTCCGGCCGGCCCGGGCCTTCGCCTTCGATGAACTTCTGCAGCTGCTGCGTCACGAAGCCCTTGAAGCCGGCCGAGCCGTCGTCGGTGCAGACCGCGAGGTAGTCGCAGGTCTTCTTCAGGTCGTCGGCCAGGATCAGCAGGTCCTTGTTGCGCGCGCCGACGATCGCCGTGGTCCGATGGCCACTGCTGCTCAGCTCGCGCATCAGCCCCAACAACACGGCCGAGCCGAAGCCCCCGCCGACGCCGCACACATGCGCGCCCGCCGGGATTTCGATCGGGCTGCCGAGCGGGCCGACCACGTCCAGCAGGTCGTCACCGGCTTCGTGCGCGCACACCAGCGTCGTGGTCGCGCCGACTTGCTGGACCACGATCGATATCGTGCCGGCCTTGCGGTCGTAGTCGGCGATCGTGATCGGGATACGTTCGCCGCCTTCGCGTACGCGCAGCATCACGAACTGTCCGGGCCGGGCCGACGCCGCGATGAGCGGCGCGTCCAGCTTGAAGTACTTGGTGACCGGGGTGAGACGTCGGGTTTCCAGGATTCGCGTCATGGTCAGGCCTCCCGACGAGCCGCCTCTAGGGAGGCATGCGCCCCCTTAGGGGGCAGTGAACGAACGTGAACGTGGGGGATCATGATTCTTCCTTCGCTTACAGCAACGGGTGTTCGTGCATCGCCTTGATGCGGCTCCAGCGGCGGTCCACCTCGCCCTGGATTCCTTGCAGGGTCTCCTCATTGGCCGGCGACACGAGGTGCTTGGTCTTGCCCATCATCTTCAGCCAGTCGCCCACCGGCCTGCGCCGTCCGGCGGACTCGGGATCGTAGGTGAGGGTGGTGTGGCCATGCTCCACCTCGTACAGCGGGAAGAAGCACGAGTCCAGCGCGGCCTGCAGCACCGGCTGCGCCGCATCGTCGGCGGTGCGCCAGTTCAGCGGGCAGAACGACAGGATCTTGCCGTACACGAGGCCTTCGCGGTTGGCGTACCACTGTGCCTTGGCGACCTTGCGCATCAGGTCCTCGGGATAGCCCTCGCTGGCGGTGAACACGTAGGGCAGGTGGCACGACGCGAAGATCTGCGCGGTGTCCTTGTGGTGATAGCGCTTGCCGGGAAGCGCGCCGCCGACTTCGCTGGTCGAGGTGCGGTGCCCGAACGGCGTCGAATACGACAGCTGCGCACCCGTGTTCATGTAGCCCTGGTTGTCGTACTCCAGGATGATCATGCGATGGTTGCGGTGGGCCGCGCCCAGCGCCGCGCCCATGCCGATGTCCATGCCGCCGTCGCCCGTCACCATCACGAAGGTGATGTCCTTCAACTTGGGCAGCTCGCCGCGCCGCACCCGCTCGTGGTACATCTCGACCAGGCCGGACAGCGTGGCCGCGCCGTTCTGGAACAGGTTGTGGACGTAGTTGATGCGGTGCGCCGTCGTCGGATAGCCGGTCGTCACCACCATGGCGCAGCCGGTCTGGAACAGCACAACGACGTCGCCTTCCAGCACGCGGTCGACCTGGTGCAGCGTCGGGAACGCGCCGCAGCCGGGACACGCGCCGTGTCCGGGAGCGATGCGGCCCGGCACCTCGGTCATCTTCCACATCGGTTCGAGTTCGACCTTCAGGCGCCCCGTGGCGGCGTCCGGCGTCACTTTCGCCATTCCGCGGGAGACCTGCTCGGTGCGAATCGGCGGCAGCCCGGGCTTGGCGCTCTTGTCGTGCCGCCCTGCGGTGGCACCGTGGTACGCGAACACTTGCACGGGCTTTTGCGTCACAGCGGCGTCCAGGGCCTCGTGGAAGAACACTTCGGCATCGGCGCCGATGAAGTCCTTGCCGCCCAGCCCGTAGATGCGCGAGAGCACCAGCGTCTCGTTCTTGCGATCGAGCTGCAGCGCGGCGCGTACCTCGAGCGAGAGATTGCCGCCGCCCGCGCCGTACGAATCGGCGCGATCCCCTATGGTGGCCGCCTTGACGCCCTTCAGCGCCTGGCGGAACTCCTCCGCAGGGAAGGGCCGCATCACGTTGGGCGAGAGCACACCGACTTTCATGCCCCTGGAGCGCATTTCGTCGGCGACTTCTTTCGCCGTTTCGGCAGCCGAGTTGATGAGCACCTGCGCCACGTCGGCGTCTTCCATGCGGTACTCGTCCAACACCGCATAAGAGCGGCCGGTGAGACGCTCGAGCTCCCCGAGGACTTGCGGAATGACGCGCCGGGCCGCTTCCATCGCCTGCGACAGCTGAACCTTGTTGTTGATAAGGTCCGGGTCGTTCATGTACGCGCCGAACGTCGCCGGGTGTTCCACGTCGAGCGGCGTCGGCCATTCCGGGCGCTCGCCCAGGAAATCGCGCATCGCAGCTTCGTCGTCGAAGACCTGAATGCGGCGCTTCTGGTGGCTCGTGAAGAAGCCGTCGTACACGACCATCACGGGCAGCCGCACGTCGGGATGCTCGCCGATCCGGATAGCCGCGAAGTTGAGGTCGTAGACGGCTTGCGGATCGCGCGCGCACAGCACGATCCAGCCGGTGTTGAGCGCGTAATAGAAGTCCGAATGGTCGCCGCGGATGTCCAGCGGGCCGGAAACCGCACGCGCCGCTACGTTCAGCACCATCGGCACGCGCGTGCCGGCCTGCACCGGCAGTTGCTCCAGCGCGTAGAGCAACCCTTGCGAGCTCGTCGCGTTCAGCACCCGGCCGCCGCCCAGTGCGGCGCCGTAGCAGATACCCGCTGCGCCGTGCTCACCGTCGCCGGCGATCATGGCAATCTCGTGCTGGCCGTCGGCCTGCATCTTCGAGAGGTTCTCGGCGACTTCGGTGGACGGCGTGATCGGGAAGAAGCCCATCACGTGGTAGCCGATGTCGCGCGCCGCGAGCGCCGCCGCCTCGTTGCCGCTGCGGAATTCGATGCGTTGACGCGCGGGCAGGGCGGACTGCGCCACGAGCTGGGACTCGGCGATGGTTTGCGTGGTCATGGTTTGAATCCTTACGCGATCAGTTCCGGAAACAGCGGCACGCGCAGCCGGTCGGCCAGCCCGGCGGTTTCGGCCGTCTTGGCGAGTGCGCCGGTCGGGCAGGACTCGACACAGCGCAGGCAGCCTTTGCAGTAGCGGTAGTCGACGCCTTTCAATTTGCGCTGGAATTTGCCGCCGTCATCGGATTCGACCCAGGCCAGGCAGAAGTCCGGGCAGACCAGGTCGCACAAGCCGCAATGGATGCACTTGGCCTGGTCTAGTACCGGCATCCAGCCGACGCGCGACGTGGTCAGGTCGTTCCAGATGGTGTTGCCCGCCGCGGGGACGAGCCCGCCGGCCGGCTGCGTTTCAAAGCCCCAGAGCGGTTCGGGCTGCATCGGGCTCAGGTCGCCCTGCGCGGTGCCGACACCTTCGAGTTCCTTGAACTCGGATGCGCCGGCGCGGAAGGCACGCTCGTTGGATGCAACTGCCTCCGGATGCTTGCCCGCGAATTCCTCCGACAGCGCTTCAAGCACGACCTCGCTGTCCAGGAATGGACAGAGGGCGCACAGCGTGCCCAGGAACACCGCATTCGGGCGGGACGAATGCTTCATCGCGATGCCGGTGGCGTCGACGCGGATGATGCGCGCCGTTTCCGGCAGCAACCCGAGCTCCCTCGGCACGACACCGCAAGGCGCGTTGTAGATCAGCGTTCCCTCGGCCTTGAGCCCCGAGAACGTCGCCGGGTTGCGCAGGAGGGCGGCGTGGAAAACGACGATCACGTCGGGCCGGTCGATCGGAGCGCTGGTGCGGATCGGGCGGTCGCCCGCCGCCAGCCGCACATACGATCGGATCAGTGAACCCTTCTTTTCGGAGCCGTACGAGGAAAAGTGAGCCCCGTTCAAGCCCATCCGCACGACCGATGCCGTCGCCAGCACCTGTCCGGCAGCATGAGCCCCGAGGCCGCCGATCGATTCGAAGCGGACTTCGAAGTACTGATCAGCATGGGGGAGGGATACGAGGCCCGGCGAATACGGAGCTGGCGCTCCCGCAGGGGTTGAGATCAGAGCAGAAGACATGTAGATCTCCGACTTAATAAGTGCTCTAAAGTAGGTGCGACGTTCGCCCCCGTTCATTGCACGATGTGGTTCTCGATTGCATTATGTAGGGATTGGCACATCGCGATAAGCTGTTTCGCGTCCCGAAAATGGCATTGAACAAATTCTTGATTCAAGTCAAAAACGCAATGCCGCTCTGGTCCAGCCGGTATTGCAGCGCACCATTTCTTGACTGCGACACTGGGCTATTAGGTGGAAGATTCAGGTGACTGCGATGAGCCAAACAACCACGACCGAAGGAACCACGAGCGAAGCCTGGCCCAGCCTGCCGCTGGACGCCTGGAAGGACACCTTCGCAACCTTGCACCTGTGGACGCAGATCGTCGGCAAGATCCGGCTCGTGCAAAGCGCGTGGGTCAACCATTCCTGGCACGTCACGCTGTACGTCACATCCCGAGGCCTCACGACCGGACCGGTCCCTTATGAAAACCGGTCATTCAATATCGAATTCGATTTCGTCGACCACGTCTTGACCGTGCAGTCGAGCGACGGCCGCAACGGCCTGGTCCCGCTCCAGCCGCAATCGGTGGCCAAGTTCTACTCCCGCCTCATGGAGGAGATGGCCGGGCTCGACCTGCACGTGGACATCCGCCGCTGGCCCAATGAAATTCCCGACCCCATCGCTTTCGACATGGACGAGACCCACCATGAGTACGACCCGGAATATGCCAACCGTTTCTGGCGCATCCTGGTCCAGGTCGATCGGGTCTTCAGGATTTTTCGTGCGCCGTTCACGGGCAAGTGCAGTCCGGTTCATTTCTTCTGGGGCGCGGCAGACCTGGCCGTGACGCGGTTCTCGGGACGCCGCGCGCCGAAACATCCCGGCGGCGTTCCGCACCTGCCTGACTGGGTGACGCAGGAGGCCTATTGCGAAGAGGTCAGCAGCTGCGGCTTCTGGCCGGGCGGTGGGCCGATCCCGTATGCCGCCTTCTATTCATACGCTTATCCGGAGCCGGCCAACTTTGCGTCGGCGCCAGTGCAGCCGGCCGGTGCGTTCTACAGCAACGATCTGCGCGAATTCATCCTTCCCTACGACATCGTCAGGCAATCACGATCACCCGACGACACGCTGCTGCAGTTCTTGCGCACCACGTATGCGGCGGCCGCCGACCTGGCGAAATGGGACCGCGCCGGCCTGGAACGCGGCGATGATCCGAAGAGTTCGATTCCGCTGTCGCCCGCAACGCCGCGCACTATCCAATGAAGCCACTTTATCCCCGGTTCGAGCATCGCACCCAACCGATGCTCACGCCGCGCGAGTTCCTTGCCCGGATGGCCCACAGCGGAATCGTCGCGCTGGCGCTCATCGCAGTTTCACTGTTCATCGGTATCGCCGGCTACCGCATCTTCGAGGGCCTGAGCTGGATCGACGCCTTCCTGAACGCGGCTATGCTTTTGGGCGGCATGGGCCCGGTGAATCCGCCGGCCAGCTTCGGCGGCAAGCTGTTCGCGGGCCTGTACGCGCTCTACTGCGGCCTGGCCGTCATCATCGTCGCAGGCATCGTGCTGGCGCCCGTGGCACATCGCATCCTGCACCGCTTCCACATCGAGGGCCGCAAGCAGTGAGCAAGCTGGCTCAACGTATCGCGGCCGGGGTCGCTGTCATGTTCGGCATCGCGACGCTCGCGGCGGGCGGCCGGGTCCTCATGGGCTATTCGGATCCGGGCTACGCCGTCTACCGGCCCCTGCTGATCTACAACACGGCGATGGGACTCGCCTATGTCGCCGCAGGCGTGGCGATTTGGGTCAGCCGCCAACGAGGCAAATACGCTGCCCTTGCAATCTTCATTTTCAATCTCGCCGTGCTGCTGGGAGTGGTGTTCCTGTACGCTAACGGTGGCGCCGTCGCGATCGACAGCGTCCGGGCCATGGCGTTCCGGACCTTCGTGTGGCTGGCGCTGTTCGTCGTCCTGGCGTGGAAGGTTCGACGTTGGGCGCCTTGAGCCTTCGCGAAACGATTCGCCGCAGAGCTTGCGCCTCACGCATATGAGGTTCGACCATGGACCAACGCGAAGTAGCGGACACCTGGCAGCGCGGAAGCCCGTACGAGCAGTATGTCGGCCGCTGGAGCCGGCGGGTCGCGCCGCCGTTCCTCGAGCGGCTCGGCATCGCAGCGGGCCGGCGCTGGCTGGACGTGGGCTGCGGTACCGGCGCCCTGAGCGCGGCGATCCTGGACCAGTGCTCGCCCGCGTCGGTAACGGGCATCGAACCTTCCGAGGGATTCCTGAAGGCCGCGGCTGAAAATCTAGCCGGCCGGGCGCAGCTTGCGCAGGGCAGCGCGACCGCGATTCCGCTGGCCGATGCCGCCGTCGATGTGGTGGTGTCGGGGCTGGTCCTGAACTTCGTTCCCGATCAAGCAGCCGGCCTCGCCGAGATGACGCGCGTCGTGGTCAAGGGCGGCACGATCGCGGCGTACGTCTGGGATTACGCGGGGAAGATGGAACTCATGCGATATTTCTGGGATGCGGCGGTGGCGATGAATCCGAATGACTCAAAGATGGACGAGGGCGTGCGGTTTCCGCAGTGCCACCCGCAAGCGCTGGAGCAGCTTTTCCGCGCTGCGGGCTTGAATGAAATCGCCGTGAAGGCCATCGACGTTTCCACGCCATTTGCAAATTTCGACGACTATTGGCAGCCCTTCCTCGGCGGCCAGGGACCGGCGCCGGCCTATGCGATGTCGCTTGACGAGCCGTCGAGGGCGCGGCTGCGCGACCGCATACGAGAGAGGCTCCCGATCGCTTCAAACGGATCGATCTCCCTGATCGCCCGCGCGTGGGCGGTGCGGGCGACCGTTCCAAAATGATGATGGAAGCACGCAAACTCAGAGTCGGCCAGCCGATCACACCCGACCAGTTCGACGAACTGTCCGACGAGCAACTCGCGCGGCTGGTCCCGCGCGCCTACCGGGAGTTCTTTCCCGGCAAGGACTTCTGCGCCGACGGACACTTCTACCTGCACGACGGCACCGCCTGGAGCTTCTATCGCGGCGGCTTTCTGGACGAGTAGGCCGTCTCTCGTTGCCCTATGGAACGTGTGATGGACCAGCTTGCGTACCAGGTCCTCGCCGACACTGTGCTCGCGCTGCACGTAGCTATCGTGCTGTTCGTAGTGGCCGGCCTGGTTCTGGTCGTCGCCGGTAACTTCCGGCATTGGCGTTGGGTCAACTACCTTGGGTTCAGGCTCATGCATCTGGCAGCCATTGCAATCGTTGTGGCTCAATCGTGGTTCGGCGTCACATGCCCGCTCACGACGCTGGAGATGTGGTTGCGTGCCAAGGCACACGCCTCGACGTACAGCGGCAGCTTCGTCGAACACTGGCTGCAGCGCCTGCTTTACTACGATGCACCGCCGTGGGTCTTCAGCTTCGGCTATTCCCTGTTCGCATTGCTGGTTCTCGCAAGCTGGTGGTACTTTCCGCCGCGCTTGCGCCGCCGTTGATGCATTTGTAGGACCAGGCTGTAACGGGCTCGGGCATCCTTACCCCTGTTACCGGGCCCTCCTCCGGCACGGGCTTGCCGGCGCGGGCAACATGCTCGCAACCAAGGAGAAATCTTGCAAATGGAAATTGTCAGCGAACACCAGCACGGCATCGAAGTTTTCTGGGGCGAGATCGCCCCATGCGAGCATCTGGTGCAAATCTACGATGAGGAAGTCGTGTTCCTCGACGCGCTCGAGGGATTCGTCGCCGGCGGCCTCGAAGTCGGTGACAGCATTGTCGTGATCGCGACGCCGGGGCACCTGCGCGCGTTGGAGGCCCGGCTGGCGGCAAGGCGGCTGGACGTCGCCGCCGCACGCGCCAGGGATCAGTACATCGCGCTCGATGCGGCCCAGACCCTGGCCAGGTTCATGGTCGACGGCTGGCCCGATGACGAGATGTTCAAGTCCCTCGTCACGCAATTGCTGTCGCGGGCGGGCCGTGACGGCCGGCGCGTGCGCGCCTTCGGCGAGATGGTGGCCATCCTCTGGCAGCAGCGTCATCACGCTGCGACGGTGCGCCTGGAACACCTGTGGCACCGGTTCTGCGAGGAAAAGTCGTTCTCGCTGCTGTGCGCCTACCCGAAGAGCGGCTTCACGCGCGATGCAGCCGAATCGATCCAGGAAATCTGCGACGCGCACTCGAAGGTCGTGGCGGGGTGAGCTTCATCACACCCAGCCCATCCAACCGATCGCCGCTCCGGCGCCCAGCAGCCAGAGCAGGTGCAGCTTGGTGCGCCAGACGATGATCGTGGACATGATGGCTATCAGCCAGATCGGCCAATTGCGCACCTGGTAAGTGCTGCCGGTGGCGAGGATCCAGCCCGTGGCAACGAGCAGGGCGATGACGATGGGCGTCAGGCCCTGCTTGAAAGCACGCACCGCTCGCAGCTCGCGGTTTTCGTGACCCCAGCGGCCGGCCATGTAGGTGAGCGTGGTGCTGGGAATCATGATTCCGACCATCGTCATGGCCATGCCCAGGAGCGCCGTGGTAAAGCCGCCGCCGGCGTTCAATCCGACATTCCAGCCGAGCAGGGCGATGAACAGCACGTTGGGCCCGGGCGCGGCCTGCGCGATGGCGATCGAGGCGTTGAATTGCGGATCGGTGAGCCAGCCCTGCTGGTCGACCAGGAAGCGGTGCATGTCCGGTGCGGTGCTGATCGCGCCGCCCACTCCCAGCAGCGACAGCGACAGGAAGTGCAGGAACAGCGAAAACCAGTCGGCCGTCGACATCGCGATCGTCATGTGCCCCTCTTCCCCATCTTGCGGTATGTCATCACGCAAGACAATCCGCCGATTCCCAGCAGCACATAAGCCAGGGGCCAGCGCAGCAGTGCGATGCCCACGAAGGAGGCGACACCGAACCCGATGCACAGGGGGATGCCCAATGGATTCTTCTTCAGCGCACTTGCCAGCTTCAGGCCCGTGGCGGTGATGAGCCCGGCCGCGACCGCCGCCATACCGCGCAGCGCGCCGGCCACATGCACGTTCTCGGAATACTGGGCATAGACCAGCGCCAGGCACAGCACCACCAGCAGCGGCAAGGCCAGCATGCCGGCTACCGCGGTCATCGCGCCCCGCAGCCCGAAGTAGCGGTCGCCGAGCATCAACGACAGGTTGACCACGTTGGGCCCGGGCATGATCTGCGCAACGGCCCAGTCCTCCACGAACTCTTCCCGGGTCAGCCACTTTTTTTTCTCGACCAGTTCGCGTTGCACGATGGCCAGCACGCCGCCGAAGCCTTGCAGCGCAAGGAAGGTGAAGGAGAAAAAAAGATCGGAGAGTGAATTGGGCCGGGGCCGCGGTTCGGATGGCGCTTCGACCGGCGCCTCGGGCGATGAAATCATGGCCTCGATTATCGTTGGCTGTCGATCAAACCACCCCGCACCCGGCCATTGGCCGGCCGGGTCGCCAGCCACAGGCCGGCGGCGATCAGGACCAATGCGCCGAGCGCCGCGGGATGCAGCGCTTCGCCAAGCAGCATCCAACCCAGCAATGCCGCCGTCAACGGGTTGAGTGCGAGGAAGACCGTGACGCGTGTCGGCGATTCGTGTTTCAGCGCATAGAGCCACCAGAAATAGCCGATGCCGCTGGAGACGCCGATGAAAGTCACCGCGGCCCAGGACTGCCCACTGAAACTGCCGACTCGTGCCGGCCAATGCTCGCCCAATGCCAGCAGCGCCAGAAACAGCACCGATGCCAGCATGGCGAAGGCCGACACCGGGATGGTGGGGTAACGCTGGAGAAAAGGCTTGTACAGCACGCTGCACAACGCCCCGGTGCACGCGGCGGCCGCCACGGCCAGCTCGCCCCACCAGTGCCCGGCCTTCGATGCTCCGAGCTTGGGCGCCAGCGCCAGCGCGACACCGGCGATCGAGATCAGCACGCCCAGCACCAGCGAAGGCGTGATTCGTTCGCGGCCGAGTGCTGCGGACAACAGCAGCGTGAGCAGCGGGAACAGGCTGAAGATCAGCGCCGCCTGGGCCGCGCCGATGTGCTGCAGGCCGAAGTTCAGCAGCGCGATCAGCACGCCGAACTGCCCGATCCCAAGCGCCGCCATCGCCAGCAGGTCGAGCGCGCGGCTGCCGGCGACCGGGGCGCGCTGGTCGCGCGCCGGGACTGCCAGCGCGGGCCACGCGAAGGGCAGCAGGCAGCAAAAGCCGATCGCGTAGCGCAGCATCGCCAGCGTCAGCGGCGGCACTTCACCCACGGCGAAGCGTGACGCCACGATCGCGGCGCCGACTTGCACGCCGGTCGCCGCTGCTGCGAGCAGGGCGAGATTTATAGCTTCAGCTCCCAGATCTCGCTCACCAGCTCCTGCCCGAAAGCGGGGTAAGGCTCGCTCTTGACGCACTGGAAGCCGCGCGAGCGGTAAATGGCGCGGGCCGGCAGCAGGTTGCTTTGGGTCCACAGCATCAACTTCCGGTAGCCCTTGCCGCGCGCGAACGCGATGCATTCGTCGGTGAGCCGCCCGCCCAAGCCGTGCCCGCGTGCGGCGGGTGTGAGGATCAGCAGCCGCAGTTGCGCGATGGTGGCGGATCTCCGCACGACGAACACCGAACCTACGCGCTCGCCATCGATCTCGGCGATCCAGCCTTTTTCCCGGGCGGGATCGAAGTTCTTGATGTACCTGGCGGCCACGCCGGCGACCAGGCCCTCGAACTCGCTGTTGAAACGGTATTCGCGCCAATAGATTTCGCCATGCTGCTGCACCACCCAACCCATGTCGCCGGGCCGCGGATCGCGCAGCACGACCGTGCGCGTGGGAGCCGGCTGATACGCGGCGTCGAGCAGTTGCCGCACCGTCGTCATCGCGCCGATCAGCTTGTCGCGCGCCGGCACGCTCAGGCCGGCCAGCAGCGCCGCCGCTTCGTCGCGCGATTTCTGCTGCAGCGGAGCGAACGCCTGGTGGCCCGCTTCGGTGAGCTTGAGCAGGCTCTGGCGCGCATCGGCCGGCGAAGGCGCGCGCGCCAGCCAGCCGCGCGATTCGAACCGGCCCAGGATGCGGCTCAGGTAGCCGCCGTCCAGCGCCAGGTCGTGCCCCAGTTCGGTGGCTGTGGGTTGGTCGCGGTGTGCCAGTTCATAGAGCACGCGCACCTCGGTCAGCGACAGTTCGCTGCCGAGGTAGGGATCCAGCACGCCGATGCGCTGGGTGTAGAAGCGGTTGAAGCCGCGAACGGCTTTGACCTGGGCCGGCGCGACGGGAGAAGCAACGGAACTCATGCCTGACATCGTCAGGCAATTGGTTGCCGTAGTCAAGTAATGTTAGGTCCGGCCCGGCGCCGGCTGCTCCTCCGGCGGGCGCACCTTGTGGAACAGGGCGAGCAGCGACAGGTCATAGACGATCTTGATGACGCCGCCCGCAACGAAGGCCCAGCCGAACGGCGACAGGCCCAGCAGGTAACCGGCCAGGACCGGACTGGCGGCCGACGCCAGGCTGCGCGGCACGGACGTGACGCTGGCGGCCGCGGCCCGCTCCGCAGGCGGCACGACCGCCATCACATAGGAGCTTCGGGTGGGCACGTCCATTTGCGACAGCGCACTGCGGACGAACAGCAGCGCGATCGCATAGGCCAGCTCGGGCATGAACGGGATCAGGATCAGGCAGACGCTGGAGGGCAGATGGGTGAACACCATCGTCTTGAGCAGGCCGATGCGGGCGGCGATACGCGCCGCGACCAGGTAGGAGAACGCCGTGAGCACGCCGGTCCAGAAGAAGATCGCGCTCGCCGCCGAAACCGACATCCCGAACCGCTGATACAGCCACAGCGCGACGAGCGACTGCACTACGAAGCCGCCGCCGAAGGCATCGAGGCTGAAGAGCGCCGCGAGCGTGTACACGATTTTCTTCGACTCGTGCAATGCCGCCTTCGGCTGCGGCGCGTCGCTTGCCTGCGCCTTGGGCAGGCCGCGGTACACAACGCCCGCCCCGCATGCGAGTAGCGCATACAGCACGAACATCCCCTGGATGGCGCTCTTCGTGGCGACGCCTGCCGAAGCGGCCGCCAGTGCCGGCAACGCGGCGGCCAGCGAGCCGAAGGCCGCCAGCAGCGAGCCAACCAGGCTGTAGCGGGCCATCACCCAGGTGCGGCGTTTATCCTCCACGATCCGCGAGAGCAACGACTGTTCCAGCGGCAGGAAAATGCTGACGTCGCCGCTGGATGGATTGAGCGTCCCGACCAGCGCGATCAACATCAAAGGCCAGAAGTCGGTCAGCAGGGCAAAGCCCAGGCCGGTGCCTGCCATCAGCAGCGTGGATGCCAGCAGCCAGGTGCGATAGTGGAATCGCCAGGCCTGCAGGCCCACGGCAAGCGTCAGGATGCCGGAACCGAGCAGGGTCGTGGTGGCGATGACGCCGACCTGGAAGGGTGTGAACCCGAGCTCCAGCAGGTAGGCCGGCAAGAGCAGGCTGACGAAGCCGTCGCCGAAAGACCGCAGGCCCTTGGCGATCAGGATGCGGTTGACGTTCGAGAAAGCGCTTGGCAAGTCGGGCTCCTAACCGGGTATGGTCCCGTGATCAGGAGCAGCACTTGGACGCGCGGCGTCTTGGGTCGGCGGGGAGTCTGCTCGTTCCCCCGTGCGGAGGAAATTCTATCCCTCAAGCCCGGAAGGGCTGCCAGTCGCCTTCCGGCTGGGACAGCCGGTGACTGACCACCTCCAGCACTTTGGGATGCCGCGCCAGGCGCAGGTGGGCGACGGCCGGAATCTCGATATTTTCGGACGTCGGCGATTCGGTTTCGACACACATTTCCCACGGAATCACGTCGTCGCCCACGCTGTAAATCGAGGTGCAGGGCACCGGCGGGCGCTCACGCAGCCGCTGCCACACCGCCGGGTCGATACGCGAGTGGGCACCATGCAACGGGCGAAGCATGGCGCACTCGTGGCGCGGATCGGCTGCCGTGTTGAACGGGGAGCCCAGCGTTATGACCTGGCGCACGAGCGGGCTGGCCCGCTTGGCCACCTCCCGCGCGTAGATTCCCGACAGGCCCCAGCCCAACAGCGTGACGCTGCGTTGCCCGGTCTCGAAGACATCGATGATTTGCTCTTCCAGCCGCCGCAGATAGCGGCTCATCCCGAGGCTGCGAGGGCCGGTATTCACGCCCATACCCCAGTCATAGGCCGCGAAGCCTGCATCGGTGAGAATTTCACGCAGCCTGGCCGTGCTCTCGGGGCCCTTGCCGAATGCCGGCAGCACGATGACCGGCTCGCCATTGCCCGCATAGATCCGGCCGGTCAGTTTGCGCTGGACGGGACGAAAACGGCGGTTGAGCAGTCTGCTCAGCGGCTGGTGCCAACCCTTCAGTACGGCATTGGGCGAAATGGATGATGACGCAGCGGCGTTGCTCATGGACTCCCTGAAGCGCCACCGCGCTATTGATGAGCTTCAATGGTAGGAAGGCCAAATCCGCTTTGCCGCCGGAAAACGCCTCGTTACCCTGTAGGAACAAACCTACGTTTGGTAACGCTTTTTAATAAATAGGCTGGTGCTTTCTGATGGCGTCCTTGACCTGTTCCGAGACAGAAAAGCCAGGGCCATACTTGCTGGCGAGTTGTGCTGCGCGCGCACAGAAGGCATCGATGCCGGTGCCGTAAATGAACTGCATCGCGCCGCCGGTCCAGCCGGGAAAGCCGATGCCGAAGATCGAACCGATGTTGGCGTCGTGCACCGTCGTGAGCACGTTTTCCGCCAGGCAACGCGCCGTTTCCACCGACTGGCGGTACAGCAGCCGGTCTTTCAGGTCCTGCATGTTCCAGGCGATGCCGGGCTTTTCGAACAGGTTCTTCAGCTCCGGCCAGAGGTATTTCTTCGCGGCTTTTTGCTCGGGATATTCGTAGAAGCCGGCACCGGCCGCGCGGCCGTTGCGGTCGTACTCCTTGACCATGCGCTCGACCAGCAGCTCACCGGGCGAGGCGATATAGGTGCCCCCTTCGGAGCGGTAGTCGGCGCGGGTCTGGTCCAGCACATGCACCGACAGCGACAGCGCCGTCGCGTCCAGCACCTCGAGCGGCCCGACCGGCATGCCGGCCTGGATGCCGGCTTGTTCCACCACCGCGGCCGGAATGCCTTCGCCGACCATCGCTGCGCCTTCCATCACGAAGGTGCCGAAAACGCGCGACGTGAAAAAGCCGCGCGAGTCGTTGACCACGATCGGCATCTTGCCGATGGTTTGGACGTAGTCGAAGGCGCGCGCCACCGTTTCGTCGTCGGTTGTCTGCCCGCGAATGATCTCGACCAGCTTCATCTTGTCGGCTGGGCTGAAGAAGTGGATGCCGATGAACTTCTCGGGCCGCCTGCTCGCCTTCGCAAGACCGCTGATCGGCAGCGTGGACGTGTTGCTGGCGAAGAAGCCGCCGGGTGAGAGCATCGGCTCGGCCTCCTGCGTCACGCGGGCCTTGAGTTCGCGGTTCTCGAACACCGCTTCGACGATGAGGTCGCAACCGCCCAGGTCCAGGGCGGAATCGGTGGCAGTGATGCGCGAGAGCAGGGCGGCTTCATCATGCGGGCTCATCCGGCCTTTCTCGACCCGCGCCTGTGTGATCCTGCTGCTATAGGCCTTGCCGGTCTGCGCCTTGTCCAGTGTGACGTCGCGCAGCACCGTGGCTACGCCGCGGCTGGCCTGCACGTAGGCAATGGCGCCGCCCATCATGCCGGCGCCGAGGATGCCGACCTTTTGCGGCTTGTAGCGCGGAATGTCCTTCGGCCGCGACTGTCCCGACTTGATCGCGTTCATGTTGAAGAAGAACGTGTTGATCATGTTCTTCGCCACCGGGCTCACGATCAACCTCGCGAGGTAGCGGCTCTCGATCCGTAATGCCGTGTCGAAGTCGACCTGTGCGCCCTCCACCATGGCGGCCAGGGCATATTCCGGGGCAGGGTAGAGGCCGCGCGTCTTCTGTTTGAGCATGGCCGGCGCGACAGCCAGCATGTTGGCGATCTTCGGATTGCTCGGCGTGCCGCCCGGCATCTTGTAGTTCTTGTCGTCCCACGGCTGGTGAGCCGGCGCGGCGGCGCTCGCATGCTTGGCGATCCAGGCCAGCGCCGCCGGCCGCAGGGCCGAGGCGTCGGGCACCAGTTCGTGGACCAGGCCCAGTTCCAATGCCTCGCGCGGAGGAAACAACTTGCTCTCCAGGATGTAGGGCTGGGCGCCCATCAGGCCGAGCAGGCGCGTCATCTTGGTGATGCCGGATGCGCCCGGGATCAATCCCAGCGTGATCTCCGGCAGGCCGAACTGGATTTTCGGATCGTCCACCGCCACGCGGTAGTGCGCGATCAGGGCGACTTCCCAGCCGCCGCCGAGCGCCGTGCCGTTCAGGCAGCTCACCACCGGCTTGCCGAGCGTCTCGAGCGTGCGGAAGTTCTTCTTGGTCTGCTCGATTTCGCCGAACACACGCGGTGCGTCCGAGGGCTGTAGCCGCATCGTGCCTTTGAGATCGGCGCCGGCGAAGAAAGTGGTTTTGGCCGACGCCAGGATCACGCCCGTGATCGCGTCCTTGTCCTTCAGCACCTGCGCTGTCACTTCCGTCAGGTCCTGCTGCCATTGCTCGCACATCGTGTTGACGGGCGAGTTTGGCTCGTCGAACGTGATGGTGGCGATCCCGTCCTGCAGTTCGTATTTGATGGTTTTCATCAGATCCGCTCGACAATGGTGGCGATCCCCATGCCGCCGCCGACGCACAGCGTCGCCATGCCGTAGCGCAGCTTGCGCCGATGCAGCTCGTCGATCAGCGTGTTCAGGATCATCGCGCCGGTGGCGCCCAGCGGATGGCCCATCGCGATCGCGCCGCCGTTCACGTTGACCTTCTCGTACGGCACGCCCAGCTCCCGCATGAACTTCAGTGGCACGGCAGCGAATGCCTCATTGATCTCGAACAGGTCGATCTGGTCTATCGTCATGCCGGCCTTGGCCAGCGCCTTGCGTGCCGCCGGCATCGGGCCCGTGAGCATGATGGTCGGATCGGCGCCCGACAGCGCCGCGGCAATGATTCGTGCGCGCGGAGTGAAGCCATGTGTCTTGCCGGCCGCTTCGCTGCCGATCAGCATGGCCGCCGCGCCGTCCACGATGCCCGAGGAGTTGCCGGCGTGATGTACATGGTTGATGCGCTCGACCTGCGGGTAGCGCGTGAGGGCGACCGCATCGAACCCCATCGCGCCAAGCTGGTCGAATGCCGGGCGCAGCGCGGCCAGGCCTTCCATCGTCGTGTGCGGCTTGATGAATTCGTCCTGGTCCAGGATGGTCTGGTCCAGGAAGTCCTTGACCGGCACGATCGAGCCGGCGAAGAAGCCGCCCTCGCGCGCCTTGGCCGCGCGTTTCTGGCTCTCCAGCGCGAACGCGTCCACGTCCTCGCGCGAAAAGTTTTCCATCGTCGCAATCAGGTCCGCCCCTATGCCCTGCGGCACGAAGCCGATCGCGGAGTTCGTTTCCGGATCCTGCGCCCAGGCCCCGCCGTCGGAGCCGATCGGCACGCGGCTCATGCTTTCGACACCGCCGGCCACCACCAGGTCTTCCCAACCCGACCGCACTTTCTGTGCCGCCATGTTCACCGCCTCGAGCCCGGACGCGCAGAAGCGGTTGAGCTGGACGCCGGCGCAGCGGAAGTCCCAGCCGGCTTTCAGCGCCGCCACCTTGGCGATCACCGAACCCTGTTCGCCGATCGGCGAGACCACGCCCATCACCACGTCGTCGACCTGGGCCGTGTCGAAGTC
>Ga0134124_10000517_pt1 | contig 32445 bp, 30 predicted proteins | sample KB304_FD_96880 | JGI IMG/M metagenome (GOLD analysis project Ga0134124, IMG submission 96880) | Terrestrial soil microbial communities without Nitrogen fertilizer from Kellogg Biological Station, Michigan, USA - KB3-0-4 | ecosystem: Environmental > Terrestrial > Soil > Unclassified ... | reverse complement strand
AGGGCTACTTCAACGATCCCGAGGCCACCGCCGCGGCCATCGACAGGCAAGGCCGGCTGCACACCGGCGACGTGGGCCGCTACGACGAGGACGGGTACCTGTGCGTCACCGACCGGCTGAAGGACATGTACATCGTCGGCGGCTTCAACTGCTACCCGGCCGAGATCGAGAACATTCTGACGCAGATGCCCGGCGTGGCACAGGCCGCGGTGATCGGGATTGCGGATGCGCGCATGGGCGAGGTGGGCAAAGCCTTCATCATCCGCAGGGCCGGCTCCAACATCTCCGAACAGGACGTGATCGACTGGTCGCGGGAGCACATGGCCAACTTCAAGGTGCCGCGCAAGGTGGAGTTCGTGGAGGCCTATCCGCTCAACGCCACCGGCAAGGTGCTGAAGTCCGAGCTGCGGGCCAGGGAAAAGGCGGGAATCGGCTGATTATGGAAGGGCTGAACAAGCGCCCATATTGGGTCTGAACGATCGAGGTCGACAAGCGAGGGAGTGGCGGTGAATCATGTGGGCGCCACCATCATGGCCGCCGAGGTTCCACCAGAACACCGACGCTTGCGGGTGTGGAACGACCGGAGTCCGCGGAAGTGCGCCGCTTTGGCCCGTACCTGCGCGCGGACAAAGCATCCAGTAAATAAATCAACCGATAGCCCCAAGCTATCGCCTTGGAGCCGAGGCGCTTCGGAGCATACACTCAGTCACCCGATGGACAATGTTTGCCAATCAGCAAATGGCCGCCTTAAACGGCAACAAGCGCGGAGAAGAATCGAATGAGAAAGTCAACCTGTATAGCGGCTGCTTTGATGCTCAATCTGATCGCAGTGGCGGACTTGAATGCGCAAGGATTCCCCACCAAGCCGGTCCGGGTTCTTGTCGGCTTCGCCGCTGGGGGGCCCACCGACATCATTACGCGCGTGATCGCACAGGACATGTCTGCACGGATGGGGCAGGCCTTGGTAGTCGAAAATCGAGCTGGCGCCAGCGGCATCATCGCGCTGGATGCGCTGCTCGCAGCGCCCAGTGACGGATATACAATTTCCGCCTTCGCGACGCCTACCGTAGTGGCTTCCATCTTCGCGGGCAAGGCATGGGATCCTGCGTCGGCGTTGGCCTTCATCGGCAACTTCACCGACAGCGGCAGCCCCATCCTGGTCAACCCCGAGGCGCCCTTGATGGCGAAGGTAAAAACACTGGCCGACCTCTTGGCCGTGGCCAAGGCGAACCCCGGCAAAATATCTTACAGCACGGCGGGCACGGGCAGCACGACGCACCTGTTCGGCGTGATGCTGAGCAGGACGGCGGGCGTCGATTGGACGCACGTGGGCTACAAGGGCATGGGACCGGCCGGGCAGGACCTGCTGGCCGGTCGCCTCCAGTTCATGGTCGGTCGAGTGGGCAATGACGAAGAACTGGTGAAGCAGGGTAAATTGAGAGCCGTCGCGAACTCGGGTGCCGAGCGCCACGACTCATTTCCCGATGCGCCATCCATCGCGGAATCTGGCTACCCGGGGATTGCGTCGACAACATGGATAGGCTTGGTGACGCGCGCGGGTACCCCCGTGGAGGCGCTGGACAAGCTGAGGAACGAGCTGCGTGCGACTGTTCGGACGCCCGACATCCAGTCCAAGCTGGCCGCAGCGGCCGCCCCGGTCCGGTACATGAATCCACAGCAATTCGCCGCGCGGGTCAGCAAGGACTACCGCGACATCGCCGCGACAATCAAGGAAAACAATATCAAAGCGGAGTAATCCCGGCGTTTGCATGGTCTCGATGGGACCGATGCGGTACATGAACGAAGTTCAAATCGATCGTCCCGGACCGTTCATACAAAAGCGCAAGCCGCGCTTCAGCGGACGGAACGAGCGCATGAAGCGTTCAATCCCCGGTAAACTTCGGTGGCCGCTTCTCCGCAGCTGCCTTAGTAGCCTCGAGACGATCAGCCGTGATCGAGTTCAGCGCCTGGCCCGCCATTTCTTCGCGCAGCATTGTAGTGTAGTCTGATTCAAGGGAACGCCTGTAATGACGCTTGGTCAGGCCTAAGCTGCGTGTAGGTCCCTTGGCCAGCCGCGTCGCCAGTTCCATCGCGGTCGGCATTACCGCCTCTCTTTCTACCAGTCGGTTGATCAACCCCCAGCCGTTGAGCTCGTCGGCAGTGATGGATTCGCTGAGCAAGGAGATTTCGTTGAGTCGATGGAAAGGGATTATGCGGGGCAGGTAGAAGCTGTCGCCGGCGTGCGGGATCATTCCCAGGCGGGTGAAGACGTGGGTCCAGCGGCTGCCTTTGGCGGCGACGACGAGGTCGGCAAGAAGCGCGAGTAGCCACCCCACGCCGGCAACCGTGCCATTAACGGCACTCACGACAGGTTTTTCCACTTCCCACATGGCTCGAAACATTTCGATATGAGGCATTGATGTGAAGCGGTAGTCCATGGTCGTGCGCGTCTGCTTGGGTGTCTTGCCGGCCCCTCCCCCGACGCTGAAGTCCTTGCCTGTTCCGGTAACTACGACTGCGCGTATCGCCGGGTCCGTATTGGCTTGGCGGAAGAACTTCGCGTACTCCCAAGCATTGTCTTCCGATATGGCATTGCGTTGCGCGGGACGATTGAGAGTGACTACCGCCACGCCGTCGCTGACGACGATCCTGAGTTCTTCCCCGGCGTCTTCGGTTTGTTTTGGTTCCATTACGCTATTCTTCCTTTGCAGGTCATCTCTGCTCATGCAATGAGGGGCGCGAGCGAGCGAGCCGGCGGAGCCTGCAGATTGAAGCTTCTCCCGTCTTAGCAGTGCTCGCGGGCCAGCAGGTCATCTGTCCGCATTATGTGCCGCCGCCACTTGATTCTCCAGCCTGTGCAATTACTCGGGTTGAATTTTCGCCGCGCGCGCGGCCTCCGCGTAGCGCTGGGAATCATGCTTCAGGCGCTCCCCCAGGACTTCAGGCGTCGAACCCACCGCTTCACCGCCGGAGTCGACGAAGAATTTCCTCAGTTCGGGCATGGCAGCAGCCGAAGCCACCTCGCCGCTCATGCGGGCGATCACCTCCTTCGGCGTGCCCGCCGGTGCCAGCAGCGCGAGGATGTAGCCCGCCACATACCCGGGTACGCCGGACTCGGCGGCCGACGGCACATCCGGCAACACCTGCGAGCGCTGCGGGCCCGCAAGCATAAGCAGTCGCACCTGGCCAGCGCTTGCAAGGGGCTTCAGGCTCTGTATGCCGTCCAGCATGAACTGCACGTCGTTGCGGATCAACGCAATGCGGCCTGGCGCCATGCCCTGATAAGGAATGGGCGTCATATCGAAGCCGGCCTGGAGCTTGAGCATCTCCGCCATCAGCATCACCGAATTGCGTCCCAAAGAGACGTAGTTGACCTTGCCGGGGTTTGCCCTGGCGTAGGAGACAAACTCGGGAAAGGTCTTGGCCGGGACGGAAGGATTCACGGCCGCCACAAAATAACCCTGCGCCACCAAACTGACCGGCGCCAACGCCTTGTCGGGGTCGAACTTCAGGTCCTTGTTAAGCACTTTAAGCGTGGAAAGCACGCCGGAGGTGAACAGCATTGTGTAGCCGTCAGGCGCCGCATTGGCCACGAACTCAGTACCAATAACAGTGCTTGCGCCAGGCTTGGGTTCGACAATGATGGGCTGCCCCAGGCGCGGCTGAATCCGCTCGGCCACGGCACGCGCCTGCACGTCGGTGGAGCCGGGGGCGAAGGGCACGATCCAGCGAATGGGTCTGGCCGGATAATCGGCAGCCCGTGCCGGCAGGCAGACTGCGGCGGCGAACGTCGCGCAGAGCAAAACGCACGTGCTCGTGACACTAAACGACGGCGATGAACTTTCCCTTTTGAACATCAGATCCCCCATACACGCGCGGCGTTGCCGCCCAACACCTTTTTAGCCCGGTCATGGCCAATGGTGTCGTAGATGCTCTTCGCGACCTTGCCGGCATAACCATGCACGCCCTCGGCGTGCGGGAAATCCAACGACCACATCACGTTGTCCTCGCCGATCAGATCGATGAGCCGCATGGCCACAGGATCGTCCATGAACGTCGCATAGCACTGACGCTTCCAGTAAACGCTCGGCAGTTCGCCCAACTTGGGCTTCAGAACGGATTGATACTCGCGACAAATCTTATCCATTCCGTATAGCGCGTCCGCCACCCAGCCCGCGCCCCCCTCGGTGAAGATTGTTTTCAAGCCGGGATGGCGCTCGTAGACGCCGGAGAACATGAGTTGACCGAGCAGCGGTCGGAAAGGGCACAAGTTGCGCGCAATGTTCGCGCCCAATGAGCCGTGCCCGGCGAACTCAATTACCGCGCCGACGTGAAATGACAGCGGAAGATTGCATTCCTCGAAGGCGCTCCACAGCGGTTCCATCGCCAGGCTGTTGTAACGCACACCGCGAGGATAAGAGGGTATCTGCACCGCCTTGTAGCCAAGCTCCATCAGCTTATGAAGGTAGTCGAGCGAGGCCTCAGGCTGCAGAAAGGTGGGTAGAACGGCCACGCCGATCAGGCGGCCGGGTACCCTGCCCGTGAACTCGGCAAGCCATTCGTTGTAGACGTCGATGCACGCCATATACAACTCTTTATCATCCGCGATCAGCGCATTGAGCGTCTGCAGCTTGCCGTGGAACAGCACAGATGCCTCGATGTGCTCGGCGTCCATAGCACGCAGCCGCGCATCCAAGTCCCACATGCCGCTCATCGATTCGGACAGTTGACCCGCGTCGCCAGGCACGTCGAAGAGCCGGCCATTGATCTCCATATGCCAGCCGGAGGCTTTGTCGTGCCACAACCGCGGAGCGCGGGCCTTGAATCGCGCCGGGAGGCGCTCTTCCCACAGGTGCTCCATCTCCATATTGTGATCGTCCGCCGAGATCATCCTGATGTCGGCCGGCGGCCGCCATCCGTCGGGTTGGCGCTCGGTGGGAATGGGAATTGTTTCGAATTTCATGGTCGGCCTGCTTTCGAAATTGGATGGGGAATTGCTCACGGGAATTCTCCCGATTATGGGCGCACCGGCGAAGATTTCAATAAGCATGCCTTTTGCGCATCGGCCGATACGCATTATCTATCGCAAGGCAAGCTTTCTCATCGATCCGGAGCGCAGCCACGTGCGGGGCTTGACGTTGAATCCGGCGAGGATTGGCCGCAGGTTGGTCCCATAACTATACCCCCCTCCGCAATCCGGCGTTCGACCCATGTCGGCGCCAGAACCGAAGGCCGCAAGTATGGCCGCCGGCACGTCAATCGTGGCGCCCCATGATTTCCTACGCTTGGCCGGCCGCGCCTTGGCCTGATCCGCCCAAATGCCGTCTCGCCAGGCTACCGCTGCCTTGACTCCATCGCGAGCCGCCCGCTGGACGAATTCTTCGCTCATTGAATTCCGGGCGCCGATGCTGTCGTACTCGCCGGCCCCGCGCCCCGAGGCCTCGACTCCGGCTCCGTCGAAGAAGCGATTTATCGCGAATTTGTGCGCCATCAGGAGCTCCCGCGGCGACCGGCGCTTGCAGGTCGCGGACAGAGGTCCCACCTAATTTGCAATTGGACGCCGTATTCATTCCAAAAAATCGTCCAAAGCAGGCAATTTGTCTACGGGAACATGAAAATCATTAATAGAGGTCGCGAAACTTCCATCTTCTCGTTTAAGTGGTTCGGTTACCGATTGGGTGGCGCCAAATGTCGGCATGAAGGCCGAATGCTTTCCTGCTCCGCCGAGCACGATTACCATAAAATCGCTGGACGATTTGGCTAGGGGAACCCGGCGCTCAACTAAAGGTAAGGAAGCTTGATCCTCAAATCTTCCGCTGTTCCTAAGTCGCCGCTCGATTGATTCATCCGAGAAGTTGCGAACAGGGACGCGTGCTTCCCGGTGAAGTTTGGCTTTCACTTCGGACTTTGAATAGCCCCCCTTCGATATTAACGCAGCATGCTCAGGACCGAGAACAACCAGGGGTTGACCTACAAAGTTTATGTTACCGGCCGTCGCGTTGTTGCAGCCTGGGATAGCCATCGAATTGGCTATAGTCCTTAGTATCCCATCGGCTGTAAGGCTTTCATGGTCGCTGATGTTGTGCGGCCCCTCGCACCCGACGACGGTAACCGTGCTGGCACTCGTCGGAAACCCAAGCTCGACATGCAACGGTTCCCAAGGACTTTCCACTTCGTTCTCGGCTACGCAAAAGGCATATTTCGCCGGAGAACCGAAGGTGGCCATGTCGCCTGTCCCCGGAATGCCGCCGCCAATGTTAAGCAGTACAAGCCTGATTGCCCGCCCTATTGTGGCGTTAGCTTGTTGGCCCGGCCCAAAAGCATTTAGCCCCGAATTGATACGTAGTTCTCGCCCAATTGGACCATTTACAATCACAAGGGGCGCACATTGGTGCGTCGTCGTCTGAATCCCAAAAAGATTGAACTCGTCGGCACACATTGCTCTGACGGCTGCCATGACTATTGGAAAATACTCAGGTCGGCAACCAGCCATCACTGCATTTGATGCGACCCTAATCGGAGTCACCTCTCCCCACCTGGGAGGCATAGTCGCAATGGTGTCGCCCCAAGATGAAGGGCAGAATTCAAGCATCCGAGAAACGGCCGCTTTGGTCGGGGGAACTACCGGCAGGCCATCGTCCCAGCTTTTTTCCTGCCACAGCCGGTTTATCTTTTCGAAATCCTCCTCTGCCTGGATTGTCGCATGCTTCGTCTGTGCTCCTTTCATACGCTCTCCAGAAGGCGTAACAACTGAGGGAGCGCTTGTCCCGCCCTCTCCCCCACCTCTTCTAAAGACAAACCGCCTACCGGATGTTTAACCACTATTAAGGGCAGGTCAATGTGGAATAACTTGCATTGCACCTTCGCCATGGGAACAAAGGCATCCGAGCAAATCAGGGCCGCCCGTGTTCCCATACGCTGTATTTGCATCATGTCGTGGAAACTCCACGACGTGCAGGACCCTCAATCGCCGATGGCGCTGAACACGAAGTCCGCTTCCGTACCGAGTCGGCTCAACGTTTGATCATCCGCCGGCATGGAGAAGTTCAACTTTCTCTCTGAGATTTTGTGGCCGACCGGACGAGAACCCATCACACTACGAACGAGAAGGTCGAGCAATGTGTCGGCGTTGCTTTTGCCGTTATCAAGTATTCCTAGTCGTATTGGTCCGTTACCTCTCTTATGGACACGGGGGCTGTACCGTTCCTCGGTCCTGGAGGGCGCTTCTGGAACAATGAGCGTAACGATATTGGACATTTTTTCATTCACAAGAAGTTTATTTATCCGACGGAGCTCAAGATGGACTTGCAGCCGATGTAGTAACGTTGAAGCGCACCGATGCCCCTCCGTGGATCACCGTAATTGAGTCTTTCGATTCAACAATTGCTGCTCTCCACGCCGCGATGTCCGTGTCGACATGCATATAACCCTCGCTCTCATAGCGCAGTCGCGCGGCCGTGGACCCGCCCGGTAGAAGAACCTCCAAAATGTCCGCGGTTCGCCTGAACTGTACTGATATGTCCTGCCCAGCACGCTGCGCCAAAGAAAATTCCCCGTTTTCTGCCCCCAACCGAGCAGCGACGTGCAGGGCGGCAGTTGGAAGTAGGATCGACGAAAATGTTTCTTTGTCAATATTTAAGTCGGATCCGAAGCGGTCGATGAAGGCAGTGTCGAGATCGCCTGCGCGAAACGCCTTATGTCCCACTATCGATCGAAGGAAGGCCGCGTTGTGATTCACGCCGGCGATTTCGTAGTCAGCTAGGGCACGATCCATTTCCGCAATGGCCTGCCCTCTCGTTTCCGAGTGCGCAATCACCTTCGCCAGCAAGGCGTCATAAAACGTACTCAGCGTGTCGCCCTCGTAATACCCAGTGTCTACTCTGATGTGTGGCGTGCCGACGGCGTGTCGTAAGCGCGACAAATGGCCCGGAGACGGAAGGAAATTGCGGGAAGGATCTTCGGCGCAGATCCTTGCCTCTATAGCGTGCCCATTTCGCTGTATGTCCTTCTGACGTACAGGCAGTGACTGGCCGGTTGCCACTTTCAACTGCCATTCGACAAGATCGAATCCAGTAATCTTTTCCGTCACGGGGTGCTCAACCTGCAGCCGAGTGTTCATCTCCATGAAATAGAAAGGATGCTTGTCAAACGCTTGCGATGCGTCGACGATGAACTCAACGGTCCCTGCTCCTACGTAGCCCACGGCATCCGCCGCCCTGATAGCCGCGCTTGTCATGGCCTCCCGCATGCTCTCCGTCATGCCGACCGCAGGCGCCTCCTCGATGATCTTCTGGTATCGACGTTGAATTGTGCATTCGCGCTCAAACAAATGGACCGTATTTCCATGCATGTCGGAAAATATCTGGATCTCTATGTGCCGCGCTGCGGGTAGAAATTTCTCAAGTAATACTCGACCGTCCCCAAAGGCGGTCGTCGCCTCCCTTTGCGCCCCCGCTAACGCAGTACTGAATCCCGCCTGCGAATCAACTCGACGCATCCCCCTTCCGCCGCCACCGGCCACCGCTTTTATCAATATCGGCCAGCCAATGCGTTCCGCCTCCGACAGCAGCGTGGACTCGGTCTGATCCTCACCTTCATACCCAGGCAGCACGGGTACTTTGGACTTGCTCATCAGCGCTTTAGCCTGATGCTTCTCGCCCATTATCCGAATTGCCGACGCCGGCGGCCCTACGAATGTGAGTCCCGCGTCAATACATGCTTCGGCGAATTCTGCCTTTTCCGACAGAAAGCCGTAACCGGGATGGACCGCATCAGCGCCGGTTGATTTGGCCGCTTGTATGATTTTCTCGATGGCCAAATAGCTGTCGCGGGGAGCACCCGCTCCTAGCCTAACCGCCTCGTCCGCCTGGCGGACATGAGCCGCATGTGCGTCAGCGTCCGAATAACCAACCACGGTTCTAATGCCAAGGCGCCTGCAAGTCGACATGATGCGACAAGCGATTTCGGCGCGATTGGCAATAAATAGCTTCTTAATCATCTCGATGGTGACGATTTTCTTGTGATTCGCCTTTGGGAAACTGCCCATACGGACCGCCGATCATGCCTGCACCCCATTTCCGAAAGTCGCCCGCAGGAGTCTTTTGTCAAATTTTCCGTTCGGCAGCTTCGGAATTTGATCCACAAACACAATGCTCTTGGGTTTTTCCACTTTTCGTTAGTGTGCGGAATCCTTTTTGAAGATTCGTTCCTCTGCCTTTAATTGAAGAACTTGACCGCGCTCCCACCATACGTTTTACGGGCTCGAATCGTCAAATACTCCACGTATCAGGAACGGTGCGCAGCGCCCTCCATATGCTTAGAAGCAGGACGCGATCTTGCCTATCTGGATAGCATCGAGCCATCCGCATTGCCTTCGGATGAGTCTTATGATCATCGTTGATTCACAGGTCCACATTTGGGCCCATGATTCGCCCACACGCGCATGGCCGGCTTCCGGGACGCGTGGACGAACTTCCACGCCACACCGTCCAACGGGCTTTACACAGCAGGATTTGCTGAAGGAGGTGGACGGCGCCGGTGTAAGGGGAGCGGTGATGGTACCTCCATCATGGGATGGGGACTACAATGATCTCGTGCTCGACGGCGCTTAATCGCACCCGAACCGGTTTGTAGTCTTTGGCCGAATAGACCCGGAAGCTCACGATCGTTACGCCTGCCGACGATAAAAATCTCCAATGAGGTGCGGAATTGCGCAAAAGCTCACCCGACCAATTGTGAACAGCTCTGTGACCAGTGGCACTCGAAAAAAAGGAGAAGCGCCCAGTGAACGTCGGATTGTACTTTGACCTGCGGAACCCGCCGCCTTGGCGCCAGGATTGGTCACGTCTATATGGATTTACCCTTGAGGTGTGTGAGGAAGCTGAAAGACTGGGCGTTCATTCGGTGTGGCTGACAGAGCATCATCAATTCGAGGATGGATATCTTCCTCAACCGCTAACTTTAGCGTCCGCAATTGCGGTTCGCACCAAAAGGGTCCGCATCGGGACAGCGGTGCTGATCGCACCGTTACGGGCACCGCGGCATATCGCTGAGGAGGTGGCCGTCATTGACATTTTGAGCGGCGGGCGCGTGGATGTTGGATTGGGTGCCGGTTACAGGATTCCGGAATTTCAAAAATTTGGGGCAGACCTTTCCAGCCGATTCGCTTCCACCGATAACTGCGTTCGCACAATTCGCTCCTTGTGGAAGTCAGGCGAAATCTTGCCCCCGCCCGTCCAACCCGAAGTTCCTATCTGGCTCGGTTATCAAGGCCCTGCTGGCGCGCGCCGCGCAGGACTAATGGGCGAGGGCCTGCTGTCGTCGGACCGGAACCTTTTCGAACCCTATAGCCGAGGGCTCGTGGAGGGTGGGCACGACATTGCCAAAGCCAGAATGACTGGAAGCGCACAAGCCTGGGTTACGGAAGATCCTGAGGGCGACTGGCCTGTTGTGTCCAAGCACCTCGCCTATCAAATGAACAGTTACAACCGCTACATGGTCGAAGGAACCGATAGACCAGTACCGCGACCGGTAGACACCGAGAGATTGCGCAGATCTAACAGGAAAGCGGGAGGCACCGGGTACTTCCTGATTGATCAACCGTCCGAAGTAGCCCAACGCATCCTGGCTATGGCGGACGGCATCCCACTGAAAACCATCTACCTATGGGCCTCAATCGCGGGAATGCCCGAGGCCATGGTGATGAGGCACGTTCAATGCATCTGCACTCGTCTAGCGCCATTGCTACGCAATGGAACGGCAACCGCCTCACTGTAGCCGGCAGTCATTGAAGTCTCAATCAGATGATCAGTCTGTCACCGCCGTACCTCCAAGCAGATTTTGCTCCTTTATACACGCCCGCATCTTGTACACAATGTCCGCTGTTAGGGGCTGCAGGCGCTTGGTAGGACCACCAACCGCCACCGCGAGAGGCGCGCTCCCGATTTCGGGACGAATGGCAATGGCGATTGAACCGGAATCGGGTACGACGGAATTCCATAATGCCGCGTACCCCTGTCTGCGCACCTCCTTCAACTCGCGCAGTATTTTCGCCACTTCAAATTGTTTGCCCGATCGCTTCGCAAAATGCTCATTTGATCGATGAACCAAGCTTCGAATTGCCGCCTCATCCAGGCGCGCCATAAGCGCATAGCCGGCACTGCTGTTGCACATAAGCGTCCCGGAGCCGGCCGGAAAATAAAACTGCGTTGGGTGCCTGCTCGGAATGACACGCAAAAAAGTGCATTGGATATCGATTTGAGCGGCGATGATTACCGTTTCTCCGGTCAGGTGATGAAGCTGCTCGAGAAGCTTGGCAATCTTTCTGCCGATGACGCGGTAATCGACTATCCACTCGCCGAGCGCGGCAAAGCGGCCGGTTGGAAAATAAACGCGAAAGTCACGATCGTAACTAAGATACTGCAAAGACGAGAGACTAGACAGCAACGCGGCGGTGCTGGAATGCGGAAAGCCCAGCCGCTGCGCGATCTCTTTCGTACTCAACGGCCTGCGGACCTCCCTGAAAAGTTCAAACACTTCAAGTGTGCGGCCGGCCGACTTGACGACGCCTGTGGACTTTACGTTCGCCCGCGCCATACCCCCCCCGTTAGCGGCTCCGAAGTCCAGCCGCTCTTGCGTCGGCCAGGATTTTTACAAACCAGCTTTTACCTGCCCCATGACCATGATGACACAGCGGGTCAATAACGCCAACTGATCAACATTATAGAGGAGATTCTATGGCTCTCGATCTAACGAAAATGGTTAGGCCCGCTGAAACCGCCGTGCTTTGCAACGAGATGCAACGAGGCATTGTGGGGGATTTCTCGGTACAACCCGCATTAGTCGAAGAAGTAGGCCGTCGCATGCTTCCCCGGAATATTTCGAGGCTGGTTCTGGCCGCCCGTGCTCATTCGGTCCAAGTCGTGTTCTGCAACTACATTCTCAGGAAGGATCGGAAGGGGTCAGGTAGGAACTGCCCCGCGCTTGCGCATAACGCAAAGCACCACCCCCTTCGCATGCAACTCGGTACGGCATCCGCGGAAGTCATTCCTGAAATTTCGGTAGCGCCTGAAGATATCGTATCTTCACGAGTCCATGGAATGTCACCGTTCACCGGCACTTCGCTGGACGCGTCGCTGAGAAACCTTGGCGTGAAGACGATTATCGCAACCGGGGTATCACTGAACATCGGCATCGTCGGCATGTGCATCGAAGCCATAGGCCTCGGATACCGCGTGGTCGTGGTGCGCGATTGCGTGGCAGGCATTCCCGGGCCATACGGAGAGGCGATGCTTCAAAACACTTTCTCAGCCCTTGCTGCCTTAACGACCATCGACGAATTAATACAATCGTGGAGTGGCGGCTCTAGGCAGTAGACCGTGGAGCGCCATTTGGGCACCGGCGATAACCGCGCTGGCGATTGCGACCGGCGATCGCGTCCATTTTCGGCCCGGCAGCTAGATTCCCCACAATCGAGCTGCTGTCCCTCCCAGAACCTTTTTGGCCCGTTCGTGCCCTAGCGCGTCATAGATACTTTTTGCCACTTGCCCGGCGTACCCATGAACACCTTCCGCGTGCGGAAAATCCAGCGACCACATGATGTTATCAGCACCAATTCTGTCAATACATTCGATCGCCACTGGGTCGTCCATGAAGGTTGCGTAGCACTCCTTGTTAAATGCCTTTTATCCCCGGCTAGCAAAGTCTCGGCACCTAGCAGAGGCTAAGCGCTTTCCACGGTCGCTAGCACTTGACCCTCGTTTACGGGATCACCCTCGCTGACCAATATGCTCAAGACGTTTCCTTCGCATGGCGACTCGACCGGGATTTCCATTTTCATCGACTCGAGAATGAACAATGGTTGCTGACAAACCACTCTTTCTCCGACAGCGACCAAGATTTTCCAAACGGAACCGGTCGTCTCCGCACCGACGTCGAATTTAGCCATGCCAGCCCTTCACAACCCGTTGTTCTCTTGACAGTGTGCGGATGGGACTAGGGAGACCATCCACCCGAAATTTGCCGAGGCGCCTACCAAAACAAACGTCCACTTCGACACCGGCTACGCCTTGGCGCCACCAAACTTCACGATACCGTCGCCGAAGGGTTCATCCCGGTTTTTGAGCGCCACCTTCAACCCGCTTTCCGCCATGTCCTTCTTGAACTGAGTTCGACGCGGGCCCTTGGACAGATGCGATTTGGCATCCAATTCCGCTGACAGCCGCTGCATCGCGCGTACGCCCTCGAGTTCCATTGCCAAATTAACGACCCGCTTGTGGGTGGAGAGCATTTCGGCGTCGACGCAAGATATGCGACGAGCCAGCTCATCGACAGTTGCATCTAATTCATCGCGGGGGGCTGAGTCCAATACCAGGCCCAGCCTTGCCGCATCTTTCCCCAGCAGAACATCGCCCGTCATCAGCATTCTTTTTGCCCATTGCGGACCCAGGTTGTAGTACCACATATGGCACATGGGCGTGCCGTTCGCTCTCGTGGCCGGAAATCCGATTTTTGCATCGTCCGCGACTACGACCATATCGCAGGCAAGCGCTATGTCCGTCCCGACTGCCAGGCAGTTGCCTTGTACCTTTGCTATGACAGGTTTATGAAGATCGAACATTAAAGTGACTTTTTGCTGCGCCCGTTCCATCTGCCAGCAGTCGTCGTCCAATGTTCCCGCCGTTGACCGATACTTTGCCGCCTCTTGTTCGGCCAGGCGGCGGGCCTCCTCCGAGAGGCCGGCGTAGAGAGCGGTCAGGTCGCCGCCCGCACAGAAGTCTTTTCCAGCGCCCTGGAGAACAATAACGTTTACGTCAAGAAGATCATCCGCTTCCAGAAGCGCCGCCTCCAGTTCCATCCTCATCTGCGGGCTAACGGCGTTTCTTTTTTCAGGACGATTCAACGTGATCCGCGCAATCCTGTCTTTTACAGAGAACTCAATTTGCTCTGTAGACTTCAACCATTTAGCCATGACGGTTTGCTCCAATCCGAATACCGCGTTTTTTAAAAAGATGATCTCCAGCCGGAAGAAAGCTGTCGGATCAGGATTACTGCGGCCGCTTCCTGCTCACAGGCACGTCGGCCATAGCGCTAGTGCGCTCGGAGTCCTTTTCGGATCAAAGCTAGGCATCAGCCGATCAAGAAACCCGGCCAGTATCACGGAAGTTTCAGCCGGGTCGATCACTTCGTCTACCCCCATTGTCGCGGCTGGGTCATATGGATTCGACGTCTGCCGCAGAGAGTCGGCTAGACGGGCCATTTCTGTTGCTCTATTCGCGGCGTCGAGCGCCGCCAGTTTCGGCGCGTATACCACATTGGCCGCGACCTCCGGATCCATAAACCCGATTTCTGCTCCGGGCCATGCGCAATGGAGCACGGATCCCATCTGCCCCCCACCAAGGCAGAAATAAGCCAGACCGAAGGCCTTGCGGACAACAATGCTCATCATTGGAACGCGCAGCTTTGCGATCGCCTGATTCAATAGAACAACCTTGAAGAGCAGCCGATTGTGCTCGACTGATCGCCCGACAAGAAAACCCGGCGAATCCGCGAGAAACACGATTGGGATGCTGAAAGAGTCGCACATCGTCAGAAAACGAGTGGCCTTGTCACAGGCCTCCGGCGTAAGGGCGCCGCCCTGCTGCATCGGTTGGCTCGCCAGGATGCCCACTGAATGCCCATTTATCCGCGCAAGCGACGTGATCAGGGAGCGCCCGTATCGGGGGCGCAATTCAAACAGCTCTTCTCCGTCGACAATGCCCCGCAGGACCTTTCGCATGTCGTACCCTCTTCTTCGGTCTTCCGGAACGAGCGTCCGCAGCGCGGGGGTCATGCCGGCAATCCGAGAGGACGCACGGGGGGGAATCATGTTCGCATTGTCCGGCAGGTAGGACAGGAATCCCTTTATGGCAGTGATTGCCGCGTCGTTGCTCTCGACCGCCAGATCAATTTGACCAGTCTTCTCGGCATGGACGGTCGCCCCTCCCAAATCTTCATCCGTGATTTTTTCGGCAGTCGCCACCTCGATCACCCGGGGCGAAGTAACGGACATGGAGGCGCCCTGCACTTGCACCGAGAAGTCGCTCAATGCAACGTTGAACGACGACGTACCATAGGAACGGCCCACGATGGCCGTGACCATGGGGATTCGCCGATCGCGCTTGCCTATCGGACCAATGCCGTCGGCGTGCCCCATGTATCCAGAGCCCACGACGTCCGGGATGCGTCCTCCTCCCCCCTGCCCAAAGTGGACATACGGGTTTCCGAACTCCAATGCTTGGTCATACAGTCGGTTTATGCGGTTCATCGCCGAATGACCGTCGCTTCCCGCCATGACGGTCAAGTCGTCGGCAATCACCGTTACTGGCCGCCCGCTTACCCGTGCGTGACCGCCGATTTTTCCGTCGCCGGGCGTCGTTGACCGTTTTTCCGCCTGATGATGCTTTACAAAAGTGCCGATCTCGACAAACGTGTTCTCGTCCACCAGGCGGCCGATCCACTCCCTAGCGGTGTATTGGCCTTGATTGTGGATTGCGGCCACTCGCGCCGCGCCGCCCATGACTGTCTTGATTTTTTGCCTCTCCTGAAGCATCTGGCTTACTGTCTCGGTCATCGGGTCAGGCGAATTCAAGTTCTGCTCCTAAGGAAGAAAAATGCTTTCGATTTACGACGCGTTAACGATCTCGGTAATTCTCTTTCTAAGCTCGGTTTTGAGGATCTTTCCCACTGGCGTCCTGGGGAACTCCTCAACAATTACCAGGTGCTCGGGGGTTTTTTGGCGCGCAACACCCGCCGCAGCAAAATGTGCCTGAACATCGGCTATGTCCAGGCGCGCGTCGGGACGCAGCTTTACAAACGCACCAACCTTTTCGCCAAGTGACTTGTCCGGCCACGAGACAGCAGCGGCCTCCACGATCAACGGGTGAGTCATTAATATATTTTCCACTTCCCTCGATGCGATATTTTCTCCTCCCCGGATGATGATGTCCTTTTTTCTGTCCACAATCGTCAAGAATCCATCGGAGTCCATGACTCCAATATCCCCGGTTCTAAACCATCCGTCGCTCGTGAACGCGTCGTCATTGAGAACCGGATTGAGATAACCCACGAACAACTCCGGGCCCATGCTGACGATCTCGCCGGCTTCCCCTGGGGCCACTTCGCGGTCCTCGTCGTCCACGATCCGGATCATGCATCCGGGCAGAAGGCGTCCATCAGTCGTTGTCCGCTTCAATGACGAGTCGGTCGCCTGACACGAGGTGATCGTCGGGTGTTCCGAAGATCCGTAGCTCCTCATAAGCGAGATTCCCATGAGATCGCCCCGTTCGATCAAGCTGGGAGGCACCCCTGCGCCGCCAACCGTCGCGAGTTCCACGCCCGGCAAGGCGTCAGAGCCGGCGACGTCCATCATGGTGGCAATGGAATACGGTACGCCCCCGATGCAGCTTACCTCGTTTTTTCTGACGAGATCGACGCTCAACTCGCCTTCGAATTGATCGATGAATATCGTATTTTCACCCAGCAAAAACGGGCATAGCATCGACACCAGGGCGCCGATATGCCCACCCGGGGTAGCCCAGAATCTGGCGTCAACAGACGGTCTGATTTTCCTGGCGGGCGGGAATGTGATGACTTCGGCTGCCAGCGTATGGTGTGAATGCATCACTCCCTTCGGGTCCGCGGTGGTGCCGGATGTGAAGACCATTGCACAGACATTATCGGGATCCCCAGTGTGGCGCTGAACGGGAGTATTGTGGCCGCTGAAGAGATCAGTCCAAGGGATGGACCGGCCCGGCATTTTTTCCTCCCCCACCACGATGATGTGTTCGAGGTCTGGTACCTCCCCCATGTCCAGGACCCGCTGGGCGAAATCAATTTTCCGCCACCGATCGGGGACGATTAGAGTTCGCGCCTGTGACTGTCTAAGAATGAATCGGAGCTCGGCTGCGCCATATATATGGACGACGGGTACATACACGGCGCCGATGTAAAGGCAAGCCAAAAACGCCGTAACATTTTCTTGCCAATTGGGCAGCTGGCTGACCACGACGTCATTTTCCTTGATGCCACAGGATGACGTGAGGCCGGAGGCGAGTCTGATCGCGCTCGCGTACAAATCCGAGGCTTTGGCAACGGAGGGCCGGTCTCGCGAGCCGAAGACCAGTCGAGTGTCAGGATACGTGGATACCCCCCTTTCGATCAGCTCAAGGATTGTCCGGTCGGAACGCAAACCTTTTTCTTTCCATTGAGAGAGAAAGGCTTTACGCTGGTTCAAGTGGGCCAGTGATCCCGTGTTGCGGAAGTGCATAGCGTTCATAGTCACTTAAATAGTGGAAGCAAAAGGCTTATTTGATCCCATGGTCGGCAAGGCTCTCCGAGGGCCTCCCATACGGGGCCAGATCCGATGCTGCCCTGTTGGGTAGCCATCATTTCCGTTGGTTGGTCATTTTGGGCGTGCGCCGCGAAGCCTTACGCTCGAAATATCACTCAGGCGCCCCGAACCCACCCAGTTTCCATGCTGATGGAAATGACGGGGGTATTTCCCGAATAAAAGAAGAATTGCCGGCTTTCGCCAGCCGGCTCAAGCTGTGCAGCGGCCTCCAGCTTCTTATATAAGGGTAGTACCGAGACCGCCTGCTTGGAAGTTCCCGGGATGGAGAAACGCAGGATCGCCGATTCCTGCAAAAAGGAGACTAAAAATGCTTCGATCGATTTCAATGAGGACTTTCTGCCTTTTCGCGGCAGCCACCGTCATATCAGGAATATCGCCCATCGCCGCCGCACAGGACTTGCCGCCGCGAATTAGAGTAGGCGTAATCATGTCGATGACGGGCGGTGCAGCTCCTTCTGCGGCCGCAGCCCCAATTCCGGCCCTCAAAATGGCTTTCAAGGAAATCGACGAAAAAGGCGGTATTGCGGGTCGACCAGTCGATTGGGTTTGGGCAGATGATGGATCCGATCCGACGCAAGCCGTCAATGAAACCCGGAGGCTATTGGACAGGGAACGGGTAAACGTCGTGATCGGGCCGAATATCTCCACCCTGGCATTTGCGGCGTTGCCCGTGCTCACGCAGGCCAAGATTGCATCCATCCACGTTGCGGGCTCGTCGTCGTTCACCCCGCAGATAGCGCCCTATGGCTTCTCAAGCACATACAATCCGGGCAAATATGCGCAGACAATGGTTGATTATGCCGTTGATGTGCTGAAGGCAAAGTCGATTGCAATTCTCAGCGCGAACGGCGCCGCCGATAAGGCTGTTGTTGAGGACTTTAAAAAGGCGATTGCGTCACGGGGAATAGCGTTGACCGGCGAGCAAGCGCATGAATTTCGCGCCAGCGACGTCACACCTCAGCTGCTTGCCCTGCGAAGAGGAAACCCCGATGTCGTGTTGAGCCAGGAGAGCGTTGGCGAGGATGGGGCTCTCGTCATAAAGACCATGAACGAGATTGGATGGAAGGTTCGGGTTCTCAGTAATGTTTCGGCGCTTCTATCAGCTTCATATGTAAAGGTCGGCGGGCCGGATATTTATAAGGATGACAGAACCTACGGTCTGATATTCAGGAACTATACCGCCTGCAAAGGTGCCCCGGTGGGGCAAAGCGAATTTGCCCGGTTCTTGCAAAGCGTTAAAAGATTCGACCCTGAGGTATATGGAAAGCTCAGCATTTACACCATATCGATCCAATATGACGGTGTAATGCTCCTTAAAGCCGCAATTGAAGGCACGAGGTCAGTCAATGGCCAGGTGCTCGCCAATTGGATTGAACAAAATGCTTCAAAAGTTCCCGCCGTGACTGGAAAGATGCAGGCAAGCACCGATAATCACATCCTCTTCAGCGGCGACGCATTAACATTTGTTGCTCGACCCGACATCAAACGAGCAGACGACCTGTTGAGTCGCCCGGATTGTTAAGGAGACCACTGGCCAGGGCAATGTAGTGCGCCGAGGCATAGCCTTTGCATGGACAGTGACAGTATTCCCCTGACACCCGCCTACGGCGGGTGAATCGTTTTCAGAGCATCCGTTCACTGCTCAAGCCGCCTGCCTAAGATCATCGCGAAAGGCCGGCTCGGCCTCGCTTTCGGGATGCCGCGCTTGAACATTGCCGAGGGCGTCCTCCAGGCGGGCCCGGCGAGTCCGTCTAACCCGACATCCTTTTTTCACCACTAGGTCGGGGACTTTTGCCTGTAGACACCAGTCGCTTGGAGGATTTCCCCCTCGGGGTCTCGCCCCCTGCCTGGTAAAGTCTACTGGCATCCAGCTTCAGAACACCCTGCATTACGTCATGCAGACATTTCACAAGAAACTCCAGCCTCGATTCAAGAACTGAAGAGTGTCCTCCTATGGCCAGGGCAAGTGGTGGTTGTCCGGGCTTAACCGGGAGTGGTACCGCCACAACGGCGCTGCCCGGTACGACAAGGTTTGGATAAAACGCATATCCCTTGGTTCGGACATCTTTTACGATTGCCAGAACACTGGCGGTATCCAACGCCAGGTCTTGAGGCAATCCATGATTGAGCCGGCCAACGATCGGACGGATCTCTCGATCTGAGTAAGCGCTCAAGATTGCGTAGCCAGTTCCCGATCTCGCCAGTGGCCGAAACGTCCCCCAAGTCAAATGGGGCCGCTCGGCGTCGTAAACAGCGGCTTGGATTACATGGATATATTGAACCTGCAACCCCGTTCGGGTCGCCAGAATAATGGTGTCGCGGGTTTTCTCGCTCAATACCTGCATGGCCAAGCGCAGTCGACCATCTTGATACAACTCGGTGTTGGACCATCCGCCGAGCAAGCTCACTTTGGGCGTAGGGACATAGCTATGCGTCGCTCTTTCGTAATGAAGGTATCCCAAAGACACTAGTGTCTGCAGCAAAGATGCGCAGCTCGATTGGGGGTAGCCCAGTATCCTGTAAAGCTCAACTGCAGTGGCGGGGCGCTGCAAATCGTCAAAAAGCTCCAAGATTTCGAACGCTCGGGCGGCCGACTTCACGACGGTTCGGGGGTAAGATGGTCGATGCCCGATCGCATTCGGTGCCGGGTATACTACAAATGTCTTCTTTCTTGCCATGGTCATTCGACTCCCATGAGCATTTTACTCGTTCGGAAGCGAAGTTTATTCAGCGCAATAGCCCCTTCCCTGCTAATAGGTCTCGTCTATCGAAAGCTACTGAGACTCCATAGGGCCTGATTGCTTATTATTAACTGCTGCGTCAACAAGCTTGGAGCCGATCTTCACTTACCGGGACGGTGATCAAATCGCCTCCCAAGCAGCGCTCCGGCGATCATGCTGCGATGTATGTCATTCGTCCCGCCAGCCGCCCACTGAGTGCGTGCGTACCGATACAACCACTCAAGCGGCATTTCCGACGACATGCCGCCACCCCCGAACACTTTCATCGCCTGGTCGCATATGAAAGCAGCTGCTTCTGTCGCCGCCACTTTTGCCATCGAGGAATCGAGAGCCTGCGCCGTTCCCAACTCACTGCTCGCCGCCGCCTTGTAGACCAGGAGCCGCGCACTTTCGTAGCGCAGGTACATGTCCGCCAGACGCTCTTGCGTCATCTGAAATTCGCTGATTGGACGCCCGAACTGTCGTCGACTCTCCGCATACTCAAGTGACATGTCCAACGCAAGCTTGGCCACGCCCAGCGACATAGCAGCTGCCGAACATCTCTCCAGGCTGTATGACGACATGAGCTTTGAGAATGCCTCTCCTGGAAACAGAATATTTTCCTTGGGAATAGACGCGTTGGTGAACTGAAGCTCGCACCAGGGTTTGTTGTTCATGTGCGTGCGCATGGGCCCAATCTTGAACCCATCAGTGTCGCGATCTACGATGACTGCCCCGATTCCCTTGGACCCGGGGCCAAAACGGACATAGACCAAAAAGTAGTCAGAGGTAGTCGCCTGACTGCAAAAGATCTTGCTTCCATTGACTATGCATCGATCGCCCATGATTTCCGCCCGAGTGCGAAGGGCCGTCAGATCGCTTCCAGCCTCCGCCTCACTCAATGAGACCGAGTTTGTCAACGTGCCCGATACGGTTCCCGGGAGGTACTTTTTCTTTAGACACTCCGATCCCCACTTCGCAATGAAGCTCGCAGGGCCACTCATGGCCATAACAACAAAATTGCCGGTGACCGGGCAACACTGGGTAATTCTCTCGATAGCAAGAATTCCATCAATTACCGGACGCCCGCTGCCTCCGAATTCTTCAGGAATGCATATGCCGAGTATCCCGAGTTCGCCCAGCAACTTCAGATTTTCGGCCGGCTTCTCCCATGGAACGAGCCGACGGTCGAAGGCGGTCGGGCGGAATTTCTCCATTCCTACGCGACCCAGCAAGTCCCAAAGCTCTGCCTGTTCCTGAGTAAGTGAAAAATTCATCCTTATTCTCCGAGCGACGTACCTAAGTTAACGGAAATTGGGGCTTTGACCCGGCGTCGCGCCAAGACTCGAAGTCAATCCGGTTATGATGTGTTCGTCCACGCCGAACTCGCGTAATACTTCGGCCGTGTGTGCACCTAAACGCGGGGCGAGACGATTGATCTCCGGAGTTGTTCGGGAGAACTCAAAGGGAATCGCCGTCGTCATGGTATTGCCCTCGGTGGGGTGGGGCATGGTTTTAAAAAAGCCCGTCTTCTTGAGATAGGAATCATTCATCAGGCCATCGAGCGTTGTCGCCGTTCCACAAGCAATATCTTCGGAACGTAGTAGTTCCTCCCAGGCCAGGCTGGTACGGTCCTTGAATGCCTCTCCAAAGATTGCGTAAAGCGCATCAATGTTTGCGTTGCGTGCTTCCGCCTTTGCAAACCGCGGATCCGAGCGCAGTTCTGGTCTATCGAGCAGATCAAAGAGCCGGACAACTTGCTTGTCCGTGTGCGCGAGAATACATATGTACCCGTCTTTGGTAGCGTATGGGCGGCGGTGTGCGCTCAACATTCTCGGGTACCCAATCTCACCCGATGGTGGTGCGTAAGATCGCGTCCACAAATGTTCGTGAAGGGTGAAGCTCAAAGTCGTCTCATACATGGGGACCCTGACTTCCTGCCCCTCGCCATCGCGAGATCGGTTGTAAAGCGCAGCCAGGATACTCATTGCGAGCGCGTAGCCCACGAACTTATCCGCGAAGGCCATCGGGAGGTACCGAGGCTTGCCTTCCCCGTCACTATTTAACGCCGCGATCCCCGCTTGCCCCTGAATCACGTCGTCATATGCCGGGTAATCTCTACGCGGACCGTTCTGCGTATATCCGGATGCTGATCCATACACCAGCCCTGGGTTGGTGATCCGGAGCTTTTCGTAACTTAGACCAAGGCGCGCGGCAGCCGCCGGTCGCATGTTGTGGACGATGACATCCGATTTTTCCACCATACGCTGAAGAACTTCGACCGCGTAAGATTGCTTCAGGTCCAGAACGACGCTTCTCTTGTTCCTGTTAATACCCATGAAAACGGGACCCATCCCTGGGGACCTTCCAACCCCGACGCGACGTTGCGGATCACCATCCGGACGTTCCACCTTGATGACATCGGCGCCGAGGTCACCAAGAAGTTGCGTCGCCACGGGCCCCAGAATCGTCGTTGTGAGATCGATTACCCGGAGGCCGGTGAGCGGCCCCCCCGGACAAGGAGGCCTTTCAAGAGTATTTCCACGTCGATCAGTTTGCATGTTTCAAGCACTACCAGGTGTTACGGTTTGGCGGAAATCCGGAGCTTGTCCGGACATTGCTTCTCGCTTTCCATGTTGGTCAATTAGGCGCGACTTGGCCAAAATCAACCGGGTCCATCGTCGTTAAAAATTGCCAAAACCGGTCGGCTCCTAAGCCCCGGATAAGCCCGGTCAATTCACGCTTGAGATATGCGTCATTTCCAAACTCGCCTCGCCATGACCAAAGGCGCCTTGTAAAAAGATGTAATTTGTACTCGCTTGTGATACCCATCGCCCCATGGATCTGATGCGCGGTGCTTGCGGCGATCCCCGCCGCTTCGTTCGCCCGAAGTTTCGCGGCAATGATCTCAAATGCAACAGTGGATTGAGAGCGTCGCTCAGCTGCGGATTTCCCAACAGCTACCGCCGCGCACCCTACAGCAGCCGTTTCCGCCGCCAGAACCGCGATCTGTTGTTGAATGGCCTGAAACCCACTGAGTGGCCGTCCAAATTGCTGCCGTGTACGCACATAATCACATGTCATGCTTAGAACGGACTCTAAAGCGCCGGCGATTTGCGCTGTTCTTGCAATGGCACCACGCAGCTCCAGACTGAGGGCGCCCTCCGGCAAGTAACCCACCGCGATCGGTTGCACCGCTTCGAAGATAAGGTCGTCTCGTGATTCGCCCGCCAAATTGCGCCGACTGACCACGCCGGCCCTATTGGCAATTCGAAGCAGGACAATTTTTGATCCAACCTGCAAGACGACGGCCTCGCAGTGCGAGGCCCAAGGTACCGCCTTGACAGTTCCTGTAAACGTTGAATCGGTTAGGCTGACTTGCGAGGAATCCGCACGACCGATGGTTGTGCCGGCAACGGCCAGTAGGCCCGCTTCATGGAGTAGGCCGTTCGCTAGCACCGACTCCACTACAGGATACGGTAACGCTTCACTTCCCGCGAGTCCAAAAATCGCGCCCGCATCTGACCAGCCCCCCCCGAATCCGTTCGCCTCCTGCCCAACTAATAAATCCGGCAAGCCACTGGTAGAAACCTGTTCGCGTGCACGCAACTGCATGGACCTGGAAGCTAGTGCCTCCTCCCAGCCGGGGGCGGTCGACGGAGCGAGGTCCGCAAACAACCTGGCCATTGATTCAATCAACAGGTCGCTTTCAACGTTCATCGGACGTCCAATCCCTTCGCGATTACCCCTCTCAATATTTCACGTGTTCCGCCCCGAATAGAGTACGTTCTCGAGAACGGGAGAAGGTAAGCGAGCGTCCTCTCGAATTCCCCCTCATCAAGCAACTCCGAATTAGGATCGACCAGTGCGTGGGATTCCATCGGGATCGATTGCTCAAACGTTGTCCCGAGATCCTTTACCAACGCTGCTTCCAGGGCCGGATTTTCACCAAGCATGGCTCGCCTTGCGACCGATGCCGACATTTTGCGAAGGATCCACAGTTGGGCAACCAGCTTCGCAACCAAATCTGACTTGCTTGAATCTGATGCCGTGGTCGCTTCACGCATGAGTTCCATCAACAGTGGCGCACTGCTGAATATGCGCTCCGGCCCGCTGCGTTCGAGGGCGAGCTCCGCTCCAACCTGCTTCCATCCATCCCCTTCACGGCCTATAAGAGCATCCTCATCGAGAATCGCATCGTCGAACTGAACTTCGTTAAATTCACGCTCACCGACAAAATCGGTGATTGGACGAATAGTGATACCTGGAGACGGAAGTTCCACTAAAAATTGGCTGAGCCCCGCATGACGCGCCTGCCCAGGATCCCGGGTTCGGGCCAGTACAATCATCCGCTGCGACCGGTTTGCGTTCGTGGTCCAGATTTTCGTTCCGGTCAATCGCCACCGCCCTCCACGCATAACGGCTCTCGTGCTTACCGCGGCAAGGTCCGAACCAGCATTCGGTTCGCTCATCCCGATACAGAAAAAAATCTCCCCGGATGCGATCTTAGGCAACGATCGCATGCGCTGCGACTCGGTGCCGAAGCGAAGCAACAGAGGGCCGCTTTGTCTATCTGCGGTCCAGTGGGCGCACACTGGCGCTCCCGCCGCCAATAGTTCCTCGATAACAGCATAGCGTTCAAGTGGACTGCGCTCGTGCCCGCCATATCGCCTGGGCCAAGTCATGCCGATCCATCCTTTGGCAGCGAGCTTGCGACTGAAATCCGGGTCGAACCCGCTCCATGATCTGGCCCTGGCATGAGCCGGAACGCCTCGCAGCTCCTTGCCCAAGAATTCACGAACTTCCTGGCGCAATTCGGCGATGTTTTCAGGAAATGCAGCGAGCGGAAATTTGAATGTGGTGGGGGACATTTCTTGCCGGTCTTTGGCCCTTTTCGGTCAGCGATCGGGCCCGATTGAATGCGAAAAGTGTATTCTCTGGGCAGCGGTAATTTTCAACGCCTATATATTTTTTACTGATAGTTATATATGACGGGGTGCGGGCCTCTATCCTTGCAACCCGACAGGCTGCTTAGGCATTCGTCAAGCGCCTTGCTTCTCCGGTCAACTGCCGGTACGCTAAAACACCAAATGCTTCGATGAGGACTTCAAGTGATGAAGGACGATACATTAGAAATCGCGCAACGTAACGCGAAATCGTACGAGTACTACCGCGATGGATTCGCGGTAAGCGACCGTCCCCTGGTCGACCCCGACACTATCGCGAAACTCAGGGACCACTGCGTTCGAGTCTTGAACGGACAGTATGAAACCGGCCGTCCACCGCGTAGCAACACCGGGGGGCCCGAGATCGAGAAGCATCCTCCCTATATCGAGGCATCGTATCCACAGGATTCTGACAAAACAATCGCGGAGTTTCTCCGGTATCCCACCCTGGGCCCGTGGGTCGCCAAACAAACCAATGCGGCCCGCGTCCAGATCAATTACCTACTCGCGACAAAGAAGTACCCAACAGCCGATCGAAAGACGCGAGTCGGTTGGCACCAAGACCGCCGATATCTCGATGCATTCTTTAGGAGCGGCAGCTCCGCAAACCTGTGGATAGCCTTGGACGAGGTCAGCCTCGACTGCGGGCCCATTAGCTTCGTTCGCGGCTCTCACCTTTGGAACAAGGCGTATTCCTCTAGTTTCTTCGACCACGATGTGGACAAGGAAGACTTCGAGATTCCTGAGGGAAAAGAGTGGGAAGTCGTTCGGGCGGCGTTGCCAGCTGGCTGGGCTACCCTGCATGGACCCGCAACAATCCACGGTAGTGAAAGGTGCGTTGGATCTCGGCCGCGGCTGGGAATAGTGATCACGGTTGGCCTCTCCAGCCCAGGGCATAACTTGAATATCGATCCGAATCACTATTGGGGCAGTCGGGTGAATGACACGGCCGCCTGCCCAGTCATTTATGAATCCGATAGCGAGTATGCGCCTGCACCGGCTGCCTCCTATCAGTATGACCTCCGCAGCACTGTTGGCGCGGCGACCTAAGCCGATTTCCCAGCCAACTCGCCCCTCTAGGACGGCGCACTCGTAGTGCTCCTTATCATTCTCATGCAGGATGGTTTTAATGGATTTATTTTCTCTTCAGGGAAAAGTTGCATTAGTCACCGGCGCCTCTCGGGGAATCGGAAAGGTGATGGCTAACGCACTTTCAGAAGCGGGAGCCACGGTTGTTCTGGCCGCACGGAACGCCGACAAGTTGGCGACGGTGGCGGAATCTATCAAACAGGCCGGAGGCCGAGCCGAGCCCTGCGTCGTCGAGCTTACCGACGACCGTGCTATAGCCGCAGCCGTTAAAGACATTGTCGGCCGTCACGGCGGAATCGACATTCTCGTTAACAATGCAGGGATCATGCCAATCCAGCCACTTGTTAAAGCAAAGCTGGAGGCCTGGGATGAGACCCTTAACACGAATCTGCGGGCGGCATTCGCGCTCTGTCGTGAGGTCGCTCCACATATGATTGCCAGGCGACAAGGTCGGATCATCAATGTAAGTTCGTTCGCTGGCAGAATTGGGCGCGATAAGACGCAGGCATATTCGGCAAGCAAGGCGGGCCTCGAGGGTCTGACTCGATCACTCGCCTGTGAACTCGGCCCTTACAACATAACCGCCAATGCAATAGCGCCGGGCTTTTTTCGAACCGACATGATGGGCCCTGCTCGTGATAATCCGGCGCTATTGGAACCTTACATCAGGCTGGTTGCGCTCGGTCGACCCGCGGAACTGGACGACATCAAAGGGGTAACGATTTTTCTTGCGTCCAAAGCGAGTGCGTTTATAACCGGTGCCACTATTCCGGTAGACGGAGGTTTTTCAAATGCAATTCGAATCTGAATTCGCTCGCCCCGTATTCGACTGTTAGTGTTGCGCCGGAGGTCCGTCAGGGAGTTGGCATAGTGCGCTGTGCTATCGGGCGTAGACGCCCCCGTCTACAACGAATACTCCGCCAGTTACAAACGAAGCTTCGTCCGATGCAAGGTACAAGGCCATATAGGCGGTATCGATTGGCTTTCCACCTCGTTGCAAAGGAGTTGCTTCGATATAGGCCTGAAGAACCTTGGGGTTATCGGCAATTCCCTTGGACATTGGTGTATCTACGTATCCAGGACAGATAACATTGGAGCGAATATTTTGCTTCGCATATGTAGTCGCGATCGTACGACTTAGCGCGATCATGCCGCCCTTTGACGCCGAATACGCGCTTGAATAAGTACCCATGAGACCGGCAACTGACGCCGTGTTGACAATGGACCCGCCACCGGATCTGATCATTTGGGGAATCGCATATTTGCAGCAGTGGTACATTCCCCTCAAATTCGTATTGATCGTCAAATCCCAGATTCTGTCTTCCAACTTGGCTATAGGTCCGTCTTCGGTCCGAAGCCACACACCCGCGTTGTTGTAAAGGATGTCCAGCTTCCCAAATCGGTCAACCGCAAGCTTTATTGCCTGTTGTACCTGCGTTGAATCCGACACGTCCATCGTTTTGCCGACGGCTTGCCCTCCCCCGTCCGCGATTTGCTTCAACGTACCGTTAATTGCGTCTTGACTAATATCAGTGACGACGACCTGAGCCCCCTCTTTTGCGAAAAGTATTGCTGCTTCGCGCCCCTGACCAGAACCCGACCCGGTGATAAGAACTGTTTTTCCCGCTAGGCGCATGAGTTAGCTCCTATTTTGACGTATAGAATGAGCGGCTCGCGACTGGTCGGTCCTGCACTAATTGAAGGCAAACGTCGTGGTGTGAAGTGGGCAATGGGGACAATGTGCATTCGTGGCGGCAAGGACGCCGCCGGTTGTTTGAGATTCTTTAAACCGACAGTTACCTACTCGATCACTATTTGGGCGGTCTTGATGACTTTCTCGTAGACGGCGATTTCCTTATTGATCTGCTGCATCATCCGCTCCCTACTGCCACCGGTAGCAATCACACCAAGCTTGGCATATTGGTCCTTTACCAGAGGATCGCGCAGTGCCTGGTTAACAGCAGTATTCAATCGGACCAATATTTCGGTTGGGGTATTGGCTGGAGCGGAAAATCCGGACCAACCGGGTATGTCGAATCCCGAGAAGCCGGACTCGCGCATTCCGGGGATATCGGGGGCCGCTTCAGATCGCTCCCCCGAAGTTACGGCAATAATCTTCAACTTCCCCGCTGCAACGCCTCCTCGATACACCGCCAGACTATTGACGCCCAAGTCTGAGTCCCCTCTAAGGAGCGCTGTCATCTCCGCCGAAGAGCCGTTGTAAGGCACGTGCGTTAGCTTGACGTTGCTAGCCTGTCCGATGTACTCGATAACCAAATGCGCCATCGTGCCTTCACCGAATGACGAGAAGTTCAGCTTGCCGGGATTGGTTTTCGCGTATGCCACCACCTGCTCAAGAGACTTGACCGCCAACTTTGATGTATTGACAGCAATTGCTATAGGCGTTTCCACCATCAGCGCGATTGGCGCCAAGTCCTTTCGGATATCGAATGGCGGGTTCTGAAGGGCGGAGCGAATCGCACTCCCATTGCTGACTAAGCCGACAGTATAGCCATCACCCTTCTGCTCGATAAGATATCGAGCAGAAATTACGCCGCCGGCCCCCGGGTGTGCTTCGATAATTATCGGCTGCCCAAGCACGGGACGCATGGCCTCGGTCACCGGCCGCAACTGGGCATCCGCACTTCCGCCTGCCGGATAGGGAATAATCATTCTAATAGGTTTGCTTGGAAATGCTGGCGCTTGACCAAACGCCGTTTCCGCAATGACCAATGCCATGGTTATTGCGACAACTACAATTGATGTCTTGCGTCCCGCGCTCATTCTAGTCTCCACTTTTATGACGGAATGCAACCAGCGCCTTTTGAAAATACGTTTTGCGCTTCCCAAAACGGCACCCAGCGCTTCGCGCAGGTCTTCTGTGTGCTGGACCTGCGCTTGCGCCCCCAGGGCCATTTCTAGTCTAACCGCGGCCACGCGATTACGGTTTATTCGACGCCGAAAACTGAATCTCGCGCTTCATATCGCCGACAATGCGGTCTTGGGAGGCCTCCGGCCCAAGCTCCATGACATGCATCCCAAAGGCGCTCACTCGATTTCGAAACTCCGCTTCGCGCGTGGCATCCCTGGTTGCACTCAACAACTTGTCCGAAACGGCCGCCGGAACGCCCACCGGTACCGCCAAGGCAAACCAGAAGTCGAACCGATATCCGGCCAAATCAGGGTTTACCTCCTGCAGGGTCGGTAGGTTCGGCGCCAAAGGGGAACGTTCAAGCTCGGTATAGGCCAGCATCCTGACCTTGCCAGCCTTGGAGTAGTTCATAGCATCTCCGAGGCCAGCGGTCCAGAGGTGCGCCTCGCCGGCCGCGACGGCTTGCGAGGCAGGACCACCTCCCTTGTAGGTTATATTTGTCAAAAGCGAATCAATGCCAAGCTTTCTCCAAATGGCGGTCACCGCTTCCTGCGGCTTGTCACCCACCGTCGCCTGGTTAAGCTTGCCAGGATTCGCCTTGGCATAGGCGACCAATTCCTGCAAATTCGTTATCGGCAGTGACGTCGGCACAATGAGAACCGCGCCGCCGCCCACAAATATCGACAGGACCGTGAAGTCCTTACCGAACTTCAAATTCCAGGTCTTGTCTGTGGCTTCCTTGTGGGGGAAACCGCTTTGCGCTACTGCGACGGTGTAGCCATCGGGTGCCGACTTGGACAGCATTGTCAGCGCAATGAGTCCATCCGCTCCAGGATGCGCCTCCGCGATGAACGGCTGCTTGAAACGCTTTTCCAAGTAAGCGGCGAGTGTGCGCGCCACAATGTCGGTGGGTCCCCCGGCCGTCGAAGTGACAATGATGCGGACCGGCTTGGACGGATACTCCTGGGCGACGGCAAACCCGGGCAAGGCGGCTGCAATGCCAAACAATGCCGCGAGTAAACCTTTTATCTTTATAGTCATATCCAATTCCTCCTCAAAGAATTAGTCCAAAATCCCATTGATAAGGTCATCTGCTCCCGATCCGGTAAGCTTAGCCCGGGAAACCTGCGAACTCTCGAGGCGGATGATCATTCGCTTCCAAGTATAAGAGACCTGCCCCGGCAGGAATCCAGCCTCATGGCTTGAACACGCCCATGCAGCGCGAAATACCGCGTTCCCGTTCTCAACGCAGGTTTCGTTACGAGATAGCGGCGCCGTCCGCGCCTCAGCCGAGTGGATTTTGAAGGGTAAATTGAGTCGCTGGTTCGGTCAATGCATGAGCGGTCGGCGCGAATAAATACCCTCATAGAGGTAATAATCAGAGGCCCTTGTCGCCATTTTTGGACCTTGCTAAAACCCCACATCCAAGCTTTCAAGCTCCTCCATGCACTTGGAAGCATTTAATATGACCGGTACTCGCAAACGATCCAGCGAGGACCCATGCACCTCAAAAGGAGTCCTATGCCATACGATCTGGTTGTCCGAGGCGGAACGGTGGTGGATGGCACCGGGCTTTCGTCGTATCGCGCGGATGTGGGAATCGAGGGGAATCGGATCACCGCCATCGGGCGCATCACCAGCCGAGGTCAATCCGAGTTGGATGCGGACGGACTCGTGGTCACTCCCGGTTTCATCGATGGCCACACCCACATGGACGCCCAAGTGTTCTGGGACCCGCTTGGAACATGTTCCTGCTATCACGGCGTCACCACCGCCGTCATGGGGCACTGCGGCTTTACCTTGGCCCCATCACGGCCAGACGAGCGGGCACTTGTCGTCCGCAATCTCGAACGCGCCGAAGACATCCCTCCCGAGGCGCTTGCAGCCGGAATAAATTGGTCATGGTCCTCATTTTCGGAGTATCTCGACGCGCTCGACCGGCTCCCCAAGGGCATTAACTTTGCCGCCAATATCGGGCACTCGGCGCTGCGTACATGGGCCATGGGGGAGAGCGCTTTCGAGAGAACCGCCACCGGTGATGAAATTGCCCGAATGAAGATGGAACTGCGGAGCGCGTTAAGTTCGGGCGCCATCGGATTCTCGACGTCCCGTTCGCGCGCTCACGAAACATCTGATGACCGCCCGGTCGCGTCGCGCCTAGCCGATTGGAGCGAACTGACGCAGTTAGTGGACGTGCTTGGCGAGCACGATGCAGTCTTTCAACTGGCTTCCGAGCCAGCCTCAATGTCCCCTGACCCTCAGGTACGCGGTGAATACTACTCACGCCTTGGGAAATTGCTCACATCCAGTCAGGTGCAAACCGCAATACCCCTGTTAGTCAACGAGCACAGCCTCGAACTTACAAAATTTATTGACGAATGCTCGCATGCGGGAGCGCGGGCATTCGGTTTGACGCACAGCCGCGGCATCTCCGTCCTGCTGTCATTCAAGACAAAGCTTCCCTATGACGGCCTCCCCGAGTGGAAGGAGATGCGGTCAAAGCCGCTTTCGGACCAGCGTCGACTTCTTTCCACTCCTGAATTGCGTCGCAAACTCGTTCATGCAGCGCACAATGGTGCATACGGCCGCGCCATAGGCGCGGAGGCCCGAAAGCCGGACTATGAACAGATGCGCATCCTTGATCGACTGCATCCCCCTTACCGGAGTCTGGCTGAGGTGGCCCGCGAACGAGGCATGGATCCGGTCGATCTTTTGATAGATATGTCCATCGAGTCCGATTTTGAACAATTCTTCTTCCAACCGCTGCACGACTACGATGAACCCCGGCTTGAGCAGTTGATGAAGTATCCAAGGGGCGTTATGACATTCTCCGATGCCGGCGCGCATGTCAGCCAAATTTGCGACTTTTCCATCCAAACACACTTGCTTTCATACTGGGTGAGGGAACGGCAGGCTTTCTCTCTGGAGGAAGCGGTGCGCATGATTACGGTCGCCCCCGCGCGCGCGTGGAATATCGCTGACCGGGGGCTGCTGCGCGAGGGCATGGTGGCTGACATGAACGTCTTCGACCCGCGTTCAATCGCCTGTGAAATGCCCAAAATCGTCAACGATTTGCCGGCTGGGGCCAAACGCATAGTTCAAAAAGCCAAGGGTATCCGCGCCACCATCGTCGCAGGGAAGGTTGTGCTACGTGATGGAGCGCATACCGGTGCTCTTCCTGGTCAGCTGATTCGTCAGCGGCGCAGCTGACGCGGCAGGTAGGGCGCTCCGATGCGGCGGAAATACCTGGCGCACGATATTCGGCCCTAGGGTGGCAGGGAAAAATTCGTAAAAGCGCCCTCGCCGTCAACAATCGGATGGTCCACGCTGCGGCGAATCTTTTCGATTGCCTCGGCCGGACGGGAGTCGGGGGTCATGGGTTCGATTACCCTTCCGATATTATTAAAACAGCACCTTCGCCACCGACTT
>Ga0134124_10000516_pt1 | contig 32480 bp, 32 predicted proteins | sample KB304_FD_96880 | JGI IMG/M metagenome (GOLD analysis project Ga0134124, IMG submission 96880) | Terrestrial soil microbial communities without Nitrogen fertilizer from Kellogg Biological Station, Michigan, USA - KB3-0-4 | ecosystem: Environmental > Terrestrial > Soil > Unclassified ... | reverse complement strand
TCGTCGGGCTGATGGCGGCCGCGGTGCGCTGCGCCGACCCGGTGCTGTTCTTCGAGCACAAGGGCCTGTACGCGATGAAGGGCGAGGTGCCCGACGGCGAGATCGTCGACACGCTCGGCACCGCCAAGATCGTCCGGCCGGGCAAGGACGCGACGATCCTCGCGCTCGCCCTGATGGTGCCGCGCGCGATCGAGGCCGCGGACCGCCTCAAGGCGGAACACGGCATCGACGCCGAAGTTGTCGACGTGCGCTCGCTGGTGCCGCTCGACACGCAGACCATCCTAGGCTCGGTGGCCAAGACGCATCGGTTGTTCACGGTCGAGGAGAATCCGCGGCTGTGCGGCTGGGGCGCTGAAATCGTATCGATCGTGGCCGACGAGGCCTTCTACGATCTCGACGGCCCGCCGGTGCGCATCACCACGCCGCATATCCCGCTGCCGGCTGCGGACATTCTGGAAGACATCGTACTGCCGACGCCGGATCGTATTGCCGAGACGGTCCGGCGGTCGCTGCAGGGGTAGCGCGCCGATGCGTGCGTTGTGGTCCACCGCCGCTCTCGTCGCATCGCTGATGCTAGCGCAGCCTGCTGGCGCGCAGACGCCGCCGGATCCGATCGTCCGCGTTGAAGGGCTCCGCCAGATTTCGCCACACGTCCACATCATTCCCGACAACAGCGTGCCGCTGGTGCCGAATGTTGGGTTCGTGGTCGGCGAGCGCGGCATTCTGGTCATCGACACCGGACTCGGGCCGCGCAACGGTGAAGCTGTGCTGGGCGTGGCGAAAAAGCTCGCCGGTACGAAGCAGCTCTATCTCGTCACCACGCATTTCCATCCGGAGCACGATCTCGGTGCACAGGTGTTTCCCGAAAACACGACGCTGATCCGCTCAAACGACCAGGTGAAGGACATCGCGGAGTTCGGGCTGCAGCTTGCCGAAGTGTTTGCGCGCCGCTCGGCGATCAACGCCGAGCTTTTGAAGGGCGCCGAGTTTCGTAAAGCGAATGTGACTTTCGACAAGGATCACACGGTCGATCTCGGCGGCGTGACGGTGCAACTCCTGGCGATGGGCGCGAACCATACGCGCGGCGACACCGCGATGTGGGTCGAGCAGGACCGCATTCTTTTCTCCGGCGACGTTGCGATGCGCCCGCAGCCTGCTTTCGCCAGCCCGTATTCCAATGTCCGCCACTGGCTTTCAAGTCTGGACCGCCTTGAGGCGCTAAAGCCCGCCGTCATCGTGCCCAGCCATGGTCCGGCCGGAGATGGCTCGATGTTTGCCAGCGGCTATCGCACGTACCTGATCGAAATCCGCGACCGCGTCGCCGCCGAGAAAAAAGCCGGCCGCAGCGTCGATCAGGTGGCTGAATCTGTGACGGCCGCGATGGCAGACCGTTTCCCCGACAAGGGTCGCCTTGCCGGTGCAATCAAGGCAGCCTATTCCGAAGCGCAATAAGACAAGTTCCAGGAGCCTCACATGGCCAACTACGACAATCTGCTCGCCAACGTCCCGACCGACCTATGGATCGGCGGCAAGTGGCGCAAGTCGTCCGACAACCAGCGCTTCGACGTGACCGATCCGGCCACCGAGCGCACCATTGCCTCGGTCGCCAGCGCCTCCGTCGAAGACGCCATCGCAGCGGTGGACGCCGCGCAGGCCGCCTTCGAAGGCTGGGCCGGCCGCAAGCCGCGCGAGCGCGCTGAGATCCTGCGCAAGGCGTTCGAACTGATCATGCGCGACGCCGAACGCTTCGCCAAACTGATCACGTTGGAAAACGGCAAGGCGCTGTCCGACTCGCGTGGCGAAATCGCTTACGCCGCCGAATTCTTCCGCTGGTACGCGGAGGAGGCGGTGCGCAACCTCGGCCAGATCTCGATAGCGCCGGCTTCCGGCGCGCGCATCGTGGCGCAACACAAGCCGGCCGGCGTTGCCGTGCTGGTGACGCCGTGGAATTTTCCGGCCGCGATGGCGACCCGCAAGATCGGCCCCGCGCTCGCCGCTGGCTGCCCCGTGGTTTTGAAGCCTGCGTCCGATACGCCGCTCACCATGCTGGCGCTGATGCCGGCGCTTGAAGAGGCGGGCGTGCCCGCTGGCGTGGTCAACGTGGTGCCGTCGCGCCGCTCCGGCGCCGTGGTCAGCGCCATGCTGCACGATCCGCGCGTGCGCGTGGTGTCGTTCACCGGCTCGACCGAAGTCGGGCGCAAGTTGCTGCACGAGGCGGCCGACCAGATCATCAAGCCGTCGATGGAACTTGGCGGCAATGCGCCGTTCATTGTGTTCGACGACGCCGACGTCGATGCCGCTATCGAAGGCGCCATGATCGCCAAGATGCGCAACATGGGCGAGGCCTGCACGGCGGCCAACCGCTTCTATGTGCACGAGAAGGTGCACGACGAATTCGCCAAGAAGCTCACCGCCAAGATGTCGTCGCTGAAGGTTGGCAACGGTCTCGACGACGGCATCAATGTCGGCCCGCTGGTGAACAAAGAAGGCCGCGACAAGGTGGTCGAACTGGTCGACGATGCAGTGTCGAAGGGCGCCAAGGTTTTGACCGGCGGCAAGACGCCGGATGGCCCGGGCTATTTCTATCCGGCGACCGTGCTCACCAACGTGCCGGACTCGGCCAAGATGCTGAATGAGGAAATCTTCGGGCCGGTGGCTTCGATCCAGAGTTTCAAGAGCGAGGACGAGGCGATCAAGCGCGCCAACGACACCGAATACGGTCTCGTCGCCTACCTCTACACCAAGGACCTGTCGCGCGGCATGCGCGTCTCGGAGAAGCTCGACTTCGGCATGATCGGCTTGAACCGCGGTCTCGTGTCCGATCCGGCGGCGCCGTTCGGAGGCACCAAGCAGTCGGGCTTGGGGCGCGAAGGCGCGCAGGAAGGCATGAAGGAATTCCAGGAGACGCAGTACGTCTCGGTGGTGTGGTAGGTGGCGTGCCCCGCGCGCAGCGCAGCGTTTCTTGACGGTGCGCTGCAGGACCGGGAGCGTCACGAATTCGGAATGTGGAAAGGTCCCGGATCTACGGTGCACCGCAAGCGCGCTGCGCCCCGTCCGGGACACGAGAGGCTGGAATGGACGTCCTGATGCCGCAGCTCGGCGAAACCGTCGCCGAAGGCAAGATCGTGAAGTGGTTCAAGCAGGCCGGCGACGCCGTGAAGCCGGGTGACAACCTTTTCGAGATCGAGACCGACAAAACGTCGATGGAAGTGCCGGCGACGTCGGCCGGTACGCTCTCCGACATCCGCTTCCAGGTAGGCCAGGTGGCGAAGGTTGGCGCGGTCGTTGCAATCATTGCCGGCGCGGGCGAAAGCATCACGCCGCAATCCCAAGCGGCTCCCCAAGCTTCGCTCGCCCCCGCGAAAGCGGCGGCCCAGAGCCCAGCATCCCTGGGTCCCCGCTTGCGCGGGGACGAACGGGTGCAAAACGCGTCGTTCGCTTATCCCAACATGGACCCCTATCGTGAGGTGCGCACACCGGAACGCAATTACGGTCCGGCTAAGACCGCCGGCGGAACGTTTGTCACGCCGCTAGCGCGGCGTCTGGCCTCGGAACGCGACATCGATCTGTCGCGTGTCTCGGGTTCGGGGCCGCATGGGCGCATCGTCGCGAAGGACATCGAGAGCGCGCCGTCCACCCGCGCGACAATCGCGGCCGGCGCCAGCGCGGCACAGGTGAAGGCGCTGTTCGAAGGCGTTAGCTACGAGGAAGTGCCGCTCGACTCCATGCGCGCAACCATCGCCAAGCGGCTGGTCGAGGCCAAGCAGACGGTGCCGCACTTCTATCTGACGGCGGATGTCGACATCGGCCGGCTTGCCGCCATGCGCGAAGAAGCTAATGCCGCCGCGCCCAAAGGCATAGACGAGGTGCCGGCGTTTAAACTGTCGCTCAACGATTTCATCATCAAGGCCTGGGCAGCGGCGCTGCAGCGCGTGCCCGCCGCCAACGCCGTGTGGGCGGAAGACCGCATCCTGCGCTTCAAGTCCTCCGACATCGGCATCGCGGTGGCGCTCGAAGGCGGCCTGATCACGCCGGTGCTGCGCAACGCCGAGGCAAAGTCCGTGTCGGCAATCTCTGCCGAGATGCGCGACCTCGCCGAACGCGCTCGCGCCAAGAAGCTGAAGCCGTCGGAATATCAAGGCGGCGCCAGCGCCATCTCCAACCTCGGCATGTACGGCGTGCGTGAGTTCGCCGCCATCATCAATCCGCCGCATGCAACTATCCTGGCGGTGGGCGCATCGCGGCGCGCGCCGGTCGAGGCGGCGGACGGCAGCGTGAAATTCATCACCCAGATGACGGTGACGCTGTCCTGCGATCACCGCGTCGTCGACGGCGCGCTCGGCGCCGAGCTGTTGCGCGAGTTCAAGAGCTTGCTGGAAAGCCCGGTCACCTTCCTCGTCTAAAGCAGGAGTGCTGCGATGAGCAAAAGATGTCTGGTGTCAGCCTTCGTCATGTTTGTCATGGCGATTGCGCTCAGCTTTTTCGTGCACGGTTATCTGCTGTTTGCCGACTACATGGCCACCCCCGGCATGCGGCCTCCGGCTGAAGCCGACAAGCTGATGCACTACATGATCCTGGCGCAGGCCGTGTTCGGCGCCGCCTTTGCCTACGTCTATATGCAGGGCAAAGAGAGCAAGCCCTGGCTGACGCAAGGCGTCCGCTTCGGCATCGCCGTCGCCTGCCTCACGGTGATCCCGACCTACCTGATCTATCATGTGGTGACGCCGGTGCCGCTCGCGCTTGCGCTCAAGCAGATTGTGCTCGATACCGTCCGAGTCGTGGTGATGGGCATCGTGCTCGCCTGGATCAACCGCTAGGAGATTGGCGCAATGGGTGGCGAAAAGCCGGATGTGTTGTTGGTCGGCGCACGGAAACCGGTCCTCATCAAAGGGCTCGAGCCAAAGGTCACGCTGCACGACTATCTCGGCGCCAAAGACCAGGATGCTTTCATAAAGTCGGTCGGCGATAAGATTCGCGCCATCGCCATCGCCTATACCGCGAACAAAGTCGACGCGGCTTTTCTCGGCAAGTTCCCCAAGCTCGAGCAGGTGTCGAGCTTCGGCGTGGGCTACGACCACATCGACGCCAAATGGGCCGGCGAGCACGGCATCATCGTCACCAACACGCCCGAGGTCCTGAACGAGGAAGTGGCCGATACTGCGCTCGGCCTGCTGCTCTGCACGGTGCGCGATTTCCCGCAGGCCGAGCGCTATCTGCGCGCCGGCAAATGGGTGGAGAAGCATTTTCCGCTGAGCAAGGCGACGTTGCGCAACCGCACCGTCGGTATGGTCGGCATGGGCCGCATCGGCAAGGCGATCGCGCGCCGGCTGGAAGCCTTCGGCGTGCCGGTCGTCTATCACAGCCGCAAGCCGCAAGAGGGCGTCGCCTACAAGTATTATGCGAACCTGATCGACATGGCGCGCGACGTCGACACGCTGATGGTGATCGTGCCGGGCGGCGCGTCGACTCAGAACATGATCAACGCCGAGGTGCTCAAGGCGCTCGGCCCCAACGGCATCCTCATCAACATGGCGCGCGGCTCGGTGGTCGACGAACCGGCGCTGATCGAGGCGCTGAAGAACCGCACCATTTATTCGGCCGGCCTCGACGTGTTCGCTAAGGAGCCGCAGGTGCCGAAAGAACTGATGGAGATGGAGCACATCGTGCTGTTCCCGCATCTCGGCTCGTCGACCGAGGTGACGCGGGCGGCGATGGACCAGCTCGTGGTCGACAACATCCTGGCCTGGGCCGACGGCAAGCCGCCGCTCACCCCGGTACCGGAAACGCCTTACCCGCCGAAACGGTAACGATTCATGCGCCGCCTCCTGCTCATTGGATTGACGGCCGTGCTGATCGCGCCGGCGAACGCATTCGATTTCTCGCCGGTGAAGCCGCTCGATGTGAAGAGCGTCGATCCGTCGATGCTGACTGACATCTACGGCGCCTGGGAAATCCGCGACAAGAGCGGCAAGCAGCGCTGCCGTATCACGCTGCTCAAGGACTCCGGCATCGGCGGCTATCAGACCGAAGTGGCGCCGGGCTGCGAGAAGGTGTTTCCGGTGATGGCCGACATTTCCGCATGGCGGCTGGGCGAGGGCTGGGTCATCGATCTGGTCGATCCGTTGCGCAAAGTACGCATTCGTTTCGAGACGCCGGACAACCGCTATGTCGCCTTCGGCGATCCCAAGGACATCGCCGGCATCGATGCCTTCCTCAAGCTGCCGGACAAGCGCAAATGAAGCGGATCTTGCTCATTCTTTGCCTGCTCGCCGCGACGATCGGCGTCGCGCAGGCGCAGGGCATGAGCGACAACGCCAAGGCGGTGGTCGGCACCTGGGAATTTTCCAACGCCGACCGCGACAAGACCTGCAGCGTCACGTTCAAGAGCGACCCGCATCCGCTCGGCTTCAAGCTTGAATTCGATCCGAAATGCGGCGACCTGTTTCCGCTGGTGCGCGAGATCGCGGCGTGGAAATTTCCCGAGAGCGATCTGCTCTTTCTGGTCGACGCGCAAGGCAAGACCATGGTCGAGTTCAGCGAGGTCGAGGACGGCATCTATGAGGCGCCGACGCCGGGCGTCGGCGTGCTGTTCCTGCAGAACGCGGCGGCCGCCGCCTCGGCGCCGAACCTGACCGACCAGATGGCGGGCGAATGGACGCTGCAGCGCGCCGGCAAGCCGGTGTGCGGCTTGAGCCTGACGATGACACCGTCCGGCGACGCCAATGCGCTGACTGTGAAGCCCGGCTGCGATACGGCTATCGTGCGGCAGAATTTCACACGCTGGCGCATGGACGCCGATGAGCTGCGGCTGCTGCCGGCGAAAGGCAATCCCTGGCGCTTCGAGGAGGGCGAGAACAACGCCTGGCGCCGGGTGCCGCAAACCGCCGAGCAGATGACGCTGGTGCGGCAGTAGTCCCCGGTCCCAGTTTGAACTGATCTCAGCCTTTCGGCTTTTGCGTTGCAATCGATTTGGTCGCCTCGATGCCCGGCTCGAAGTCTCGATATTCCGCCGGGCGCCCCGCCAGTCGCGCACGCTTTATTCCGGCTTTGACAAATTCTTCGATGTGAGCGGGAACGAGCTGAAGTTGGCCGAGATCTTCTTTTAGCGTTTGCTGGAGCCGTCGGCGCGTGAAATCATCCTTCACGTCAAAGCGATTGAGATAAAGCTCCATAATGCGCTGTTTGTCTGCTGGGCTCGGATAGCCCATCCGGATATGGGCATCGAATCGTCCCGCTCTCTTTGCGAGCGCTTCATCGATTGCTTCCGGATGATTGGTTGTGGCGATCGTAATGATGTCGTCGTAAGCGGAGCCGCCGGACAAGACCTGAAGAAGCTCGCCGGTAACGTCGTCCTTGCCGTAAGCAGAGTACGAATAGGGATTCTCGCGGCTTTTGGTCATCAGATCGAGGTCTTCGAGAACCACCACCGCTGGAGCGAGCGTCTGTGCAAGATGGTAGACGGATCGAATATGTTCGACGGCCTCGACGACAATGACGGTCGCCTCGCCGGCGATACCGTTGACGAAACACTCGATCGCCGTTGATTTTCCGTCACCGGGCGGTCCGGAAAGAAGCAGGCCGCGCCGGATAGTCAGTCCCTCTGCCTTCAACATTTCCCGGCTTCGGATCGATGATGTGATGAAATCGAATTCTGTCTGAACCTGTTGATGCGGGATAATATCGTTCCAGGACCGATCAGACATTTTTGTGCGAACGGTCCGCAGATCACGGTTCAAAAGCACGACTCGGTTTTTGAACGGGTCCGACTCTTGAAGCAATCGCTGTACGAGTTTGACAACCGCTGCCTCGTCACATTCACGATATATAAGGCCGATGCTATCGGCGCCGCTCCTTCGGCCGTAAAACGCATCCGAACGACCGCTTCCTGTTTGAATCACCAGCATAAAGGGTGCGGCGCTGTCGGGTAGCGTGCCTCGAAACACCGTCCGTGGCCGGATCACCTGCAGCTCACCATCGATATTGAGCGTCGTCTTATTCGCGTACATACCAGGAATCACGGCATTTCGGTCCGTCACGCCATAGCCGCTCAGTTCGCTGATCCACATCTATCCAGGCATTTCGGCTAATTTTCGCGTGAGGATAGCGATCGTGGCATCGTTTGCCGGCAGTGAGATCGTGCTGGGATCGCCAGGTCCGCAAAAAATGCGAAACAGAGTCGAATAGCTGATCTGCGGAGTGGCTGATCGTTTGATTTGTTTGTGCTGGGCAACGATGTAGCCCAGCGCCGAGGCCATTGAAGCAAATCCCTTGATCGTGTCTTCTGGAATATTGGCGAGTAGCTGATCCTTAAATGCCAGTGATGCGGCAGCAGACTCCGCGAAGAGTCGCTTGATAAGCGGACTGCTGGCGGCCGCCGCTCCGTTGGCCACTTCATAGATGCCATATACGAATTCGCCATCGGCGTCATTCCCGTAGACCGTCGCGGTCACGTTCAACGTCGAAGCCAATAATTCTGCGGTCTTTCGCGCTTCTGCCGTGCCTTTCGCGGGTCGCTCTTCGGCGATAGGAACGCCGGCAATGTCTGAGTTGCAGCGGACGATAAACTTCTGACCAACAGAAACTCGCTTGCTTTCAACTTTGAACCACATCTCGAATATGCCCCTTCCAACCAGCAGGCGCGATCTCAGCCGTTCTGCTAAATTCTCGCTAAATCAGCCGCAGCCCCTTGAAACTCGCGTGCCCCTCCTTGCCGACAATGATGTGGTCGTGCACGGCGATGCCGAGCGGCTTCGCCACCTCGATGATCGACTGCGTCATCTGGATGTCGGCGCGCGAAGGCGTCGGATCGCCGGACGGATGGTTGTGCACCAGGATGAGTGCGGTCGCCGATAGCTCGAGCGCGCGCTTGACCACCTCGCGTGGATAGACCGGCGTGTGGTCGACCGTGCCGGTCTGCTGCACCTCATCGGCGATGAGCTGGTTTCGCTTGTCGAGGAACAGGACACGAAACTGCTCCTTATCGGCGAAGGCTTGCGCTGCGCGGCAGTACTCGAGAACGGTCGACCACGACGACAGCACCGGGCGCTTGCGCAGCTCGCCGCGGGTGAGACGGCCCGCCGCCGCATGCACGATCTTCAATTCAGTGATGGCCGCTTCGCCAAGACCCTTGATTTCGGCAAGCCGCGTCGTAGGCGCCGCCAGCACCTCGGCAAAGGAGCCGAACTTGGCGATCATCTCCTTGGCCAGCGCTTTGACGTCCTGCCGGGGGATCGCTCGGAATAGCAGCAGCTCGAGCAGTTCGTAGTCGCTGACCGCGTCGGTGCCGGCCTCGCGAAAACGCGCGCGCAATCGCTCGCGGTGGCCGTGATAATGCGGCTTGCCCTCTGCCGGTTTCAGCCTGCCGTTGGTGTCAGCCATCGCCGCCCCGTACAACCCGGGACGAGTGTAATGCAACCTTAAGTGAAGGACGAGGGTGTTACGCCGCTTTGCGGATATATGGCGGCTTATCCAGCCCGGCGGGCGAGAAGGTGAAAACCTCGACGCCTTTGTCGGTCACCCCGACGGTGTGCTCGAACTGGGCCGACAACGAGCGGTCGCGGGTGACCGCGGTCCAGCCGTCGGACAGCACCTTCACGTGCGGGCGGCCGAGATTGATCATCGGCTCGACGGTGAAGAACATGCCCGGCTTGAGCACGATGCCTTCGCCCGCCCGCCCGACATGCACGATGTTCGGCTCGTCGTGGAACAGGCGGCCGAGGCCGTGGCCGCAGAAGTCGCGCACCACGCTCATGTGCTGCGCCTCGACATAGGCCTGGATGGCGGCGCCGATGTCGCCGGTGGTCGAACCGGGGCGGATGGTGGCGATGCCGCGCATCATCGATTCGTGCGTCACCTCGATGAGCCGCTCGGCGCGGCGCGGGATCGGGCCGATCGGGTACATGCGGCTCGAATCGCCGTGCCAGCCGTCGAGGATCAGCGTCACGTCGATATTGACGATGTCGCCTTCCTTCATCGGCTTGTCGGCCGGGATGCCGTGGCAGACGACGTGGTTGAGCGAGGTGCAGGTCGACTTTTTGTAGCCGCGATACATCAGCGTGGCGGGCAGCGCGCCGTTGTCCATGGCGTACTCGAACACCAGCCGGTCGATCTTGTCGGTCGGCGTGCCCGGTTCGACGTAGTCGGTCAGCATGTCGAGACAGCGCGCGACGAGTTGCCCCGCCTTGCGCATGCCTTCGAAGGCGGCTGGGCGGTGGATCTTGATCTGGCCGGTCTTGCGGAGGGGCGCGACGGTGGCGTCGACGTAGGTCATGGGGGCTAATTTAAGCGTTGCAGCGCGGGGTGCAAGTTTTGCGGCTTTGCGGCAGAACTAGGCGATTTTACCGCCCAGTTCATCCTCGATATGCGTCCTCACGATATCGTCGAAGCTCGCCTCGGCCTTGAACCCGAGCTCGCGTGCGCGCCTAGCGTCGAGGCGCTCGGCCCAGCCGCTGACGATACGGGCGACCAGTTCGTCCGGCGCACGCTTGATGCGCGCGGCGACCTTCGGTCCGGCGACGCGCGCCAGCGCCTCGATCTGCTCTCCGACGGTGCAGGAGACGCCGGGCATCGACAGATTGACCCGCGGCCCGAGTTGCTCGCGCGTCAGCCCAGCCGCGTGCACGAGAAAGCCGACCGCGGCGCGCGGGCTGGCGTGGGTGTGGCGCACGCTATCGGGTACCGGCAGCACGGCCTCCTGGCCGGCCAGCGGTTCGCGGATGATGCCGGAAAAGAAGCCGGAGGCCGCCTTGTTCGGCTTGCCCGGCCGTACGCAGATGGTCGGCAAGCGGATGCCGACGCCGTCGAGAATGCCGCGGCGGTTGTAGTCGGCGAGCAGCAGTTCGCACATCGCCTTCTGCGTGCCGTAGGAGGTGAGCGGCGTCAGGTGGAAGTCGTCGGGAATGCTTTCGGGGAACGGCGCGCCGAACACGGCAATCGACGACGTGAACACGACCTTCGGCTTGTAGCCGTTGCCGGCGGCGCGGATCGCTTCCAGCAGCGCGCGCGTGCCGTCGAGGTTGACGCGATAGCCTTTGTCGAAGTCGAGCTCTGCTTCGCCCGAGACGACGCCTGCGAGATGGAAGATGACCTGCGGCCGCTCCGAGATCGCCTTTTCCGCGACGCCGGGCGCGGCGAGATCGGCCTCGCGCGTCTTCACGTGATCGGAAAAGCCCGCCGGGCGCACCGGCGCCACAACGTCGATCAAAGTCAGTTTTTCGATCAAATGGTCGCCAAGCGCCCGGTCGATGATCAGCCGCTCGGTCAGCTTGCGGCCGATCATGCCGGCCGCTCCGGTGATCAGAACATGCATCAGGTCGCCTCCTGCTTTCGGTCCGCCGGCTCGAAACGGTCGACGCGGCGCAACTCCGGAAATAGCACCATCCAGAGGCCGGCGACCAGTAGCGAACCCAAGCCGCCGATAAACGCCGAGGGCACGGCGCCGAGCCAGGCCGCCACGGCGCCGGATTCGAACTCGCCTAGCGTATTGGATGAGCCGACGAACAGGTAGTTCACGGCGGAGACGCGGCCGCGTTTGTCGTCCGGCGTCTCGATCTGCACCAGCGAGAAGCGGATCACCACGCTCACCGCATCGGAAGCGCCGAGCACGACGAGCGCCGCGAGTGACAGCGGGAACCAGGGCGACAGCGCGAACACCATGGTGGTGACGCCGTATATCGCGACCACGGCGAACATGGCCTTGCCGATATGCCGCTCGATTGGGTGGCGCGCGAGGAATACGGAGGTCGTGAGCGCGCCGATCGCTGGCGCCGAGCGCAGCAGGCCGAGGCCGATCGGCCCCATCGCCAGGATGTCGCGCGCATAGATCGGCAACAGCGCCGTGACGCCGCCGAGGATCACCACCACGAGGTCGAGCGAGATGACGCCGAGCAGCCGCCGGCGGCTCAAGATGAACGCGGCGCCGGCAAACACCGATGCGGCGGTGACGGGCTCGCGCTGCGCTGCCGGCCCGCGCGAGTGCACGAAGCTGATCAGCGCAATCGAGGCGGCGAAAAACACGACACAGAGCGCGCTCACCAGCGTCGGACTGAGTGTGTAAAGGAGGCCGCCGAGCGCCGGGCCGCAGATCACCGCCACCTGGTTGGCCGATGTCCAGGCGGCGACCGCGCGCGGGATCAAGGTCGGCGGCACCAAAGTCGGCGCTAGCGAATGCGCGGTCGGCATTTCGAAGGCGCGTGCGCAGGCGATCATGAACACCGCGCCGAACAGCAGTTCGCGCGTTAGCCCGCCGGCTATCAGCGCGACGGTGATCGACACCGCCGCCAGCGTGTGCACGGTCTGCGCGATGCGCACGATCATGCGGCGATCGTAGCGGTCGGCGGCGTGGCCGATAAACAAGGTCAGTACCACCGCCGGCATGAACTGGATCAAGCCGACCAGGCCGAGGTCGAAGGCGCTGCCGGTCAGTTCATAGACCTGCCAGCCGATGATCACGGCCAGCATGTGGTAGCCCATGGTGGCGGCAAGCCGCGCCAGCCAGAACAGCACGAAGGAGCGCTGCTGCAACAAAGACGCCGGCGCAGCCATCATTCCGTGGCACCGTTCAGGGCGCTGAGACTCGTCATTTGCCGGCCGTCGGCGGAGAAATTCTCCGGCGCCAGCCATCGCTCGAAATTGGCTTTGCGCTGCGACCATTCGATGTCGAGCATTGCGTACCAGGCCGTGTCGCGATTGCGCCCTTTGGCGATCATGTGTTGGCGGAAGATGCCCTCGAAGCTGAAGCCGTAACGGAGGGCAGCGCGGCGCGAAGGCGCGTTGAGAGCGTCGCATTTCCACTCGTAGCGCCGGTAGCCCAGCGTCTCGAAGGCGTAGCGCGCCAGCAGATACTGCGCCTCGGTGGCGAGCGGCGTGCGCTGCATGGTGGGGGCGTAGAGGACGTGAGCGACTTCAATCGCGCGATGCGCAGGCTGGATGTTGGTCAAGGCGATCATGCCGACGGCGTGGCCGGCGGAGTCGACGATGGCATAGAAATAAGGATCGTCCTGCGTGACGCGCGCCTCGATCAAAGCGGAGAACGCGCCCGCGTCGGCGTAGGGGCCTGAGCTCGGCATGTAGGTCCAGATGCGGTCGTGGCCCTGTACAGCCTCCCACAGCGGCGCAGCGTGAGCCGGACTGAGCTTCTCAAGGCGGCCGTAGCGTCCGGTCAGCGTGACCTGGCCTGGCCGCTGCGCGGGCGGCCCATCGACGGGCTCGCCGACCGGCTGCCCGGTCTGCGGATGGCGGTCTTCGCTCAAGGCTTCGGCCGCCGCGCCATGTCGTCTTGGAAGAAGGCGTTCAACTCGGCGTTGGTCACCACGCCGGCAAAGCCGCCGAAGGTGCCCGGTCCGGCGATCTCGCGCGCCGTCTTGAGGAAGGCGTCCATCGCGACGCGCGCCAAGGTGCCGCCGACGCTGATCCGCCGCACACCCATTGCCGCCAGGTCGGCCACGGAGAAGCCGAAGGCGCCGCTATTGAGGAAGTTGATGGGTTTGGGCGCCCCCGCCTTGACCACCGCCTCGATCTCTTCGCGGGTCTTGATGCCGGGCGCGTAGAGGCAATCGGCCCCGGCCTCGGCAAAGGCCTTCAGGCGCCGGATGGTCTCGGCCAGGTCGGGTCGGCCGCGGATGAAACCTTCCGTCCGCGCCGTAAAGACGACATCGCCGCCGGCGGCATCGATCGCCTGCCGTGCCGCCTTTACACGGGCGACCGCCATATCGAAATCGTAGAGCGGATTCGCATCGTCACCCGTGTAGTCTTCGATCGAAAGCCCGGCGACGCCGGCGTCGATGCAGCGCCGCACGTTCTCGGCCATGCTCGCCGGATCGTGCGCATAGCCATTCTCGAAGTCGGCATTGACAGGAATATCGGCAACCGTTGCGAGCTCGCGGTAATGCGCGAGCGTCATCTCCATATTGACCGCGCCGTCGGGAAGCCCGAGCGAATGCGCGTAGCCGGAACTTGTGGTGGCCAGCGCCTTGAAGCCGAGTCCCTGCAGATAGCGGGCACTGCCGATATTCCAAGGATTGGGAATGACAAAGCAGCCGCTCTGGTGCAGCGCGTGGAACACACGGCGTTTGTCGGCGACGGTCATGGGGCCTCCGGGCGGAAGGGACGCACGTTCTAGCGATTTTTTGCCTGCGCGCCCAGACGGATGGCGGCAGGACCGGCCCGTCGCCCAAGCAAATGTGCTATCGGAATAAGCGCGGGCAGGTGGTGTTAGCGCCTTGTGATCGGGCTTCTGCCACCCGGATCAGCCCGTCAAACGGAAGGGACGCATCATGGCGTCGATTGCGGTTAAGGTGATTGCCTCGGCTCTCGGCCTCGCCTTCGTTCTGGCGGCTGCCGCTCCGGCTGAGGCGGCGAAAGCGCGCAAGCACAAGGCGAAGGCGGTAATGCAGGTGCGGGCGGTCGCCCCCGGCGGTTCGGGTTACCGCGGCACGGGTGTGTTTCCAGCCGGGCCCATTTACAACGGGCCCAAATATCTCGGTGACGACCCCGATCCCAGCATCCGTTTCCAGATCTGGCGCGATCAAGGCATGCATTATGGTGGCGACGGCTGAGCGTCCCGCGCGGCCGTTTGATTTTGCCTCCCGGATCGGGTGAACTGCGCGCGCTTTGACCGAACGCGCAGTCCTCCGGGAGTTCGACTATGCTGAAAACGATCGCGGCCTTCGACCGAATCGGCGAGGAAAATGCCTTCGCGGTGCTCGCCCGCGCCAATGCTCTGGCCGCGCAAGGCCGCGACATCATCAGCCTCGGCATCGGCCAGCCCGACTTCCGTACGCCCGATTTCATCGTCGAGGCGGCGATCAAGGCGCTGCGCGACGGACACCACGGTTACACGGCGGCCAACGGCATCCCGCCACTGCGCGAGGCGGTGGCCGCCGATTTGCACAAGCGCTTCCAGGTCGAGGTCTCGCCCGACAGCGTGATGATTATGCCCGGCGGCAAGCCGACCATGTTCGTGTCGATCCTGATGTTCGGCGAGCCGGGGTCGGAGATCATGTATCCGGACCCGGGTTTCCCAATCTATCGCTCGATGATCGAATTCACCGGCGCGACGCCGGTGCCGGTGCCGATCCGCGAGGAGAACGGTTTTGCCTTCTCGGCGGATGAAACGCTGAAGCTGATCAACGCGAAGACTCGTCTTATCATCGTCAATTCGCCCGCCAATCCAACCGGCGGCGTTACCGGCAAGGCGGAAGTCGACAAGCTCATCGCCGGCCTCGCCAAGTGGCCGGACGTCGCCATCATGTCGGACGAAATCTACGACCACATGGTCTACGACGGCGAAAAGCACGTGTGCCTGTTGTCGTACCCGGAAATCCGCGACCGGCTGATCCTGCTCAATGGCTGGTCGAAGACCTACGCGATGACCGGCTGGCGGCTCGGTTATGCGGTATGGCCGGGCAAGCTCTACGACTATGCGCGCAAGCTCGCGGTCAACCTGCATTCCTGCGTCAACGCCTCGGCGCAATATGCCGGTCTCGCGGCGCTCACCGGCCCGCAGGACGAGGTACATAAGATGGTCGCCGAGTTCGACCGGCGGCGCAAAGTCGTGGTCGATGGCTTGAACAAGCTGCCCGGCGTCTCCTGCATCGTGCCGAAGGGCGCGTTCTATGCCTTCCCCAACGTCAAGGGCACCGGCTGGAAGGCCAAGGAACTGGCCAACACGCTGCTCAACGAAACCGGTGTCGTCACCATCGGCGGGCCGGATTTCGGCATCCTCGGCGAAGGCTATCTGCGGCTCTCTTACGCCAACTCGACCGAGAACATCCTCAAGGCGCTCGACCGCATGGGCGACTTCCTGGCCAAGCGCAAGGCGGCTTAGCCTCCACCAAGACACCGGCCTCGACTCCCCGCGGCGTCCGCGCAAGACTGCGCGCACGCCTGGAACATGATTTTCAAGTGAGGAAATGTCGATGTACGACCGCGGTTTGTCCGAAGAACAAAGGATGATGCGGCAGAGCTGCCGCGATTTCGTCGACGGCGTGGTGCTGCCGTTCATCAAGAAAAATTGGAAGCTGGAATGGTCGATGGTGCCGGAAGACCGGCTGCCGCTGAGCATCCTTGAAGAGGCGGAAAAGATCGGCATCCGCACGCTTGGTGTGCCGGAGGAATACGGCGGCGTCGAATTGGAGAAGGGCACCGAGGTGCGCACCTTCGCGCTGGTGTCGGAGGAGATCGCGCGCGGTGACTCAGGTCTGGCCGACAAGATGGTGCAGAACTGGAAGGTCTCGGTGTTACTGCGGCAGTTCGCGCCCAAACATCTGCAGGCGAAATGGTTTCCTGAACTGGTCAAGAACCCAGCCTTCCTGATGGCGCACTGCCTGACCGAGCCGCGCGGCGCCTCCGACCGCTGGCTGCCTTACAACGTGCCGGAAGCTGCAATGCAGACCAAGGCGGTGAAGACCAACGGCGGCTGGATCATCAACGGCCGCAAGCAGTTCATCTCCAACGGCTATGACGCCAGCCTCTACGTCGTCTACGCCAACACCAATCCCAAAGTTGGCATGCTGCAGGGCACGTCGTCCTTCCTGGTGCCGCGCGAAACCAAAGGCTTCTCTGTCGCGCGCTGCAACGAGACGCTCGGCTGCCGCTTCATGAACAACGGCGAGATGGTATTCGAGGACATGTTCGTTCCGGACGATCATCTGCTGGTGCAGGATTCGGCCATGGGCTCGGCCGGCGTCTATTTCCGGCCTGGAAAAATTATTCAGGCGGCCAAGAATCTTGGCGTCGGTGTGCGTGCCTTCGAGGCGACCGCGGAGTACGTGCAGAACTACGTGCAGGGCGGCCGCATCCTGATCAAGCATCAGGCGGTGGCGCTGCGGCTTGCCGATATGGCGACCAAGATCGAAGCGGTGCGCGCGCTGCTCGATCGCGCCGCGGCGGCGGTCGACGACGACGCGCCGGAAGCCGAGACGTTGGTCAACATGGCCAAGATGTTCGCCTCCGAGGAGATCATGAAAGTCGCCCAGCATGCGGTCGAACTGCATGGCGGCAACGGCATCATGCTCGACTTCGGCATCGAGAAGGTGCTGCGCGACGCGGTGATCTTCATGCACATGGATGCGACGGTCGACATCTCCAAGTTCAAGATCATCAAGAACATGTTCCCGCAGACGGCGGGCAAATATGCAGGGCCGGAGTGATTGGCGCATGATCCCGAAAAGTGGGAACCGGTTTTCGGATTAGATCATGCGCAAATGAATCAGCGCAGCGCAAATCTGAAGCCGATCACCACGATCACCAAGCCCACGACCTGCGCGATGCTTGGTACGATGCCGAGCGCCAGATAACCGATGATGAGCGAGAAGCCTGGCACCAATGCCGGGAACACGGACGCGCGGCCGGCGCCGAGCGTGACGACCGAGCGCGCGAACAGGAAAATCGGCAGCGCGCCGGCGATCACGCCCTGCACGGCGGCCTGCAGCAGATGCTCGGCGAGGCCGATACGAAGCAAGTTATCGTAGCCGACGAATACGAAATACAAAGGCGCATAGACCAGCACAGACAGCACGCCGACTGCGGCGACCGCACGCGTGCCAGAGACGTGCCAGTGGCGCAGCAAGACGCCGAAGGTCGCCCAGAACAGGCCGGCCAGGGCGAACAGCAGGTCGCCGCCGACGCCGTGGCTGCCGATGGTGGTGAGCGACTCGATGCCGAATACGATCAACCCGCCGATGATGGTGACGCCGCCGATCACGCGCGAGACGTTGGGGCGCTCGCCCAACAGCAGCGTGGCGAGGACGAGGCCGAACAGCGCCGCGCAGGCGGGCTGGATCGTGGTGCCGTGGCCGAGCGGCACCAGCATAAAGCCGGTATAGGCGACCATGGCCTGCGGCGGGCCGGACAGCACGCTCATGCTCATGCCGCGCCACCAGCCAATACCGCCCAAATCCCTGAGACCGCCGCGCAACGCCAGCGGCATCAGCAGCAGTCCCGACCAGAGGAAGCGGTGCAGCGCAAGATCGGCCGGCGAGAAGCCGATCGCCACGCCATGCTTGGCAGCGACGAACCCCGCCGCCCAGGCGAGCGCGGAGGCAATGCCGCACAACGTGCCGATCAGGATCGCCGAGGTCGCCGCCGCAGGTTGAGGATGGTGGTCCATTAGCACCCGGTTTTCGGAATAGCTCGTACGCGAGAGAAACGGCCCGCGCGGCGTGACTTGAGCCCGGCTGATACTCTAGGATCGCCGCTCACGTCCAATCAGTAAACCAGAACAGACTCATCACCGGGATGGAAGCTCATGGCTAAGGCGCGCAAAGTCATCATTACCTGTGCCGTTACCGGCTCAATTCATACGCCTTCGATGTCTCCGCACCTGCCGGTGACCGCGCAGGAGATCGCCGACGCCGCGATCGGCGCGGCCGAGGCGGGCGCGGCGATCGTCCACCTGCACGCGCGCAACCCGCAGGACGGCCGCCCCGACCAGACGCCGGAAGGCTTTGCGCCCTTCCTCAAGGTCATCAAGCAGCGCTCCAATGTGGTGGTGAACATCACCACCGGCGGCGCGCCCACCATGACCGCGGAAGAGCGGGTGAAGCCGGCCGCTGCCTTCAAGCCGGAAGTTGCTTCCCTCAACATGGGCACGATGAACTTCGGACTCTATCCGATGATCCCGCGCTACAAAGGCAAGTTCAAACACGATTGGGAGGAGCCGTATCTCGAAGGGTCGCGCAAGGGCATGTTCAAGAACACCTTCGCCGACATCGAGTATATCCTCAGCACCTGCTCGGAGAACGGCACCCGTTTCGAGATCGAGTGCTACGACATCGGCCACCTCTATACACTGCGGCACTTCCTTGACCGCGGCGTGATCAAGGCTCCGCTGTTCGTGCAGTCGGTGTTCGGCATTCTCGGCGGCATCGGCGCGCATCCGGAAGACGTGATCATGATGAAGCGCACAGCCGACCGGCTGCTCGGCGACAACTACCATTGGTCGGTGCTGGGCGCTGGCGCCAACCAGATGCGCGTTGCGGCGCAGGCGGCGGCCATGGGCGGCAACGTGCGCGTCGGCATGGAGGACTCCCTGTGGCTCGGCGCCGGCAAGCTCGCAGAGTCGAACGCCCAGCAGGTCACCCAGGTGCGCAAGATCCTGGAAGGTCTCGGGCTGGAGGTGGCCAGCCCCGACGAGGCACGTGAGATCCTGTCGCTCAAGGGCGGCGACAAGGTGAACTTCTAGGTCGCATTTCTCATTGCTCTAACCGCCCCGAATCCGTCCTATAGCGGCAGGAGGATTCGGGACGGCAATGGGCTCGCTCGATACCGTCAGCATCGCGATTCTGCTGGGCAGCCTGCTGGTGCTCGCCGGCATCCTGTCGAGCCTGATCGCGCTGCGCTTCGGCGCGCCCTTGCTGCTTGTCTTCCTCTTGCTCGGTATGCTGGCCGGCGAGGGCGGTCCCGGCGGGATCGTGTTCTCCAATGTCGGCGCGACCTATCTGGTCGGTTCGATCGCGCTGGCGCTGATCCTGTTCGACGGCGGACTGCGCACGCGGCTCTCCACGTTCCGCAACGTGCTGGCGCCCGCCGTGACGCTGGCGACCGCCGGCGTGGTGATCACGACACTGCTGACGGCGCCCGTCGCCAAGCTGGTGCTCGGCATCGGCTGGGTCCAGGCCCTGCTGGTCGGCGCCGTGGTCGCCTCCACCGACGCGGCGGCGGTTTTCTTCCTGATCAATGCCCGTGGCCTGCGTCTGCGCCCGCGCGTCCGCGCCACGCTCGAAGTGGAATCCGGCACCAACGACCCCTTCGCCGTGTTCCTGGCGCTGTTGCTTGTCGAGATTCTCGCGGTCGGAAACCAGAGCTGGGGCCAGGCGCTGCTCGCGCTCGCGCGCGAGGCGGTGTTCGGCGTCCTCATCGGCTGGGTCGGGGGGCGGGTGATCACCTTCGTGCTTAACCGCATCGCGCTGGCACAGGGGCTGCACGCGCCCTTCGTAGCAGTGAGCGCGCTGGTGGTCTTCGCCTTCGCCAACTCTGTGCACGCCTCGGGTTTCCTGGCCGTCTATCTCGCCGGTCTCGTGGTCGGCAACCGCCGTACGCGCGCGCACAACTCGGTCATCGTCTTTCTCGATGCCATCACCTGGCTCGCCCAGATCGTGATGTTTGTGCTGCTCGGCCTGCTGGTCTGGCCGCAGCGGCTCGGTGATAGCCTCGCCGGATCGATCGTGGTGGCGCTGATGCTGATGTTCGTGGCGCGGCCGGCGGCTGTGTTCCTCTGCCTCGCGCCCTTCAAATTCCCGTGGCGGGAAAAGCTGTTCATCTCGTGGATGGGTCTGCGCGGCGCGGTCGGCATTTTCCTAGCATCGATCCCGCTGCTCGTCGGGATACCGGCCGCTTATCTGTTCTTCGACGTCGCCTTCGTGGTGGTGACGTTGTCCTTGCTGGTGCAAGGCTGGACGGTGGCGTTTGCCGCCCGCAAGCTCGACATCGTGCACACCCGCGCCGAGGCCGCGCCGCACCGCGTCGAGCTCGACCTGCCCGGCCAACTCGCGCGCGAGATCGTCGGCTATCCGGTGCCGGCCAACAGCCCGTATCTGCGCCGCGGCCTTATTCCGAATTGGGCACGGCCGACTTTGGTGATCCGCAAGGAGGAGATTCTGACGCCGGCGGAGGCCGAGCCGGTGCGCGAGGGCGATTACATCTATCTGCTGGCGCCGCCGGAGAAGGCGCAGGCGCTCGACCACTTCTTCGTCACGCTGCCGGCGCCGGCCAAGCCCGACCCGCGCCTGCTCGGCGACTTCTTCGTGCCCGGCACGGCGACGCTCGGCGCGCTGGCCGACATTTACGGCTTACAGGTCGCTGCCGACCACGCCGAGGTGTCGCTGGCCGATTATTTCACCGAACTGCTCGGCCGCCGCGCCAAGAAAGGCGACATCGTCGTGCTCGGACCGATTGCGCTGCTGGCGCATACGGTCGACAACGGCGTCGTGACCACGGTGGCCTTAAGGCTCGCCGAACCGGAAGAGCCGGACGACTTCGTCGGCCGGCTCAAAGCCTATTGGGAGCGATTCCGGAACTGGATCGGCTAGCGCGCCCGGACCCGCGCGAATACCGGCGTGCGCTGCACCAGCCAGAAGCCGCCGAACAGAACGCCCATCCAGAACAGGTCGCCGAGCATGGTCTTCTCGAGGAAGGGCAGCGCGAGCACGTAGCACTCGGAGAGGCCCGCGGCGGTGAGCGGATACATGCCGCTGAAGGCCCAGACCGCGCCGTTCGAGGCGAGCCAGAACAGCAGCGAGGATACGACCATGGTGCCCACGGTTGGCAGCACACCGCTCCAGCAGCGGGTGGCGAGACCGGCCACGGCAGGGATCGCGATTGCCGCGAAACCAATCGCCTGGATGCGCCAGTCTTCACCCGGCAACAGTGCGTCGCTGAGGATCATGGCGAGCACCGGTACCACGACGGCCAGCGCCGGAATGCGCAGCACCCGCGCGGCGAACAGCCCGCTGGCGGCGATAGGCAGGAACCCCGGCGCATGCGGCAACAGGCGCGCCGCCACGCCAAGCGCGACCAGGAAGGCCACCAGAGCGAGGTCCATTGCCAGGTCGGTACGGGCTTTGTTCGGCTGCATCGCGGTCAAATCCTTTATGCCTTGGTTTCCCTTTCCATAGCAGGGTCGCGCCGCCATTTCCATCGGCGGAAACGGAGCCCAGTTATCGGGCGTTTTGCGCCCATTCCGCGACGATGGCCGCCAGACGGTCGAGCCCGTCCCTGAGCGCCGCCGGCCCCGGCTGCAGAATCAGCGGCGACTTCACCTCGCGCAGGAAGCCGCTGGCGACGGCGGGAATCGCGGAAAAGCCGGGCCGCGCCGCCACCTTGGCCGGCACGAATTTCTTGCCGCACCAGGAGCCGACGATGATGTCAGGCCGCGCAGCGATCACTTGTTCGGCGGTAACGATGCGGTCCTTGGCGTTCTTGCGGTGGGAGAGTTCTGGGAACACCTCGATGCCGCCGGCGGCCTCAATCAATTCGGCCACCCAGCGGATACCGGAAATCATCGGCTCGTCCCATTCCTCGAAATAGACGCGCGGCCGCCGCGGCAGCGTCAGTGCACGCTCGTGCACGGCATCGACGTAGGCGGCGAGCGAAGCCGCCAGCGCCTCGGCTTTCTCAGAAGCGCCGACCAGGGCGCCGAGCGTGCGGATCATGGCGAAGATGCCGGCGACATCGCGCTGGTTGAAGGCATGCACGGCGACGTTGGCGCGCACCAGGTCGGCGACGATATCGGCCTGCAGGTCGGAGAAGGTCAGCACCAGGTCCGGCTTGAGTGCCAATATCTTCGGCACGTCGGCAGAGATGAACGCGGAGACGCGCGGCTTCTCCTTGCGCACGCGCGCGGGCCGCACTGCATAGCCGGAGACGCCGACGATGCGCGCCTCTTCGCCCAGGAGATAGAGCGTCTCTACGGTCTCTTCGGTCAGGCAGACGATGCGAGAGGCAGGGAACATTGAAGCAGCATACACCAGCCTCGTGTCCCGGGCGCAGCGCGGCACCGTTTGGTGGTGCGCTGCAGACCCGGGACCCAGGTTGGTTGAATTAAGCTCGCCCCCGGATCAGCGTCGCACCACTTCGCTATCGCTCGCGCTGCGCCGCATCCGAGGAACGCCGCGTTGTCATGAATCGAGTAACTCCGCTCCACCCGTCGCTGTCACCTTACCTGCGTCCACCCGAACCACGCGGCTCGCGATGCGCTTCACCTCGGCAGCGTTGTGGCTGACGTAGATCATAGGCACTTGTCCGTCGTCACGCAGCCGTTCGAGATAGGGCAGGATGTCATCCTTGCGCGCGGCGTCGAGCGAGGCGAGCGGCTCGTCCAGCAGCAGCAGCCGCGGCCTCATCAACAGCGCGCGGCCGACAGCGGCGCGCTGGCGCTCGCCGCCGGACAGCCGGCCGGGCCGCCGGTCGAGCAGATGGCCGATGTCGAGCAGTTCGACCGCGTGCGTGAACGCTTTCTCGTCGGCCGCAAGGCCGCTCATCCAGCGGCCGTAGTCGAGATTGTGCTTCACCGACAGATGCGGAAACAGCCGGCCTTCCTGAAACACATAACCGATGCGCCGCCGCCAGGCCGGCGTCACGATGCGCGTGCCGGCGTCGAACAGCACGTCGTTGTCGAGCACCACGCGGCCGCGGTCGGGCGTGAGCAGGCCGGCGATCATGTTGATGATGCTGGTCTTGCCAGAACCCGACGGCCCGAACAAAACGGTGGCGCCGCCCGCGCTCTCGAATGCGGCGTCGATGGCAAAGTCGCCGAGCTTCTTTTCGATCTGTACGGACAACATGCGCTAGTTCCCGTGCAGTCGCGCGTGGGCGCGGCGGGCGAACCATTCCGACGCCATCAGGGCGCCGAGCGAAATAACGATGCTGACGATGACCAATTGCATCGCCGCGCTGTCGCCGCCCGGCACCTGGGTCAACGTGTAGATCGCGGCCGAAATGGTTTGCGTCTCGCCGGGGATGTTGGAGACGAAGGTGATGGTGGCGCCGAACTCGCCCAGCGCACGCGCGAAGGCGAGCATCATGCCGGCGATCACGCCGGGGAAGGCCAGCGGCAACGTGACGGTGATGAAGGTCCATGCCCTATTGGCGCCGAGCGTGTTGGCGGCGTCTTCCAGCCGGCGGTCGATGGCTTCGATCGACAGGCGAATCGCGCGCACCATCAGCGGGAAGGCCATGACGCCGCAGGCGAGCGCCGCGCCGATCCAGCGGAATGAGAACACGATGCCGAAATGGTCGGCAAGAAAAGCGCCGACCGGCGCGCGGCGGCCGAAGACGATCAGCAGCAGATAGCCGGTGACCACCGGCGGCAGCACCAGCGGCAGGTGCACGACGGCGTCGAGCAGCGCCTTGCCCCAGAACTCCTTGCGCGCCAGCACGAAGGCGATGGCGATGCCGAATGGCAACGCGATCAGCGTCGACACGACGGCAATGCGCAGCGAAAGCTGTACCGCGATCCAGTCCTGCGGCGAGAGGTCGAGCACGCGCTTATGACACCGGTTTGGCCAGCACGCTGAAGCCATAGCGCTCGAAGATCGCCTTGGCCGCGGACGAGCGGAGAAAATCGACATAGCGCGCTGCCGCGGGCTTGGCCGTCGTGGTCAGCGCGGCCGGATAGGTCACCGGCGGATAGCTGCCCTCGGGAAACGCGCCCACGATCTTCACCTTCGGCTCGATCTTGGCGTCGGTCTCGTAGACGATGCCGACTGGGGTCTCGCCACGCGCGACGAAGGCGAGCGTGGCGCGCACGTTCTCGGCCTGCGCCAGCTTCGGTTCGGCAGCGGGCCAGGCGCCGAGCTTCTCCAGCGCGGCTTTGGCGTAGAGGCCAGCCGGCACCGCGCGCACGTCTGCCACCGCGATGCGGCCGTCGCCGGCGAGCTTGCCGATGTCGAAGCCCGGACCGATGGTAATCGTGCCGAGCTTGCTGTCGGCGGCGGCGATCAACACCAATTTGTTGCCGAGCAGATTGAGGCGGCTGTCCGGTTTGATGAGCTTGCGCTCCGCCACATAGTCCATCCACTGCAGGTCGGCCGAGATGAAAACATCGGCCGGCGCGCCTTGCTCGATCTGCTTGGCGAGCGCGGAGGAGGCAGCGTAGCTCGCGACCATCTTGACGCCGGTCTCCTTGCTGAAGGCGGCATCGACGGCGTCGAGCGCGTTCTTCAGCGAGGCGGCGGCAAAGACGGTAATTTGTTCCTGCGCCAGGGCAGGGCTGGCGAGCGCAATCGCGATCAGAGCGAGAAGGCGAGCGAGCATGGCGGTTCTCCAGGCGCAGTTACGCGCTGTGTAGCATCGCATTCGATTGGAAAACGTCGGAACCGCCGTTCCGCATCGGGCGATGCACGCACGGTGTATCGCCGGTCGAGAAAGCGAGCCTAGCAAGTTCCTGCCGTCGCGGTAAAGTCCGGGCTTGAGGAGAATGCAATGGCCGCGGCAACGCCGATCGACGGCGAGTTCGACTACATCGTGGTGGGCGCAGGCTCGGCCGGCTGCGTGCTGGCGAACCGCCTGTCTGCCGATCCGAAGAACCGTGTGTTACTGCTGGAAGCCGGCGGGGGCGACAACTGGATCTGGTTTCACATTCCAGTCGGCTATCTTTTCGCGATCGGCAATCCGCGCGCCGACTGGCTGATGAAAACCGAGCCGGAGGAAGGGCTCAACGGCCGCAGCCTGAATTATCCGCGCGGCAAGGTGATCGGCGGCTCCTCGGCAATCAACGGCATGATCTACATGCTCGGCCAGTCGGGCGACTACGACCACTGGCGTCAGCTCGGGCTGCCCGGCTGGTCGTGGGACGACGTGCGGCCGTTCTTCCGCAAGCATGTCGACCATTTCATCAAGGACAGCGAACACCACGCCGTCGGCGGCGAATGGCGGGTGGAATATCCGCGCCTCACCTGGGAAATTCTCGACGCATTCCGCGCCGCGGCCAATCAATACGGCATTCCTACGGTGCCGGATTTCAACACCGGCGACAACGAAGGCATCTGCTATTTCCACGTCAACCAAAAGCGCGGCCGGCGCTGGTCGGCGGCGCGCGGCTTTCTCAAGCCGGTACTGCACCGGCCGAACCTGCGGATGGAGACCGGCTGCCTGGTAGAAGGGCTTGAATTGTCGGGCAAGCGCGCGACCGGCGTGCGCTGGCGGCAGGACGGAGAAACGCGTAGCGCGCGTTGTCGCGGCGAGGTGATCTTATCCGCCGGTGCCATCAACTCGCCGCACCTGCTGATGCTGTCGGGCATCGGCCCGGCCGCGCAATTGGCGCAACACGGCATAAATGTCGTGCTCGATAAGCCCGGCGTCGGCGACAATCTGCACGACCATCTGCAACTCCGCACCATCTACAAGGTCTCCGGCGTCAAGACACTGAACGCGCAATATGGCTCGATGCTCGGCAAACTCGGCATGGGCATCGACTATATGTTGCGCCGGCGCGGACCGATGACCATGGCCCCGTCGCAGCTTGGCGCCTTCACCAAATCCGATCCGACGCAGAGCACCGCCAACATCCAGTATCACGTCCAACCGCTGTCACTGGACAAGTTCGGCGAGCCGCTGCATCCGTTCCCGGCTTTCACCGCCAGCGTTACCAATGTGCGGCCGACCAGCCGCGGCACGCTGACGCTCAAGTCCGCCGACCCCACGCAGCCGCCGGCGATCAAGCCGAATTATCTGGCGACGCCGGAGGACCGGCGCGTTGCCGCCGACTCGATCCGCGTGACGCGCAGAATCGTGTCGCAACCGGCGCTGCAGAAGTATGCGCCGGAAGAATATCTGCCGGGGGCATCCGTGTGCGACGACGACGAGGCCGCGCTGGTCAAAGCCGCCGGCGATGTGGGGACGACGATCTTCCATCCGGTCGGCACCACCAAGATGGGACGTTTGGACGATCCGCGCGCGGTGGCCGATGCGCGCCTTCGCGTCGTTGGCATCGATGGATTGCGTGTCATTGACGCCGGCGTGATGCCGTCGATCACCTCGGGCAACACGAATTCGCCGACCATGATGATCGCCGAGAAGGGTGCGGCGATGATTTTGGAGGATGGAAAACGCTGAATTCTGGACAAAGGGGGACGCCATGAACCTTGTTGAACGCGTGAAGGCTATCCTGCTGCAGCCGAAATCCGAGTGGGCGGCGATCGAACGCGAGCCGGGCGATGCAGCCTATCTGTTTCCGAATTATGTGTGCATCCTCGCTGCAATCCCGCCGGTGTGTTCGTTCATTGGCGGCGTCGTAATCGGCTACGGTCCGTTCCGTCTCGGCATTGTCAGCGGCCTGCTGCACGCCATCATCACTTACGTGCTGACGCTGGCCGGCGTCTTTGTGGTGGCTTACGTGATCGACTTTCTAACTGGACCGTTTGGGGCGCGGCAGAACCTCGCCAACGCCATGAAGGTGTCCGCCTACGCGCCGACCGCCGCCTGGGTGGCGGGCGTGTTCAATCTCATTCCGTTCCTCGCAGTCCTGGGCATTCTTGGCCTTTACAGCATCTATCTGTTGCACACCGGCCTCGCGGTGTTGATGCGGCCGCCGGAAAGCAAAGCGCTGTTGTTCACGATTGCGGTTATCGTCGTCGTATTCGTGGTCTATCTGATCGTGTTCGGCATTTTAGGCGCGCTTTTCGGTATCGGCATGATGGGCATGATGCGCTAATCGTCGTTACGGCAGCGCCTTCAAATGCCGGATTGGCCGGCCCGGCGCGATCGCCTGCGCCGCGGCGACGATCGCATTCGAGTCGATGCCGTAGTGCCTGTAGAGGTCGGCGAGCGAGCCGGTCTGCCCGAAATGCTCGACGCCGAGCGCGCGCGTGCGATGACCGCCGACCGCGCCAAGCCAGGCGAGGGTCGCCGGATGGCCGTCGAGCACGGTGACCAGCCCGCAATGGGGCGGAACGTCTTCGAGCAACCGCTCAATATGCGAGCGCGCGTGCACCAGGCCGCGCTCGCGCGCCCGTTGCGCGGCGGTCCAGCCGGCGTTGAGCCGGTCGGCCGACGTAACGGCGAGCAGGCCGACATCGCGGCGGTCTTCCCCCATCAGGCCGATGGCTTCGATGGCTTCCGGCGCAATCGCCCCCGTGTAGGCGACGACCACCTGCGCATTCGGGCCCGGCTTGCGCAGCCAATAGGCGCCGTCGACAATCTGCTGCCGCAATTCAGCAGTCATCGGCCGCTCGATCTGCTCGATCGGCCGCGTCGATAGCCGCAGATAGACCGAGCCGCCGGTCTCGTCGCGCAGCCAATTGCGTTCGGAAATCTCGCCGTCGCTCTTTTGAATGTAGGAGAACGACCAGCCGAGGATGGCCGCCAGTTCGTCGACATAAGCCGGCTCGAATGAGGCAAGGCCGTCCTGCGCGAGCCCGATCAGCGGCTCAGAGATGGACTGATGCGCGCCACCTTCGCCGGCGAGCGTAATACCGGACGGTGTGGCGACGACGATGAAGCGGGCGTCCTGGTAGCAGGCGTAATTGAGCGCATCGAGGCCGCGCGCGATGAACGGATCGTACAGCGTGCCGATCGGCAGCAGGCGTTCGCCGTTGATCGAATGCGACAGCCCGAGCGCCGACAGCATGATGAACAGATTGTTCTCGGCAATGCCGAGCTCCATGTGTTGGCCCTTCGGCGAGAACTCCCACGAGAACGTCGAGGGGATGTGCTCGCTCTTGAAGGTGTCGTGCATGGCTTCGTGCGCGAACAGGCCGCGCCGGTTCACCCAGGGGCCGAGATTGGTCGACACTGTCACGTCCGGCGAGGTGGTGACGATACGTTGCGTAAACTCGCTATCGCCGCGGCCTATTTCGTTCAGCAAGGCGCCGAAGCCGGTCTGCGTCGAGGTCTTGGCCTGAAAAGTAAAGGGCAGGGTTTCCGGCACGGGAATCGTCGGTGCTTCCAGCCGGCGGATTTTTTCGGTGGTGAAAGGCACGCGCGTGAGGAAGGCTTCGAGTTTCTCCGGCGCGTCCAGGCCTTCGAACTTGTCCCACTCGTGGCCTTCCCGAACGCGCATTTTCTGGCGGAAGACTTCCATCTGCGCCGACGTCATCAGGCCGGCATGGTTGTCCTTGTGGCCCGCCATCGGCAGGCCGAAGCCCTTCACCGTGTAGCAGATGAAGCAGGTCGGCTTGTCGGTGGTGACGCCGTGAAAGGCGTCGAGCAGCGACGGCAAATCGTGGCCGCCGAGATTATTCATGAGCGCAGCGAGCTCATCGTCGCTGCGCTTGCCGATCAGTTGCGACACGCCGCCCTGATCGCCGATCTCGTCATTGAGCCGCTTGCGCCACGCCGCGCCGCCGGCGAATACCAGCGCCGAGTAGAGCTGGTTCGGGCAACTGTCGATCCAGGCACGCAGCTTTTCGCCGCCCGGTTCCTGGAACGCGGCGCGCTGCAGCGAGCCGTGTTTCACGATGCGCACGTCCCAGCCGAAATTTTCGAAGAGTTGCTGGTAGCGCTCCCACAGGCCTTCGCGCACGACCTGGTCGAGACTTTGGCGGTTATAGTCGATCACCCACCAGCAATTGCGCAGGCCGTGCTTCCAGCCTTCGAGCAGCGCCTCGAAAATGTTGCCTTCGTCGAGCTCGGCGTCGCCGACCAACGAGATCATGCGGCCTTCGGGCCTTTCAGTCGGCCAGTGTGCGCGTACATAGTCTTGCGTCAGCGAGGCGAACAGTGTCTGCGCCACGCCGAGGCCGACAGAGCCGGTGGAGAAATCGACGTCGTCCGCGTCCTTGGTGCGCGAGGGATAGCTCTGCGCGCCTTTGTAGCCGCGGAAATTCTCGAGTTTGTCCTTGGTCTGCTTGCCGAGCAGATACTGGATGGCGTGGAAAATCGGCGAGGCGTGCGGCTTCACGGCGACGCGGTCCTGTGCCCGCAGCACGTCGAAATAAAGCGCCATCATGATGGTGGCGAGCGAGGCCGACGATGCCTGATGGCCGCCGACCTTGAGCCCGTCGCTCGCCTCGCGCAGGTGGTTGGCATTGTGGATGGTCCAACTCGCCAGCCAGAGCACCTTGCGCTCCAGCGCAGCCAGCGTTTGCAGCCTGTCGGACGTGTGAGCGGGATCGGGCATCGGCGGCCTCGGCGATTCTGGCCTCCATTTAACGCCTAAGGCCGTGGCGATGCTTGCCAATTCACGTTATGAACGGGGTCCGGATTGGCTGGTTCTGCCAAAACGAACGCTAAAAGTGAGGATTCCATGCCAGAAACGTTGGACGAGGTGGATCGCAAGATCTTGCGCCTGCTGCAGAACGACGGCCGCATGAGCCTCGCTGACTTGGCGGAAAAAGTAGGCCTGTCGCCGTCACCCTGCCTGCGCCGCGTACGCATGATGGAGAAGGCGGGAGTGATTGCGCGCTACGTCGCGGTGCTCGACCAGCGGGCGGTGGGGCTGCCGGTGAGCGTGTTCGTCTCGGTCAAGCTGGAGAAGCAGAAGGAAGATCTGCTCGATCGTTTCGCCAAGACCATCGCGCGCTGGCCGGAGGTGCTCGAGTCCTATCTGATGACCGGGCCGCGCGATTACTGGCTGCGGGTGGTGGTGCCGGACCTTGCCGCCTATGAGCGCTTCCTCAAACAGAAGCTGACGCGGCTCGAAGGCATCGCTTCGATCGAATCGAGCTTCGCGCTCGAGCAGGTAAAGTACACCAACGTGCTGCCGGTGGAGTGATTACTCGGCGCCGCGCTTGGCCTGCTTGTTGGCCGAGTCCGGCGCGGCGAGCACGTCCTTACAAGCCGGGGGCAGGTCCGCCATGGTGATCGCCTTCGGTGGCTTCGCCGGCTTGTCCGACGGCACCGGCTTGGGCGGGTGCAGCACCTTGTCGGAGAACCAGTACTCGAGCGCCTTGGCGTTGCAGCCGTTCTCACCCGACACCGGGGGCTGCGCGCGGCAGACCGGTGAGTCGGCCGGGCACTTCAGCCGCACGTGAATGTGGTCGTGGTGACCGTACCAGGGCCGCACCTTGGCGAGCCATTCGGGATTCTTCTTTTCCTCGACGCGGCAGAGCTCTTTCTTGATGGCGGCGTTGACCAGCACGCGTTCGACGTCGGGCTGCTCGGCGGCGGTCTTGATGAAGTTGATGTGCGCCGGCGTCCAGGTCTTCGGATTGAGATGCTTCCAGTCGTCGGCGACCAGATTGCTGGCCGAGATTTTCTCGCGCTCCTCGCTGCTGAGCACGCGATCGGGCATCGGCATGAACCAGATGTCGACGTCGAGGCCGATCTGGTGACTCGTGTGGCCGAACGGCAGCGGACCGCCGCGCGGCTGCGCCAGGTCGCCGACCAGGATGCCTTTCCAGCCAGTGGACTTGGCGGCGAGCGGCGCGAATTTTTCCAGGAAATGGATCAGGCTCGGGTGGCCCCAATTGCGATTGCGCGACAGCCGCATCACCTGCCAGGTCGGCCCGGTGGTCGGCAGTGGCACACCGCCTTGCAGGCAGCCGCGCGGGTAATAGCCAATGGCCATCGCCTTGCCCAAGCTCGGCAGTTGCTTGGCCGCGAACAGCAGCTTGGCGGGAATCGATTCTTTCTTCGGCTTCTCCTGCGGCAATGGCGTCGGCGTTGCGACCACGGGCGCCGGTGAAGGCGCGGGTGCAACGGACGGCGCCGGCGTCACCACCGGCGCAGGTGCGGGTTCGACGGCGGTCGGCGCGGTGACGACGGGTGTCGCCGGCGCTGCCGGCGGCGTTTCGACGACGGGTGCAGCAGGCGTCTTCGCAGGTGCGGTGACGGCAGGCGCAGGCAATGGTTCGGTCGGAGCCGTCGGCGCGGCGGCGGCGGGTGAAGATTCTGGCGGCACATCTTCCATCGTCGGCGGCGGGGCCGACGCGGCGGGCACCGGCGGCACCGCCGGCGCGGGATCGGCCGCGGCGGAAGGCGCGACATTGGTCGTGGTTGCCGGAGCGTTGGCGATCTGGGCAGACGCGGGCGCTGGCTGCGGCGCGGGCGCCTGCGCCACAATCAATTGTTGGGCCAGGACGACCGCGCCGGCGATGAACATTAACGACACAGCAGAGATACCCACGAAGCGCTTGATCATGATGCCGCCGATTTAATCGCTTTTGCCGCCACCTGTCAGGTGAAATGCGTGCCATGGTTTAAATGCGAGAGCGGGCGGAAATGCGTCCGTGCGCGCCAAAAGCCGAAGCGCGCCAAGCTGTTCGATGGTTAAGGGAACCGGCGGTGGAACTTGCGCGCAGCGCAGCGGCGCTTTTCGCCCCGTTGTTCGCCCGCGTAAATCTTGTCATCGTGCATGCGGGTTTCGGGGGAGCCTTATGCCGCGCATCGTTGCGACAATCGCCTTGCTGTTTGCGAGCCTTTGCGCCGCGCAGGCCGGCATCGTGGTGACCGTCGATAAGTCGGCGCAGCAACTCACCGTCGCGGTCGACGGCACTCCGCGCTACCAATGGCCGGTGTCGACCGCGCGCTGGGGCTATCGTACGCCGAACGGCAACTACCGGCCGCAGCGGCTGGCGCGCAAATGGTTCTCGACCAAATACGACGGCTCGCCGATGCCCTATTCCATCTTCTTCAACGGCGGCTACGCCATTCACGGCTCTTACGAGATCCGCCGCCTCGGCAGCCCGGCGTCGCACGGCTGCATTCGTCTGCATCCCGAAAACGCCGCCGTGTTGTTCGAGCTGGTGCAGGAAAATGTGCGCGACACGCGCATCGTCGTGACCGGCGAGGGCGCGGAAGCGACCGTCGCGCGCCGCGCGCCGCTGTTCATGGCGCCGGATTTTATCGAGCGCCGCGTCACGCGTCAGCGCAGCTTCGAGGCTATTTTCAGTTCGCAGCACTGACGTCTGACTTCGATTGAATCGCAGACATGCGTCATCGCCCGTATCCGCGACCCCGGGCGGGCCGTCATTTCCCTTTTTCCTTATTCCCCATAGGGGGAATGGAGCGCCGGGAGGGCGCCTCGGAGGGTTTGCGAGACCCTCCTTTGGGGCGCCCTTGCGATCGGGAGCCCCGCACGCCTTGCGAGGACGTGCGCCGGT
>Ga0134124_10000515_pt1 | contig 32506 bp, 21 predicted proteins | sample KB304_FD_96880 | JGI IMG/M metagenome (GOLD analysis project Ga0134124, IMG submission 96880) | Terrestrial soil microbial communities without Nitrogen fertilizer from Kellogg Biological Station, Michigan, USA - KB3-0-4 | ecosystem: Environmental > Terrestrial > Soil > Unclassified ... | reverse complement strand
CGGCGAGTTTGCAGAACTGGCCCAGGCGATGGGAGGTTAGCAGGGTGTTGATATCTCAGGTTGTTCAAAAGCGGATAGATCGTCGCCCCCGCAGAAAGACCCGCGGAGGCGTAGCAGCGCTACGCCGCACAAGGAGGATTTCGAGGACGGCGGCGAGATGCCGCTTTTCAACAACCTGCTATTCCCCGAACACCTGGGCGCTGAAGATGTAAATGTCGCACTCCCCCTGCCAGGCGTCTTGCGGCAGGCCGGCCTTGATGCAGGTATGCTGCAGAAACTGGTCGCGATTCCAGCCGTATTCGATCGCCACCTGAGGCAACAGCACCCCGCGATAACTCCCCTTGACGATGTAGATGCCATGCTTGCCGACCTTGACCTCCTCAGCAGAAGCAGCCTTTTCCAGCGGCGAGAGTACCGAGATATCAAGCGTGAAATCGGCCAGATCATCGGACTTCATCGGGTAAAAACGGGGATCGCGGGTAGCAGCCGAGACCGCCATTTCCTGCACAAGTTGATACAGCGGCTGATCGGATATAAAATTGCCGATGCATCCCCGCAATTGTCCCTTCTGTTTGATCGTGACAAAACAGCCCGAGTTAAGGTTCAGCCCCGGCAATGCTGAAGTCACGTCCGGAATCTTCCGGTTGGTGACATGCTCGACTATGGTTGCCCGTGCGATCTTCAGCAGTTCCCTCTGTTCCTTTTTGGTCAAGTGTTCCGACATTGTTTAACCTCGTTTTCTTTCGGGCTAATAGTTCTTGCGCCGAAACAGTCCTGTCTTGATGCTGGTCACCCGATCCAGAAAAAGGACGCCGTCCAGATGGTCCATTTCGTGCTGGATGGCGACCGCCTCAAAACCGCTGGCTGTTATCTCCTGAACTGACCCCTCCGGCAGAGTGAACTGCAGCGAAATCTCGGTGGCCCGATCAACATCGCCGGTGTAGTCCGGAACGCTCATGCACCCCTCGCGCATGGTCGCCGAACCGCTCCTGCCCGTGATTTCGGGATTGATCATGCACAGCAGGCCGTGGTTGTTCTCTTTTCCGTGACGGTTCTTCGATACATCCACCACACAGACCCGGAGCGTCACGCCGATCTGCGGGGCGGCCACACCGACCGAGCCGGGCCCGTCGTGCATTGTGTCCACCAGATCCTGAATCAGGTCATGGATGCGCTGATCGATCTGCTCGACCCGATGACAGAGCTTTTTCAATACCGGATGGGGATAGCGTAATACTGGCTGAACCGGCATCTTTAGAAAGCCACCGGGGTAATGGACCGAACGCCTATTTCGACGTTCAGCTCTTTTTTCAGGGCGGCCAGAGTCTGCTCCACCCCCTCGGGACTCTCGCCATCCGGCAGCGCCACCTCAAGCATCATCACGTAGACCGGTTCTTCCTCGGTGCCGATCAGCTTGGTGTTGAGATCGGTGATGTTAATGCTGCGGGCGGCCAGCTCACGGGTGACGCGATAGACTATTCCCGGCTGGTCGGCGCCATAGACCGAGATCATGCAGATCTCGCCGGCGGCCTCCTGACGGGACACCTCATCGGAATGGAGAGTACGAACTCCGAGTGTCATCCCCATCCGGTCGCAGACCGGTTTCAGTTCTTCTATCAGCCGCGATTTGCTGAACGGCTTTTTCAGTGAAACAATCAGGATCATGGCAAACTCGCCGCCCAGCATCGTGCAGCTGGAATCGGCGATATTGCAGCCGAGGTTGAATAGCCCCTCGGAGATGGCGGCAACGATGCCTGGTCGGTCTTTGCCGACAACGGAGACGGCGTAATGCAGGATTTCCGGCTGGTGTGTCATGGGTAACCTCTCTGGCAAAAGTCTTATCCGGTTATCGCACCAAAACGATTTCATCTGCAAATGTTTTTTAAAATCAGTTATAATGATAGACATTTATTAGTAAGTTAGAAGATGAAAGGATACCAGCCATGCCCATTACAGTCCGATCCGTCTGCCCCTATGACTGCCCCGATGCCTGCGGCCTTCTGGTGACCGTCGAAAACGGCTGCGCCGTCAGTGTCGTAGGTGACCCCGATCATCCGGTGACGCGCGGCCTGCTCTGCCCCAAGATGGGCAATTATGAGCAGACCGTCCACTCTCCCCGACGTCTGACAACACCGCTCAAACGGGTCGGCACCAAGGGGGCGGGGGAGTTCGAGCCGATTTCATGGGAATGCGCAATTGAACAGATCTGTTCCCGCTGGCAGGGGATCATCGCCGGCCACGGAGCGGAAGCCATCCTCCCCTACTCATATGCCGGCACGATGGGGCTGGTGCAGCGTAATGCCGGGCATGCCTTTTTTCATAAGCTGGGCGCGTCGAGGCTGGAGCGGACGATCTGTTCCCCGGCCAAGGATGCCGGCTGGAAGGCGCTCATGGGAGATACACCGGCGATGAAACCCGCAGAAGTCGGGCAGAGTGACCTGGTGATAATGTGGGGGATCAATGCCGTCGCTACCAGCATCCATGCCATGCGCGATGCCCAGGCGGCCCGGCGGAGCGGTGCCCGGTTGTGGGCCATCGATACCTACCGCACCCCGACCTGCGATGCCGCCGATGAGGCGTTCCTTATCCGCCCCGGAAGCGACGGCGCTCTGGCGTTGGCGATGCTGCATGTCATGGAACGGGAGGGGCTGCTGGACCGGGAGTTCATCGCCGCCAATGTGCTCGGATTCGAGGAGCTGTCATCACGAATTCTGCCGGACTGTTCCCCCTCGCGGGTGTCGGAGAGTTGCGGTCTGCCGGCCGACGTCATCGAGCGGCTGGCACGGGAGTATGCCCGGGCAAGAGCCCCCTTCATCCGTTTGGGAAGCGGTCTGACACGCTATGGCAACGGCGCCATGACCGTGCGCACGATCAGTTGCCTTCCGGCTGCCGCAGGCGCCTGGACAAAGCCGGGAGGCGGCATCTTCATCGGCACCTCTACCGGAGGAGCGTTTCCGCTGCGGAGCGTGACACGGGAGGATTTTATCGAAAACATGCCGCGGCTGGTCAGCATGAACCAGCTTGGTGCGGCGCTGACCGAACTGACCGGCCCGCCTGTAAAGTCGCTGTACGTCTATCACTCCAATCCGGCCGCCATCGCTCCCGACCAGAATGCCGTCATTCGAGGGCTGGAGAGGGAAGACCTGTTCACGGTTGTCCACGAACGCTTTCTGACCGACACCGCCAGGTATGCCGACATCGTCCTGCCTGCCACATCTTCGCTGGAGCATCCGGATCTGTATCGCAGTTACGGCGACTACCAGACCCAGCGCTGCGGCGCCGCCATTCAGCCGGTCGGGGAAGCGCGGAGCAACTGGGACGTATTCTGCATGCTGGCGGCCGGCATGGGGTGGAATGAGCCGCTCTTCCTCCTGTCGGCGGATGAACTGGTCGAGCTGTTGCTGGTTGAAGAAACGTCCTGGCGGAGCGCTTCCGACACCGGCAGGCTGCGACGGGGAGAACCGGTCATGCTGACTCCGCCGACCGAGCCGAAAAAGGAATGGCTGACCCCTTCGGGGAAGATTGAAATCCTGAACGTGCGGGAGGCCGAGCCGCTGCCCCGCCCCCTCCCGACGCATGCAGAGAGGGACGGGTACCCCTTGCGCCTGCAGCCGGCGACTACTGTTTTTGCGCTTAATTCGAGTTTTTATGAGCAGGACGATCTGCGTGTGAGGCAGAACTGCATGGAGCTGATGATGAACCGGATCGATGCCGAGGCGCGCGGCCTGGCTGATGGCCAGGCGGTGACGGCCTGCAACGACCGGGGCGCAGTGCGGTTTACCCTGCGGATTTCAGAGCGGGTGCCGGCCGGAACTGTTGTTACCGAAGGGGTCTGGTGGCGGGAATTCATCCCCGGCGACCGTGGCGTCAACGCTTTGACATCGCAGCGTCTGACCGACGGCGGACGGGGGAGCACGTTGTATGATGTAACGGTGGAGGTCAGGGGGGCGTAGCGATTTTGGCCTTGTCCACTTCATGCCAGGCCAGCGCCGCCGCTCCCAGCACCGCGCCCTTTCCTTCCGGCAGCTCCGACCGGAGAAGTTTCACCTTCCCCTTGTACGGGGTGAACAGGAATTCTTCCAGATAGCGGCGTGTCGGTGCGATCAGCAGATCGCCCGCAGCTGCCAGCCCGCCGGAGAGAAAGATCGCTTCCGGGCAGGTATGCGCGACGGCGTCGGCCAGCTTCATCCCGAGGATCCGGGCCGTTGCGTCAAAGGCAGCCAGGGCGATCGGATCCTCTTCGCGGGCCGCCTCGTAAATCTGTTTCGAGGTCAGGGCGTTAAAACTCACGTCCCGCAACCGGCCGGGATCACGCCGCTCTGCCTGCAGCTCGAACACGGTCCGGCAGAGGCCGGTTGCCGAAACGTAAGTTTCCAGACACCCCCGTTTTCCACAGGCACAGCAGCGTCCCTCCGGATCAACAACCGTGTGGCCGAGTTCGCCGGCAAAGCCGTCGTTGCCGTACAATAGCTCACCGTTGACAATAATGCCGCTCCCCAGACCGGTCCCCAGAGTGATGACGATGGCGTGCCTCATTCCGCGCGCGCCGCCGAACAGCAGCTCTCCGATTGCGGCGGCGTTGGCATCGTTGGTAATGGCAACCGGCAGGTCGTACCGCAGGCGGAACAGCTCAACCAGGTTTACCGACTCCCCCCAGTCCAGATTGGGCGGGTTCTCAACGGTCCCCCGATGATAGTTGGCATTGGGAGCGCCGATACCGATTCCCGAAATCGCGGTCTGCGGCGGAAGTGCCGTGCGCAGTTTCAGGATGGCGTCATAAAGACGCGAAACAAGGATGTCTGCCGGCTGATGAGCCTGCGTGGCCAGGGTTGCCTCACATATCAGGCTGCCGTGACGATCAACCAGACCGAGGGACGTGGTCGTTCCGCCGATATCTATTCCGATTACACAATCAATCGTCTGCATGGCTGCTCCTCAAAAAAGAGATGTCTAATGGCGGATGAGGGCCGGTATGGCTGAAAACTTGCATATACCTCTGCTGGCAAAATTGTGTCACGATGTGATATATATCATGGAGCAGTAACAATAGCATACGTGGTCGCCAGGCTCAATTAAAGTTCAACTGCCCAAATTAATGCTTGAACGGGATCGTGGTTTATCCGATAAGAGTTGCAAGGACGTTGCGCTGTGTTACGTCTGATTATCGGTACAACATGGAGTTATTTATGTCAGACATGTTTACGACATCGGGAGCGGACTTTTTCGCGCCCAGCACGGATGCACAGACCCAACGGAGCCAAATTGCCCAGTTTGCAATCGCGAATGCCGCCTCCTACCTGAGCAGCGGCAAAAATGACGCGGCTATCAGGGAGTTCAAGAAGGTACTGGCCTTTGATCCGCAGAACGCAACCGCCCACACTTACCTCGGCAATATCTACCTGAGTCAGGGCAAGACCAGCGAGGCGATCAACGAGTTCAAAACTGTGGTTAAGACCGATAATGTCTCGGTTACCTCCGATACCGGCGTTACCTCCGTTGCTGCCCACACCAATCTTGGTAATGCCTATTTTCAGGCCAAGCAATACGCCAATGCAGAAAAGGAATTCAAGACCGCGGCCAGGCTGGACCCGACAAAGCCGCTGGCTGACTACACCCTCGGGCTTCTCTACACCCAGACGGAGCGTTACAGCGAGGCCGAGGCCCAGTTCAACAAGGTCGCCAAGGTTTCACCCCGCGACGGCAACGTCTTCTATGCCCTGGGTGCCCTGTACAATAAAATGGGGCGTTCTGAGGATGCCGTAAAGCAGCTGGAAAAGGCGCTCACTCTAAAGAAGAACTTTCCTACCGCCAATTTTGAACTTGGTTCGGCCTATGCGGCTCTCGGCAATACCGATAAGGCGAACGAGCAGCTGAAGATTCTGCAAACAAAAGACACCGGTCTTTATAACAGCTTAAGCTCAATACTCAATAAGCCCAAAATGCTTTACATAGATCAGTCCAAAAGCAAAAGTTTCAACCAGCTATTAGGACCCCGGACTCCGCTCTGGATGCTCGATCCGACGCTGATGGATGCGAATGCCAGCAAAAAGGTAACCGTTGCCATCCAGTTCAACAACGAGATGGATGTGGCATCGATCATGAACCCCGTAAATTGGGAGATTTCCCGGGCCAACAGTACCCAAGGCGGTTACTACAACAGCCTGGTGCCGACCACATCAAAAGAGGTCAGTATTCCAAAACGCCCCGCCTTTGTTACCTACGATTCGACCACGGGTCAGGCGAATATCACTTTTATCTTGCAGCAGAATGAAAACGCCGATGCCACCATCGACCCATCGCACCTGGTCTTCAAGTTTACAGGCAAGGACACCGCCGGGAGGCAGATGGACACCGCCGGGGATCAGATCGATGGCTATTCGATAAAACCGTTCTGATTGGAGCCACAACTCTCAGCTGGATGTCAAAGGGGATTCGCAACGTTGAATCCCCTTTTGACATCCGCAACACCCGAAACCTGTAACGATTCATTGCAAAAACGATGCGACTATTGTAATGATTTTTTGTGAATATAAATGTATTCTAGCCCTGATAAACTGGATACGAAGTAATTTTCTGCTGACTTACAAAAGGCCTTCGGGCAGGGAGATGATATGAATCAACTGGCACAGCAAGGTCTTGTCGTAATCGAAGGGCGAGCAACCTACGAGAGAATCGTGGCATATATTCGTGAAGTGGAGCCGGATGAAGCCCTCCGCCAGATCCAGAATTTCCTCAAGATCTATCCCGAATTCGCCCAGGCCCACAACGACCTGGCGGTGCTTTATTACCAGGCGGGCAACGGCCTGAAGGCGCTGGCGCACTATGAGAAGGCCCACAAACTTGAACCGGCAAATATAACTTACCGTAAAAACCTGGCCGATTTCTATTTTGTCGAACTGGAATGGGCCGACGACGCCATCCAGACCTACCTGGATATCCTGAAAGACAATCCCTTCGATGTCGAAACCCTTAATGCCCTTGGAACGATCAGCGTCCAGATCGGCAGGCGCGAACAGGCCCGCCAGTATTTTACCCGTACCCTGCAGCTGGATGCGGTCAACAGCCAGGCCCGACAGGCCCTGCAGCAACTGGGAGGGGGGCTGCCGGCGCCGCCTCAGCCGGTGCAAATATCCGCTCCTGCTTCGCATGCACCGGGAGCACCGGCCATCTCGCAGCCTTCTGCCGCACCGATTCAGAAAGCACCGTTTTTCCAGGAGCCGCCGAAGGGGCCCGAGGAGCTGCACCGTCAGGCCCTCGAACTGGCAAACTCCGGCAAAGGCAGAGAGGCACGCCTGGCGCTGCAGGATCTGCTTGAGCGCTACCCTGCATATGCTCCCGGCCATAATGATCTGGGCATACTCTGCCAGCAGGATGGTGATATCGTCCTGTCCCGCCGCCATCACGAGGAAGCGTACCGCCTGCAGCCGGACAATCTGAATTTTCAGAAAAACCTGGCCGATCTTCTCTATATCGCCTGCGGAGAGACCGAAGAAGCACTGCAACTGTACGTCAGGATTCTGGGCAGCTACCCGCGTGATATCGAGACGCTCAAGGCGGTCAGCGGGATCTGTGTGGAATCCGGCAAGCTGGATGACGCCCGCACATTTCTTGAAACCATCCTGAAAATCGAACCCTGGAACAGTGAAGCCCGGGAATCTCTTGCCGCTGTTTCAGACGCGGGAAAACAGGTTCAATTGTCACCATCCTTGCAGCGCAGCGCCGATGAGATGTACGGCGAAGTTCAACAGCTCGTGCAGCAGGACCGGCTGAGCGAAGCGCACTCACTGCTGGAGGAGTTGGCCCACAGCTACAGCAGCAATGCACTTTTCCATAATGATCTGGGCGTGTTGCGTTATCGGCTCGGCGACAACGAGGGGGCGCGTCGCGCCTACGAACGGGCGGTCGAACTGCAGCCCGCCAACAGCAACTTCCGCAAGAACCTGGCAGACCTCTATTTTACCGAGCTTGGCATGACAGACGAAGCCATCGGCATCTATCTCGACCTGTTCCGGCTGCAGCCCCGGGACCTGGAGACCCTGGCCGGGCTGGGACAGATCTGTATGGCCGTCGGTCGGCCTGATGAAGCCAAGTCGTTCTACCGCAGGGCGCTGGAAATCGAACCGTGGAATGCAGAGATCAGAACAGCGCTTCAGCAAATCACATAAATTGAAACGTATTAATCAGTTTCCGTATTTTTTAGTAATGAATGTTGTTGACGAGAAATACTGAATTCTCCTGCGGATGTATTGCTTATCTACAAAGGTGATGCACCGACAAAATTCATTTCGGTGAAAAATATCGGATAGTCGTCGTAACAATAACTTGTCAGTCGAACAGTTTACCTGGAACGCTCTTCACTCACCACAATCACCGAGGCAACTTCATGCCGAAAACTACCACATCATCACCTTTAATTGCTCTGAAACCCACACTTCAGTTTCTGCACAGACTGTTGGAGTCCACCGGCGAAGGGCAGTGCTTTCGCGTATCCAAGAAATGACCACCAGCCGGGCATGGAGGGTTCGCAACTCTAAAAAAACTGAGAAGCTTTCAGGTACTTGTAATATCCGCCGGGTTTCAAAATAATGGCACTTATGATGCATCCCTACGACCCATAGTGTATATGCTGGTCAATTATTTGACAGGATCGGCGATTTTTTTATGCCTTTTAACACCCGTTCCAAGAACTTAAAATCAAGCACCCAAAATCCGGTCGTGTTGAGGATTGCAGCCAGTAACAAGGTGTAATTTTTGTTTAGTTCAATATTTTGACATCTACCTTCCGAAATCAGAAGGATACCTTGGCCACACTGAGGAGTTCATGGCAATAACAAAAAAAGCTCTGATATGTGGTGTCTCGGGACAGGATGGCTCCTACCTTTCCCGCTTTCTTCTTGAAAAAGGTTATGAAGTCCATGGCACCGCTCGCGACGCTCAGGTCACCTCATTTCCAAACCTTGTCAGACTCGGCATCAGGGATCGCGTCACCTGCCACTCCATGGCACTCAACGACTTCCGCAGTGTGCTGCAGATCATGGCCAAGGTACAGCCTGACGAGATCTACAATCTGGCAGGGCAGAGTTCCGTCGGCCTTTCATTCGAACAACCAGTCGAGACGCTGGAAAGCATCAGTGTCGGAACCCTTAACCTGCTTGAGGCTATCCGCTTTCTAGCGCGCCCCGTCAAACTGTACAATGCCGGCTCAAGTGAATGTTTTGGCAATCTTGAAGACCTGCCGGCCGATGAATCAACCCCCTTCCGTCCTCGCAGTCCCTACGCCGTAGCAAAGGCGACCGCCTTCTGGGAAGTTGCCAACTACCGTGAGGCCTATAACCTTTATACCTGCACCGGAATCCTTTTTAATCACGAATCCCCCCTCCGGCCTGAGCGCTTTGTCACCCAGAAGATCATCAGTTCCGCACGCCGCATTGCTGAAGGCAGCAAAGAAAAACTATCTCTTGGGAATATTTCCATCGCCCGCGACTGGGGATGGGCTCCGGAATATGTCGAGGCCATGTGGCATATTCTTCAGCAGGATGTCCCGGAGGATTATGTAGTGGCCACCGGTGAGACCCACACGCTGGAGGAGTTTGTAACTGAGGCTTTCAATTGTGTCGGGCTGGATTGGCGTGAACATGTCATCACTGATCCAACGCTGTTACGCCCCTCCGAGATCATGGTCAGCCGGGCAAACCCCTCCAAGGCAGCGCAACGACTGGGCTGGCAGGCACGTAACAAGATGCGGGATGTCGTAAAAATGATGGGACCGTTGTAATATAGGCTTGACAGGGTTTAAATAAACCCGGAATTGAAAAGCTTATTGATCGAATACATTTCCAGATTGCTCCAACGGTTGCCAACAGAGCGCCTGCTATTTTGAAAGAGCATTACTGAAGTTATATTTCAGCTAATTTAAGAAAGAATCTGAAGTTATGTCCACAAGCCATTTAGATATTCACTTGAAAAGCAAAGCAGACTTTTACATACAGGGTATTTACAGTAATTTTAAATCTCAAAATTATGGCGAAGCCTTGGCTTGCTATAAAATGGCTAAATGCATTTTGCAGAATTTTGATCAGGACGACAAGGTTGTCTGGTCTAAAATATTATATGATATGGGTAACTACTTTAAGAGTGTGTCTAACGTTGATTCTGCTATTTATTGCCTGGACAAGGCTATAGAAATTTATCCGGAATGGGATGAGGCTCATTATGCAAGGTCCAGCATAATCAAGTCGCCGCTGGATCACAATACACAAATCAATGTTGATCGATTGTATGCAAATACGAGAATTGTGGACGAATATTTATGCCCTGAAAGGATTAGTTTCTATTCCGATTTTTTTGATGCTTGCATCAAGCTCGGTATTAATTTCAACGGGCGAAACATTGCGGATGTAGGATGTGGCCCTGGTTTGCTTCTTCAAATTATTGCAGAAAAATCAAATCCGAACTCGTTAACCGGATTTGATTTTTCTACTGAAGCTATCAAAGTGGCCAATAAAAAGTGCCCGTTCGGTAATTTCCATCAATTTGATATTTACTCAACTCACAATGAAAGTTTCGATTTGGTTTTATGTACAGAAACATTGGAACATTTACTTTATCCTGAAAAGGCCATGCAAAATCTAATTTCTATGATCAGCCCCATGGGACAGTTGATATTATGTGTGCCAAATGGAAGATTAGATACTTTTGAGGGACACATAAATTTCTGGAGTCCTGAAAGCTGGTCTACTTTTATTGAGCGTACTAGTGAAAATATGCCCTATACCCTGACCTTATTGAATGGCAGGCATAACGTAGCAATTATCAAGCATAATGGAGCTAGAAAATAACGGGAGCGATCATGATTACTACGGACTGATGGGTGATGGAATGTATTACAACAGCTCAGTAAGCTTTTTTAGTATGATACGAGTAAATAACGGTCAACCTTTCTAATTTTTTAAGCTACTCACGGTTGTCAAGACAACAAAGATTTCAAGCCTACCAATGACTATCATCCATCGCATCAGAAGCACAATAAGTGGTTTGACTTTGATGAGGAAGGTCGGAGAGAACGTAGATAGGTTTTAGTAAATAAATTACATTAAAAGCGAATTTTTTCAGTATCTGGAGCTGCTATGTCAAACAAAATTAATTTCGCGGTCGTTGGTTGCGGCAACATTGGCAAACGCCATCTTGCTGTTATCAATGAAGAAACGCGGGCCAATATTGCAGCTTTTTGCGATATCAATGAGGATGTCTGCCGGCAATTTGCAGAAATATACCCAGGTATACCTTGGTATACAGATTACAACTATATGTTGGATGAGATATCCTGCGATGTTGTAAACATCTGCACGCCACATGGTCTTCATGCACCAATGGCTATTAAGGCAGCAACTGTAAAGAGAAATATCCTTGTTGAAAAACCTATGGCGCTTAACGCGAAGGATTGCGATGCCATGATTGAGGCCGCCAGGTACAACGGTGTTCAGCTCATGGTAGTTAAGCAGAACCGTTTTAATGTCCCAATTGCCCTGACCAAGATGGCCCTTGACAGCGGCATGATGGGCAGAATTTTCATGGTTCAGGCCAATGTCCTCTGGAACCGGCATGACGGGTATTACAACGACTCAAACTGGCGAGGGAGAAAGGATCTGGAGGGAGGAGCCCTACATACTCAGGCGAGCCACTTTCTTGATCTGCTCATCTGGTGGTTCGGAGATGTGGTGGCTACAACTGCTGAAATCTCAACTAAAAATCACCTGATTGAGATTGAAGATTGCGGTTCAGCAATCCTTAAATTCGAATCCAAGGTTATGGGGGCACTCAACTGGACCACGTGTGTATACAACAAGAACTATGAGGGGAGCATCACCATTATCGGTGAACATGGGACAATCAAAATCGGTGGCCAATACCTGAACAAAATTGAGTTCTGGGATGTACGCTCCTTTCCGCTGCCCGAGGACATTCAGTTCACTGACAAGCCGAATGCATATGGCAATTACCAGGGAACAAGCTCAAACCATGACAAGGTTATCAGCAGTGTCGTGGCGGAACTATTAAATGAGCGTCACAATGTTGTCGAGGGGAATGAAGGTATTAAAACCATTAACGCTATAGAGATGATTTACAAAAACGCTGAAATAATACCAAGATAATTATCATTATGGCACATCCAGAAACCGATAAAATACAAGTGTCGCCATTTACGGAGGCGTTAGCTGAAGAATGGGATTCCTTTATTCAAAACGATTCCCGAAACGGCGGAATTTTCCACGAACGCGGCTTCCTAGAGTACCATCCTGTTGGTCGTTTCATGGATGCAAGTCTTGTTTTGCGAACCAAAAATAAGATTGTTGGCGTTCTTCCTGCTGCTCGTCAGGAAGCAGAACAGGGTTGGCGAGTCGTTTCCCATCCGGGCAGTTCTGCTGGGGGCCTAGTTTATCAGCGTCAACAGGGACTACGAGAAATGCTTGAGATGCTGGAAATCGCACTGTTTTATTATCGCGAAATGGGTGCTCTTTCACTTGAACTTCGCCTTGCAGAGCCAATTTTCTCTGATCCGGGTGACGGTGAACTTGCATACCTGCTATGGCATCGAGGATTTAGACTGGCAACCAGGGAAATAAGTTCATGTGTAGATCTTCAGAGTGGGGCAACTTGGGAACAATTTGGTCGAAAAAAAAATAGTAACGATATCAGGCGTCTCAAAAACGTGGGAGTGAAGATAGAATTGCTGAATGATCCTTCAGAGATTTACTCACTCATTGAAGGAAACTTGGATAATCGTTATGCCAAAAGGCCGACTCATGAGTTGGCGGAACTTACTGATATAAAAAGACGCTACCCAGAGAGACTTCATTTCTGGGCTGCAGTGCTGGATGGGCGACCAATAGCCACTGTTGTGACTTTTGTCGTTAACCGTACCGCCATTCACGACTTCTACATAGCTATGGACTATTCTTATGCCCGTCTACAGGTCATGCCACTCCTGTTTTATAGTCTTTTTGCCTACTATCAAGCACAGGGCTTCAAATGGTTCAACTTCGGTATTTCCTCTCGAGGCGATTGGATTAAGTGGGGAATCCTAGAGTTCAAAGAACGAATGGGCGGGCGTGCTACCTGTCGTGATACCTGGATTCTGGATGACTTGAAGGCATATAGTGCCTATGTTGCCTGAGGGAGTGAAAATGATATCCGCCGACAAGAAAATTCTCACAGAGACACTCAACCAGATTGCGGAAGGATATGATGTCGCTCGTGATTTTGACTATTACAACACGAAACTCGCCAGCCGCCTGATAGTCCCTTATTGCCAATCAAAGGAAGTCATTGAACTGGGATGCGCTACCGGAGAGATGACAGAAGACCTGCTTAAAGTGACCAAATCACTGGTCGTGATCGAGCCGAGTACGTCATATGCTGAGAAAGTGCATGATAGGTTTGGAAATACTCTGCGGGTTATTAATGCTTATTCCGACGAAATTACCGAAGAACTGGCGGCTGATGTACTCGTCATAGCCGGCCTGCTTCACCATCTTGAGAATCCTGTTGAGCAGCTTAACTCATGTAAACGTTTTCTGCGCCCGAACGGTTATCTTCTGGCTACGGTTCCAAACATGTCCTCTCTTCATCGGCGTGTTGGCGTGAAAAGCGGCTTGTTGAATGATATCTACGGCACAACGTCGCGGAATGTGCGATTCTGTCAACCGGGGCGTTTCGATAAGCGTTCCCTGGGTGATCTATTCGAACGCTCCGGTTATGAGGTGTGCGAACTGTTCGGTTACATGCTCAAGCCGTTCTCCAGCGAACAGATGATGGGTCTCGAGTTGGAATGGAGTGTGATTAATGCTTTGTTTGAGCTGGGTAAAGAATTCGAAGAGTTGGCCAGCCAGTTGTTTGTATCTGCACGTATGCGAGTCAGGGAGTAGGACATGAAGATACCGTTTCTCGATCTGCATGCGAATTACGAGAGCTGTAAATCGGAGTTGGATGATGCCATTGCAGGAGTGATCAGGGATTCCTCCTTTATTGGCGGCACCTGCGTCAAAGAGTTTGAAAAGGCCTTTGCAGAATATCTCCAGGCCGGGTACTGCGTCGGTGTAGGCAACGGCACGGATGCTCTGGAGATTGCTCTGGAGGCGCTTGCCTTGCCGCCCGGCAGCGAAGTCATCGTCCCGGCCAATACCTTTATCGCCACCGCCGAGGCGGTAACTCGCAGTGGGCACCGTGTAGTGTTTTGCGACTGTGATCCTGTAACCTATACCTTGTCGGTATCCGACGCCGCTTGGCGTATAACACCCCATACCAGTGCGATCATTCCCGTACACCTGTATGGCCAACCATGCAATATGGAGGAGATATCCGCGCTTGCAGCGGCTCATGGGCTCAGGGTAATCGAGGATTGCGCCCAGGCGCATGGGGCGAAGTTCAAGGGTCAAAGGGTCGGAACCTTTGGCGATGCCGCCACTTTCAGTTTTTATCCCGGCAAGAACCTGGGTGCCTATGGTGATGGCGGGGCCATTGTGACGAACGATGAAGCGGTAGCAAAAAAATGCAGGATGATCGCCAACCATGGGCGCATCGCCAAATACGACCACGTGTTCGAGGGGCGCAACTCCCGGCTTGATGGCCTGCAGGCCGCAGTACTGAATGTGAAGTTGAAACATCTGGATGAGTGGACGGAGGCCCGCCGGGAGAAGGCGGCGCTGTATCGAAAGATGCTGAAGGGAAGCCATGTTCGCGTTCCTGAGGAGACGGATAACGGACTGCATGTGTACCACCTCTTCGTGGTTCAGATGGATGAACGGGATCGCGTAGCAGAAGCTCTGCTTGTAAAGGGGATATCGACCGGTATTCACTACCCGCTGCCCCTTCATCTCCAGCCGGCATACCAGTACCTTGGATATATAAGAGGCGATTTTCCGGTTACTGAAATGGTTGCTGAGCGAATCCTTAGCCTCCCTCTCTTTCCGGAGCTTTCCGTAAAGCAGGTTGACATAATTTGTCGGGAACTTAGAGAACATCTCTAAAACAGTCAACCAATTGAAACTGTCATATACTGTATAGAGGTAACGATGAAGTTTTTTCAGGTGCATGGATTTTATGAGCAGTATCTAGTCCAGTTTTACAAGGATCATCCTCAGCTTGCGTCCTCATCGTATCAGATTCAGATACAGGAGCTGTTAAAAGACGGTTTTTCCGCTGCGCATCTGTTTGCTCCTTACATGCAAAACCTGGGATACGATTCGGATATTGTCTTCTATGATTGCCAGCATGCACAGATTCAATGGCTTCGCGAAAATTATCCGAATTGGATTGTAACCGACAACTGGAAGGATGAAATCGTAATCCGACAGATTATTGCTGCATCACCAGACGTTCTCTATCTACCGGGGCTTAGGCAGTTTGACAGCTCTTTTGTGCGGAGGCTTCCGAATCGCCCGTCACTGGTGATCGGGTGGTATGGGATCGAAATCGACAATAACACCGACCTCTCCGAGTTTGACTGTATCTTTTCAAACTCATCAAAAATACTGGCCCAGGCAAAGAATGCCGGTGCTAGAAATGCAGTTTGGTTTTTCCCAGGAATGCCGGAATGGATTGCTGATGCTGTTTCCAGTGCGCCAAAGAATCACGACGTATCATTTACCGGCAGTTGGGGAGCTGTCCACAAAAACCGGAACCGTCTTCTGTCCTGGATAGCCGAAGAGCTCCCGCGTGTTAAAAGCTGCTCTATTGCCTATTACCTGCTTCCTTCAGTACCCCTGTCATCTCCTGTTTTACCTTTTTGCCATCTGCCGCTCTGGGGCATGTCCATGTACCGTTCACTCAAAGAATCACGCATTGTCTTTAATGCCGACATCGATGGTTCTGCTGGCGAAACCGGCAATATGCGTCTGTTTGAGGCAACTGCAGTCGGCTCTTTTGTCCTTACCGAACATCAAGACAATATAGATCAGTATTTTATGCCGGGGATTGAAATTGAAACCTACCGAAATGAATACGAATTGATCGACAAGATCTGCTATTATCTGGATCATCCTGAGAAAAGGGAGGAAATTGCCAAAAGAGGGCAGGAACGTTGCCTTCGGGATTATTCAATGAATATGAGGACTAGGGACTTGGATGGCATAATCAGACGCTTACTCGCCTCACGTCCAATTGAGGCGTCGGACAGTATAGTACCTTCAGAACCGCAAAATGAGGATCTATACGACACTGCTTATCGTTGGGGCTGGAACAACCCTGAACTTCGCCAGCTGGTCTATCTCTGCTACAAAACTCCGGATCTGGCTGACAATGCCCGTCGTTTCTCCATGAGTGAAGGATTCAAGGAGGCGGTTTCCCTGTTCGTATCCCTTGGGAAACCTCCTCGCAAGGATATCAAGGTGCTGGACCTCGGCTGCGGCAACGGAGTGGCAACCTATGCCCTTGCCCGTCTTGGATACAACGTGACTGGACTTGACTCCTCCCTTGGTGAGCTGGCTGGATTGAAGGCCGCCGCAAAATTGAATGGTTTTGACGGAGCAGTTTTTTCACTGCTCCACTCCACGGGTGAATCCCTCGATTTTTCTGATGGTTGCTTTGATATCATCTGGATGCGTGAGGTCCTCCACCACATCCATGACCTGAAAGGTTTCATGAGGGAGGTGGCACGGATTCTCAAACCTGGTGGGGTTATCTGCTGTCTCCGGGAGCATGTCATCTGGAATGAGAGCCAGCGGGAGCATTTCTTCAGGTCGCACCCTTTCTACCATATTACCAAGGACGAAGGATGTTACTACCTGGATGAATATGTTAGCGCCTTCAGGGAGGCCGACCTCTCAATAGAAAAGCTTTTGGACCCGACTGACAGTGTGATAAACACCTATCCTGCCCCCTGGAAACCAGGCTTGAAGTTTGATCTGGAGGCCGCACGACGCCGCCCCGAAGGAAATGACCTGTTCTCATTTTTTGCACGGAAACCTATCCCTCCCGCATCACAGAAAACGGGTGGCGGAAACCCGATGGAGACTGGAAACTCGGTAATCCTTGATACATTCAACCTCCAGGTACGAGACGCGCTAGAAGGGCGGACATACTTCAAAACCGGAAACGACTGCATGATCGGCGCGCAACTCCAGATCGTCTCCCCGGAGGGGCAGATCATCGTTGGCGACCGTGTCTATATAAGTACAGGGACCCGTTTGATCTGCGAAGACAAGATAGAATTCGGCAACGACATCCTGGTTGCCTGGGGCTGCACCTTCATCGATCATGATTCCTATCCGGCTGATGCCGAAGCCAGGAAGGAAATCGTTTGTGGTAAAATTGAACGGTTGCGGCGCGGAGACCAAGACTGGGACAAACCGGAACTCAATCGCGTGGCAAAAGGCAAAATCACCATTGGGGACAATGCCTGGATCGGTATGAACTGTGTCATTCTGAAGGGAGTTACCATCGGTGAGGGGGCTGTAGTTAGCGCATGCAGTGTAGTCACTGAGGATGTTGAACCCTGGACGGTGGTAATCGGCAACCCCGCCCGGAGAATCATATAATGGGTGTTATTGATCAGATTACAGTTAAAATGGGCAATTCTTCCCTGCTGCCAACATTTAATCTCGATCTGCGCGACCAATTGCAGGGTAAAAGCTATCTGAGTATAGGCAATAACAGCGTAATTGGTGGTCAGTTTGTTTTTGAGACGCAGGAAGGCGAGGTAGTCGTCGGAGACCGCGTTTTCATGGAGTCAGCAATGGTAATCTGCAGGACTAGGATTACCATTGCCGATGATGTTGTCATTGAATCAGGAGTCTACCTGTACGACCATACCTCTCATTCGCTTGATTATCGTGAGCGAGAAAAGGACATAAGGACAGTTGTCGATGATCATCGCAACGGAAGGCGCTTCGTACAGAGCAAGGACTGGTCAGTGGTCGGCGCCAAGGCGATTCAAATACAGCGGAGCGCATGGATTGGCAGAAATGCCACCATCCTTAAAGGGGTTACCGTGGGAGAGGGGGCGATCGTGGCACCTTTCAGCGTGGTTATCAAAAACGTGGCCCCCAGGACCATGGTTGCAGGAAATCCGGCAGAACCAATAAAAACGTTATCATAGGCTTCTTCATGGCGGACAACTTACTTATTATAAATGGCCAATACAACATTGGGCATATTTGTACAACCCAGCAATGTGCAAACGGGCACGCAGAGGCCATTGCCATGCGTTTCATAACCCCCAGACTTGAGCATACCGATTATACCTTCCAGGATCTCGACAGCGAGAGCAATCGATTTGCCAATGTGATTGAGAGGCTTGGCTTCAAACCCGGGGATGTCCTTTTCACCTTTCTGCCGAAGACCCCGGAACTTTTCATAGCTGTTCTCGGTGCGCTCAAGGCACGTGTCATTGTAGGGACGCTGTTTTCAAATTTTGGAGAGGATGCTTTGTTTGACAGGATTGGCGATGCCCGTGCCAAGGGCGTTATCACCAAACGGAGCCTCCTCCCGAAGATTCAGACCATCATGGGAAGACTGCCGGACTTGCAGCATGTAATTATCATTGACGAGGACATTGATCTGCCGGGAGGGATACTCCGGTTTGATCTGCTGATGGAAGAGGGTGCAACTAGTTATGAAACGGCTCATACCGCTCCGAACACCCCCTCGCTCCTTCACTATACATCAGGCTCCACCGGCAAACCAAAGGGGGTTCTGCATCAGCATGGCAGTGTTGTCACCCAGAGCGCTACAGCTGGAGAGGTACTCACCCTCACCCCCTCCGACCGCTATTGGTGTACGGCAGACCAGGGGTGGGTGACCGGCACCTCATACGGCATCATCGGCCCCTGGAGTCTCGGGGTTTCCCAGATTCATTATGCCGGAGGGTATGATCCAGAGGCATGGTTCACAATCTTGCAGGAGGAGCGCATAACAACGTGGTACACGGCTCCAACGGCGCTGCGAATGCTGATGCAGCAGCCTGCGGACTTTTTCCGACGTTTTGATATCTCATCACTTCACAATATCTACAGCGTGGGAGAACCGTTAAACCCTGAAGTAATCGCCTGGGCAGAGAGGATATTGGACCGGCAGATTTACGACACCTGGTTCCAGACCGAGACCGGTGCCATCATGATCTCCAACAGGCCGGGGGTTCCTGTTAGGCCGGGGTCCATGGGAACACCTGTGACAGGTATAACGCCGGCTATTATCGGCGATGACGGAACTTTACATGACGCCTGGACGCCAGGAAATCTCTGCTTGCACACCTCATGGCCATCCATGTTTCGTACCTACCTCAACAATCCTGAGGTATATGCTTCAAAATTCCTAAACGGTTTCTACTACACAGGCGACAGCGCCTATCGAGATGCAGACGGATATTATTGGTTTCAGGGGCGTTGCGATGATATTATCAATACCGCTGGCCATCTTGTCAGCCCATTTGAGGTAGAAAGTGCGCTCATAGAGGTAGATGAGGTTGCCGAATCAGGAGTTGTCGGCGTACCGGATGACTTACTCTATGAAAAGGTCGTGGCGTTTGTCAGGTTAAGAGATGGGTTACCACCTTCTCCACAACTCGAATTGAAAGTTAGGCTCTGGGTCACACAACGCGTTTCATCAATAGCAACTCCCCAGGAAATCATTTTTACGGATTCGATTCCCAAAAACCAAAGCGGCAAGATAATGCGGCGTATTCTCAAGGCGAGATATTCAGGAAAAGAGCTTGGAGATACATCTACAATGGAGATTTGACTCATGGACATACAACAAAGGCTCTGTGATATTTTCAGAATGGTTTTCAGTAACCCTGATCTATCAATTTCTGCTGCAACCACGGCAAACGACATAGAGGGATGGGATTCATTGTCCCACATAACGCTTATCAATGCCGTGGAAGTAACATTTAACATCAAGTTTACCAACAAAGATATTCTTACGTTCCGAAATGTTGGCGAGATGATGCAATCCATTCATTACAAGCTGAATAACCAGTGACAACTCACGAAAACACAATCGATAAGCGGACGATGGTAACCGGAGCCGGCGGATTCCTCGGCTCGCACATTGCTCAATATTTCGGCGAGAATGGGCACAAGATCGCAGCGGTAGGGCGTTTTAATACTACATCAGCGTTCACCAGCTTGTATCCTAACCTTTGGAAACTGTGCGGAATGACGCTCCCTGACGCTCGTTTTATTGACGTCATAAAGGAATTTACGCCTGATTTGCTTGTGCACTGCGCAGGTACCGCATCGGTGAGTGACTCTGTTCTTGATCCTTATGGGGACTTTCAACGAACCGTTGAAGTTTGTGCTTTTACCTTGGAAGCGGTTCGTAAACATGCTCCTGCATGCCGGTTTATACTGCTTTCAAGTGCTGCTGTTTACGGCAATCCCCTACAACTCCCCATACCTGAAGAGGCACCATGTAAGCCGGTTTCACCCTATGGCTACCATAAATTGATGTGTGAGTCTCTTGTAGAAGAATACGGCCGGCTTCATGGTCTTAATACTGCGATTTTGAGGATTTTTTCCGCTTATGGAGAACGACTCTCTAAACAGGTGGTTTATGATTTGTGCTGCAAATTCAGCAAAAGAGATTGTGATGAAGTGAAATTGGATGGCACTGGTACGGAAACGAGAGATTTTATTCACGCTCGGGATGTGGCACGTTCAATTGAATATCTTTGTACATCAAATATAGACGGCATTTTCAATGTTGCTTCTGGAGCTCAAACCTCAATCGGAAGTTTGGCTTTGACTTTAAAAGAAATGATGAAAAGTAACAAAGAGATCTGTTTTACAGGGAAATCACGTGCGGGAGATCCATTGTATTGGCAGGCAGATATTACGAGACTTTCTGCAATCGGTTTTACTCAATCTATTTTATTAGAGGAAGGACTTGAGCGTTATTGCGCTTGGTTTTCTTCCCTGGCAAAAGGCGTAGCACAATGATAATTGGAATCCCTGTTCAAGGAAACCAGAATTGGCTTGGGGGGGTCGCTTATGTCGAAATTCTGGTTAGAGCGATTCATACTCTTCCGGAGACAGTCAGGCCAAAACTAAAGTTCGTTGTAAACGATGAAGCATTGTCAGCAATGAAATCCCATCAATACTTTCTCCATCTTTTTGATGGAATCATATACATCGGTTCAAATCATGTGAACGCACGCAAGCACATATCTGGCCCTTTTGAGGTCTGTGAGTCAATGGCGGCTCTTTCTCATATCATTGACTATTGCTATCCCGTTAACTCTGGAGTAATTCCGAACCTTTGTTCGGCCTCGTGGATACCGGATTTTCAGCATATTCATCTTCCAGAATTTTTCTCCGAAGAAGAAATTCTGAAACGTAACAATCAACACCGGGTTGTGGCTGAAGCGGCTCGGCAAATAGTCTTCAGCAGTAAAGATGCCCTCAACGATTTCAATACATTGTTCCCATATTCGCGAGCAATTACTAGAGTCCTGTCATTTCATTCGCTAGCAGATGATAATTGGTACATTGAGAATCCCGAGACTATTCAATCGAAATATGCTCTACCCGAAAGATTTCTGATCTGCTGCAACCAATTCTGGGCACACAAGAACCATCTAATATTGTTCGAAGCAATCAAACTTCTGAAAGAACGTTTTCAAAAAGTTTGTTTGGTATGCACAGGTTCGCTCTCTGACTCCAGAAATGAAAAATATATTGGAGAGGTTCATAAATATATTTCTGATAATGACTTGCGTGACTCTATAATAATTTTAGGTAGTGTGCCGCGAAGTGATCAGATTCAACTTATTCGCCACTCTCTGGCGATGGTACAACCGTCACTTTTTGAAGGATGGAGTACGGTAGTGGAGGATGCCAGGGTCTTAGGTAAAACTATCGTTCTCTCAGATCTGGCAATTCATATTGAGCAGTCCCCTGAGCATGGTCTCTATTTCCCCAGAAAGAATGCCAAAATATTGTCTGAACTACTTGAACACGTTCTCAAAGTACATTCTCCAGGCCCTGACAGGCAAAAAGAGGAACGTGCGAGATTACACTCCATAGAGCTGTCGAAGCAGTTTGCCCAGACCTTCTGTGCCATTGCACAGGAAGGGATAGAATTGTATCAAGGGTCGCAGACCTCTATTTCGAAAGAGGTGGGTTCAACTACTACCCGACCATCATTAATACCTTCGCTGCCTGGTATTTCTATAGTTACTCCTTCTTTTAACCAGGCTGAATACCTTGAGGAATGCATTGATTCAATTCTTAGCCAGAATTACCCAAACCTTGAGTACATCATCATGGACGGTGGCAGCACCGACGGTTCAGTTGAAATCATAAAAAAGTATGAAAAATATTTGTCGTATTGGCAAAGCAAACCAGACGGCGGGCAGTATCAAGCAATAAATGAAGGTTTTCGACGTTCAACCGGCGAAATCATGGCCTGGCTCAATTCTGATGACAAATATCATTCTGGAGCTCTTCATCTAGTCGAACTTGCATTCAGGGCGATGCCTCACGCAGATTGGATCACCGGTCGTCCCACGGCTTGGAACGACCTTGGTAAGTTAACGACCGTATTCGACCATGTGCCGTTATGGTCGCAAGAACGTTTACTGTTTCACGGGAAAGATGATTATTATATTCAACAAGAATCCACTTTCTGGCGCCGGACTTTATGGGACAGAGCCGGTGGGAAGATTGATACGACGTGGCAACTTGCAGCGGATTTTGAGCTGTGGTGCCGCTTCTTTAACTATTCTCAGCTAATTGGTGTTGATGCGCTTCTTGGCGGGTTTCGCTACCACAGCGGACAGAAGACCGATACCATGATGGACCGGTACGAGCAGGAGGTCCTGCAGATTATTGACCGGGAGCGGCGCTCGAAAGGCAACCAGAGAGTTCAATCCCGCCCACCCTCTGCAGTTGACATGGGAGAAATCATCTCAGAGACAAAACCGAAACTTGCACCCGACGCATTCTCCTACTTCTCGTATTCCAGGCGCTCTCATTTCAATTGGTTTGAAGCTTCGGCAAAAAAGCTCTTTGGAAGCGCCGTCCATCCTGATTACTGTGATCTGAAGATGTATCAGGATCTCTTGTGCTACACGTTTATCGTTGATAATCTGCCGAAGGGTTCACGCATACTTGAAGTCGGCGGTTGTGATTCACGCGTGCTGAAGGCTCTTAAGTACGATTACGAGTGTTGGAATGTCGATAAGCTGGAAGGACTCGGCAGTGGACTGACCGACGTGACCCCGGATGGATACCGGATGATTAAGGCCTATATGGGTGATTTTTCAGAAGATCTGCCTGACGGGTATTTTGATTTTGTGTTCAGTATCTCCGCCCTGGAGCATGTGGAAGAGAGCGAAGAAAATTTCAACAATATCTGCCGCGACATGGACCGGGTGATGAAAACGGGGGCGTTTTCACTCCATTGCTTCGATGTCGTTGCCAAGCCTGATTCCGTCTGGACAAATAGTTTTTTGCCGTTCCTGTTCCGCCGATATGAAACGATCAACCGCTTTGCACCGTTTGAGATGATGGAGCGTGATCCATCACTTTATGCCATGTCGGAGTTCGCCTACAACCGTGGCTGGATAAATATTACCAAGATACCCTACAAGGATTTTGGCCGGCCGCTCTCCTGCAATATCCTCTGGCAAAAACCACTTGACCAGCCGGATTCGGATTTGCATTCACTGCAGGACATAGTGCCGGATCTATCATCACTGATAGCGTATTACTGCAAGGAGAACAAGAATAGCTTCACGAGCTCAGAAACAGATCGTCTGCAATCTGCCGTGAATAGTCCGTTGGACTTTCTTCAAACAGTCCCTGAACCGCTGTTTGCAGATAACCATACCGGCAAGCTCATAAAACAGATCATGCTCTCTCAACATGGCAAGGCTATTCGCGCAGTCCTTCCTAAATTCAGACCATACTGCCTAAACTATTTCCCCCAGATGATGGTCAATATACTTTCTGACGGCACTGTCACGACGTGCTGTTTCGATGCCTATGGAGACAATCGTTTTGGATCCATCTATGAGAATCAACTGGTTGATCTCTGGGAGAATGCCCTGCCCCGCGTCATGCAGGGAGATTTTTACGATTATAAAAGGTGCCGGCAGTGCATTGGCATCCCGGGGTGGGCACAGTTGGTGAATGAACAAGGTAGAAAGGAAGAATGGCTGGAATGGACGCATAAAACACCAAACGAAATCCAGATAGAAATTACATCTCACTGCAATTATACCTGCGTTTCCTGTCCTTCCACATCCATTCGCCAGCAACGTTCCGCATTTCTCGATCTTGATAAAACATTTACAAACATCAGAAGCATACTTACAAAAACTCACAAGCTTAATTTATATAATTATGGAGAACCCTTACTGCATCAGGGTTTCAGTGATTTCATCCGCAAATGCCGGGCTGAATCCAGCGAGCTTGTAATGGAGCTTGCAACCAATGGAATGCTGCTTAACGAAGAAATATCTCGGGCACTCATTGAGAGTAGGGTAGACAGGATCATTGTATCCGTGCATGGCGGCCCTGGTACGGAAAACATGCTCAAGTACTCTTGCCATGGCGCCGACTATGATACGGTACTCAACAATGTAAGACAGTTACTGCAACTAAGAAAGTCGTTTAATGCTCAGGTTCCCAAAGTATCCTTACGAGCGATCCTCTTCAACTGGAATGACAATGATGAAGATATGAACCGGTTTCGTGACGATGCAAGGGCATTGGGACTTTCCGCAACGTGGGGTCATTATGATACCGATAATTATCACTGGATTCCCGACAGCGGGAATCAACTGGCATCCAGGAAATACGTTAGTGGGTCGGCTGAACTTAAGACACTTATTGAATCACGGGAATTTTTCTCGCCCGGTCTCTATGAAGAGGAATGCAATAAGGATACATACTGCGAAGAATTTTCCAATGTAGTCGTGGCTACAAGTATCGCACCTGGAAACATAGAAAGACAGCAGAAAGCCATTCAGAGTTGGTTGGATAATGGGTTCAAGGTTATATCAGTTAACATACCCCCCGAGATCGAACTGCTTGAGCGGTCTTTCCCGGACGTCATCTTTGTAAAAACCGAACGCGATGGGCGCGAACTTTTTGGAAGACCGTTGGTGTTTCTGGATGATGTGTTTTCTGCACTGGCGGCAACAGGTGCTTCAATCTGCGGCATTATCAATTCCGACATTCACCTGAAAGTTGGAAAGGGTACCAGAGACTGCATCAGCCGCGAAGCTCACGGTGCCCTTGTTATCGGTCATCGGATTGATGTAGATAGACCTGATACCGTAGATGGGACGGTTTATCGTAACGGGTTTGATTTTTTCTTTTTCAGCCGCGATATCTGCAGTTGTTTCCCGTCAAGCGAGTTTTGTCTCGGAACGACCTGGTGGGACATCTGGGCCCCGCTGACATTGGTCTTTAGAGGGGTGCCGGTAAAACAGCTGATCACGCCTCTGGCGTATCACGTTATCCATGACAACAGATGGAATGAAAACGAGTGGCATGCAAACTGTGAAAGAATCATCAAGCTGGTTTGCTCCGAGGCTAACAATGCCACCAGACATGCGGAATTGCTGGAATCGGCTCAAAGACAGCTCCAGCAGCAGGATTATATCGGTTTTTTCTCGGTGGTGAGAGATTACATTCTTCATAATGCTGAAAAAATCTCTTTGCATAATGCCGTTGAGAGCCTGGAGTCACTGGAATCAGCCCATAAAACAGCCACAAAAATGCCGGAAGCTGTTTCTGCCCCGACTGTTCCACATGATATTCTCGTTTCAGCCATAGTTTCCACCTACAACGCCGAAAAATTCTTCAATGGCTGTCTTATCAACATGTTTGGCCAGACACTCTATAAAAAAGGCCAGATGGAAATTGTCATCATCAACAGCGGCTCCGAACAGGACGAAGAGAGTATTGCACGGCACTACATGGAGACCCATGACCATATAGTATATCAACGGACTGAACGGGAAACGCTCTATGCAGCCTGGAACAGAGGCATTAAATTAGCCAGAGGCAAGTACATCACCCATGCCAATACGGATGACCGCCACCGCTCTGATTCCTTTGAAGTCATGGCACTGGCCCTAGAGCGGAACGACGTCGGGTTAGTATATGTTGACGCGTTAATGACGTCGACTGCAAACGAAACTTTTGAGAATCATTCCGCCGGGAAAGCTTGGTTGCTTCCCGACTTCAACATTAGACAAGCGCTCTTAGACTGTCCTTTCGGTTGCCAGGTTATGTGGAAAAGTTCTGTCCACACAGACGTTGGTATGTTTGATGCGTCCTACAAACGAGCCGGAGACTATGAGTTTTTTCTGCGAGTTGCCCTCAAGTCAGGAGCCATGCATCTGCCTGAAGTACTAGCTCTCTACCATGAATCCCCGAATAACCTCTCGTATCAGGCGCCGGAGGAAGTTATCCAGGAAGTAAACCGCTTTATCGGTGCTTATCGCAGACAATTGCCCTTGGAAATCATCTATCCATATCTTCAGCATGATTCTTCGCCGCCTGCAAAGGCTGCGGCACTGGTAGACTTTGCCAACAACCTGATGGGAATCTGCGGTTTCCTGTTTACGGATACCCGGCTGGCGGAAACACTCTACCACCAGGCCCTTGAGGTTCTTCCCGATGATTCTGATATTCTCGGTAATCTCATTGTTGCGTGCATATTTAACGGCAAAACAACTGAAGCTCGTACTCTCATCCAATATGCTGGCAAACCTACACCCAGGCTGGCTTATTACAAGGATATGCTGGCCGGAGAGAGAGTTCCCGAACTTAGCTTGACCCGCCTGGAATATCCCGGCCTCAACACCATGCAATTCGTCAAAACGGCACATGAAATCAGGGTGCCGTTGGTACGGCCGGGTATTGGCCCTGCTGAAACAACAATCGTCATCGACGGTGTAATCTTCCAGCTGCAGCACGGCAGGCCGTTCGGTATCAGCCGCCTGTGGTGGTCGCTGTTGACGGAACTTGCTGCAACGCCTCTGGCCGGGCGTATTGTCCTGCTGGATCGCGGGGGAACCGCGCCTGAGATCCCCGGCATTAGACGACGCAAGATGTCATCCTTCTGTCTGGGTAACGCCTGCAACGAGGCTGCAACGCTGGATCAGGTCTGCCGCGAGGAAAGAGGTGGGATCTTTGTCTCCACTTACTACACCTATACGCTTTCTACGCCTTCGCTGTTGATGATGTATGACATGATTCCCGAGCGCTACCAGACCGTCGGTCCGGATACTCCTGATCCTGAATGGCGGGACAAGTACCACGCCATAGAGAACTCGTCGGCATTTACCGCAATATCCCAATCAACAGCACGTGACCTGGCCTTTTTCTATCCACAGGCGGCTCAACGTCCCCTGACAGTTATCCCTTGCGCTGTATCGGGTGACTTCAGGGTACATTCCGACGAGGAAATTGCTGCATTTAAGGCAGCCAACGGCATCGATCGCCCCTATTTCCTCCTGGTTGGGCGTAGAGATCCACACAAGAATGCCGCGCTGTTTTTTCAGGCCTTCGCATGCTTACCTAACAGAGAGCAATATGCCATAGTCATGGCAGGCGGCGGAAATGCGCTGGAACCGGAATTACGGGAGCTTGCCGGACCTGCCGCCGGCTTCGCCGGATTCTTCTCAGATCAGGATTTATCGCTTGCTTACAGCGGTGCAATAGCGCTCGTCTATCCTTCAATATATGAAGGCTTTGGCCTGCCGATCCTGGAGGCGATGCAGTCCGGTTGTCCGGTGATCACCTGCCAGAACTCATCGCTTCCTGAGGTGGCCGGCAGCGCCGCCCTTTATGTGGGAGAGCATGATTATGATGAAATGACACAGGCGCTTATGTCAGTTCAACAGCCGGATGTACGGAGTTATCTGATAAAAAGAGGCCTGGAACGTGCCCGGCTTTTTTCCTGGCGAAAAAGTACCGAGTTGCTGGAGGATGTCATCCGGAAAAGTGTTGATGCATCCACTGCGATCCAGATGCCGGGAGGTAAATGAAGTCTATGGAGCACACACACTTGCAGCCGCTGGTTTCAGCCATCGTCTCAACCTACAATTCCGAGCGTTTTATCAGGGGCTGTATCGAAGATCTGGAGTCTCAGACCATTGCAGACCAGCTTGAGATCATCGTTATCGACAGCGCCTCGCCACAGAATGAGGGGGCAATAGTTCACGAACTGCAGGAACGCTATGGCAATATACGTTACCTGCGAACCGAAAAGCGCGAAACGGTATATGCCGCCTGGAACCGTGGCATTTCCTTGGCTCGCGGGCGCTATATTACTAATGCCAATACCGATGACCGGCACCGCAGCGATGCCTTTGAGCTGATGGCGCGGGTCATGGAGTCTCGCCCTGGAATAGATCTGGTGTATGCAGATGTTCTTATTACCAAAACCCCGAACGGCACTTTTGAACACCACACTGCCGGTGGTAGATACACCTGGTATGACTGGGACAGAAACATTCTGTTTGATAATACTTTTATCGGTCCCCAGCCGATGTGGCGCCGCTCCCTCCATGAACTGTATGGCGGTTTTGATCCAAGCTACGTTACCTCGGGGGATTATGAATTCTGGCTCAGGATTTCGCAGACGTCGGACTTCTTCCATATCAGGCAGCCGTTGGGTCTGTATCTGGCCCATCTTGACAGCATCGAGCACCAAAACGAAGAGACGAAATATCGAGAAAACAGCAAAATACGGGAGACCTATCACCATGCGGCGAGGGAAGGGTGCATCATTGGACTGCTCCCATTTCAGCAGATGAGAACGCGCGCTGCCGACAGAACACCAGGTGTGCCGTTCGTGGATATCATTATCCCTTTTATTGACAGCATTGAATCCCGGTTGATTCCGAAAACGGCACGAGTCGGCAATCTGATGGAAAACTATCTTCAGATCAAGGCCAGACTCCTTGGAAGTGCCGAACCCGGGATGCCGCTGGTCGATGAGTTTTTGCACTGTGCAGAACAGATGGTCATCGGCAGCAGGGAATGGTATGTCAACCGCCGGTCTGTCGAAGGCACAACCGCTGATGAAGCGATGCAGCGGCTGCAGTTGCTGTCTGCCGCGCTATTGAAGGCCCGCCTCTTTTCCCAGCGTGGCGACGTGGATAATGCTGTTACAACACTTCTCGAACAGGGGATAAGGACCGCCCCTTTATCCCCTGTGGCGTACTTCGAACTGGCGGATATTCTCATGTCAGCCGGGCGCCACGCGGACGCCTTGCAGGTCCTGCCGGAGATGCCGCCATCGGCTGATGCCTGCCGTCTGCAAGAGATACTGGCCATCTGTTACGCGGCGCTGGGGCAGGATGAGTCAGCACAACAAGCAGCACTTCAAGCGTCTGGCCTTCCCCGTGCAATGGTGACCCTGGGGATTCTGGCTGCACGTAGCGGAAATCTTGCGGAAGCAGAGAACTTCTTCCGCCGGGCGGTTGAGGCTGATCTCTCTTGCGGCAGCGCGTGGCTATCGCTGGGGATGCTGCTGTGGGGGAATGGGGATCAGGAGGGTGCTTATCGGGCTGTCCGCCAGGCGGTGACAGTTGATCCGTTGAATAATGAAGCCGTCAAAATCCTGCGGGACATGGCGGTGCGGAATCTTCTCTATGCCGATGTTCTTCAGGTCATCTCCGAAGCGGTGCAACTGTATCCGGACAGCTGCAATCTGAGGCGCCATCACGCTGAATTCCTTGCCCAGTGCAATCGGGACCGGGAGGCGCTTGATGCGTGCGAGGCATTCCTGATCAGATTTGGCGCGGATGAAGAGTTGTTGGGTCTGGCTCTGCAAGTGAGATATCGAATCGGCATATACAATCGGCTTGCTGAATCGGGTGCACAATCCATTACTCTCTGTATGATCGTCAAGAACGAGGAAAAGAATCTGCCGGCCTGCCTGGCAAGTCTGAAACCGGTCGTAGATGAGATGATCGTTGTGGATACAGGTTCAACGGATCGTACCGCGGATATCGCCACGGTTTTCGGCGCCAGGGTGCTGACCTTTTCCTGGAACGGCAACTTTTCCGATGCCCGCAATTTTTCGCTGGCTGCGGCACGAGGCGGTTGGATTCTTGTCATGGATGCAGATGAGGTGTTGTCTGCTCAGGATCATGAACTGCTTCGCCAAACAGTGAGCGGGAGTGATCGGCAGAAGCTATGCTGGAGCGTGATGACCCGCAACTATACACGTCTGCACCCCCAAGGATGGATCGCCAACAATGGTTCCTATCCCCACGAAGAGAAGGCGGAGGGATGGCACCCCAGCCTCAAGGTACGGCTGTTCCCCAACGATCCGCAGATACGTTTTGTAGGTGAAGTTCACGAAATGATCGAGCAGACGGCCCAAAGAGCCGGTTACCAGTTGCGGGAGGCTCCATTTGTGGTTCACCATTATGGCGGGCTGGCAGATACTGCAGCAGATGATCGAGCGAAAAAAGAGGCATATTTTGAGCTGGGAAAACAGAAGCTGGCCGAGCATCCCAATGAGCTTAAGGCAATTGGCGAACTGGCGGTACAGGCTGCGGAGCTGGAGTTGTACGAGGAGGCCATCGGGCTCTGGAACCGCTTTTTGGAGTTCGCGCCCGATGCAGAAGTGGCGCTCTTCAACAAGGGCTTTGCCTTGATGCGTCTTAACCGCTTTGCCGAGGCGTTGGACGTGACCCGCCGCGCGCTTGTGGCTGAGCCCTACCACAAGGAGGCGGCATTCAACTATGGAGTCTGTGCCCTGTATGCGGGCGATCTAAATGAAGCCATCAACAGACTCGAGACAATACTCCAGAAACATGCTGCTCATCCACCATTACTGGCTGTTCTTAACGTTCTACATCGGGTAGCCGGAGATAGAAACAAAGCTGAAGTTTACCAGCAACTTTTGAATCGGATTAATTACTCTATTTCAGATTTTGTCGTCGGACGGATAGAGGTGTTACGCCGTATCGGACGAAATAAATATGCCGATGCACTTGAACAATCGTGTAAAAGCATGCCTGTTTAATACAATCGAACAATGTGAGGTCGACAATGACAGCAGAAGAAATTAATAACCGCATCAGACAATTTCCCTACTGGTATCACAGGATTGAACTGCCCCACGGAATTGTGACTCCCGGATGGGCTCCTCTGGATGTTTCGGCGTACGGCATCCCCACCGACCTGACCGGCAAGAGGGTGCTGGATGTGGGAGCCTGGGACGGGTTCTGGACATTTGAGGCCCTGAAGCGCGGGGCGGCACAGGTTGTCGCCATCGACGATTTTTCGGATTATCTTGGAAAGCTCGATGAGGGAAGCCGCACGGCGTGGCAGACATTCGATACCTGCCGGGATATTCTTGGCTATACCCCCGAGCGTTGCCAGCGCATCGATATGTCGGTGTATGATGTAACCAGGGAACTTCTGGGGGAATTTGATGTAGTTTTCTGTTTCGGGACCCTTTACCATCTCCGCCATCCCCTGCTGGCGCTGGATCGCCTGGCGTCGTTGTGCCGGGAGGAAATCTACGTTGAATCCGCCATTCTTGATGATTTCAGTCCTTATCAGGGCGGGTTGAGCCACGGCTATTCCGGCGGCCAGATGGTGATGGAGTTTTATCCCGGAAAGCAGTACGGCGGGAACGATACAAACTGGTGGGTGCCGACACTCGCCTGTCTGGGGTATATGGTGCGGACTGCCGGATTCAGCACTGCGGAAGGATGGAAGCTGAAAGAGGTCCCTGAGAATTTGGCCCAGTGCAGGGGCTTTGTGCGCGGGGTCAAGTAACTTTTCTTGTGTAAAATGAAGCCCTGAAAACATGCACCTGAACTTTTCGTCTTAATGACCGGTAATGCCTTAGCATCACGGGTTCAGTCCAATCTGAGGCTGACAACATGACTTCTGATAATCCAACCAACTCTGCGGCATCCCAGCGCTTCATCGACACAACCACCAAAAAGGCGATGATGCTCCACGCTTCCGGATACACCGACCAGGCCATCGCATTGTTAACAGACCTCCTGTCTCTTGCTGCCGGCAATGATGAAGTGATGCTGAAACTGGCCAGGCTGCATGTGGTGGTCGATCACATTGATGAAGCCCAGTGTTTGCTGCAGAACTTTACCGAAAATTCACCTTTTTTTTCTGATGCGCTTTTCATGCTGGGAATGATATTCGCTGACAAGAGGAATTTTGCGGAGGGTGCCGAATATTTTCGAAGTGTATTGAAACTGGATGACCGTAATGCAGAGGCCCACAATAACCTGGCACTTTGCCTGATGGAACTGGCTCGGCCCGAAGAGGCGCAAGAGCATTTTGTCACGGCAATCAAACTGGCGCCCGACAGGGCCGAAGCATGCAACAATCTGGGCAATCTTCTTGTTCGCTATTGGAAACTGGCAGAAGCATCCGAGTCGTATCGCCGGGCGATTGAGATAAAGCACGACTATGCCGGCGCCTATAGTAACCTTGGGCGAATAGCCAACTACGAAGGACGAATTGATGATTCGGTAGCGCTCTTCCTGAAGGCT
>Ga0134124_10000512_pt1 | contig 32657 bp, 28 predicted proteins | sample KB304_FD_96880 | JGI IMG/M metagenome (GOLD analysis project Ga0134124, IMG submission 96880) | Terrestrial soil microbial communities without Nitrogen fertilizer from Kellogg Biological Station, Michigan, USA - KB3-0-4 | ecosystem: Environmental > Terrestrial > Soil > Unclassified ... | reverse complement strand
GGCACTACCGGCCGGGTGCAAGGGGAAGCGGTCAGGGCAAACTTGACCGTGACGTTTGCCTTCGCCAAACTGGGGCATGTCCTCTACCCGGGGGCCGAACATACCGGGCGACTGGTGGTGGCAGATATCGGAATCCCGACAGAGGTGATGGAAGCCGCTGCCGGGTACGATTTTATAAATGCGGACGCGGCGCGCCCCATGCTGCGTCGTCGTGAGCGCACGGCTCACAAGGGGAGTTTCGGCCATTGCCTGATTGTCGCCGGATCGAAAGGCAAAACCGGAGCGGCGGCACTGGCCGCCAACAGCGCCGTCAGAGCCGGTTCCGGGCTGGTAACCCTTGGCGCGGCAGAAAGCATCCACGGCATTCTGGAGGTAAAAACTACGGAAGTGATGACGATCCCCCTGTCTGATTCCGGTGACGGCCATCTGACAAGCAGCGCCTTTTCGGCCATAGAAGCGCTGTTGGCCGGCAAGGATGCCGTGGCGGTCGGTCCCGGTCTTGGGCGTCACCCGGAAACGGATGCCCTGGTACGGAGCCTGGTGGAGACGGTGGCGCTGCCGCTGGTGATAGATGCCGACGGCCTGAATGCTCTGGCAGAAGACATGACCGTGTTACAGCGCAAAAAATCGCGGCAGATTATTCTCACTCCCCATCCGGGGGAAATGTCCCGGCTGTTGGGAACTTCAATTCCGGATGTCGAGGCGAAACGTATTTCAGTCGCTCAGGAATTTGCCAGCACCTGTGGCGTCTTCCTGGTTTTGAAGGGAGCGCGGACCGTTATTGCTTCTCCCGACGGCAGCGTGGCTATCAACGGCAGCGGCAATCCCGGCATGGCAACCGGCGGCATGGGCGATGTGCTGACCGGCATCATTGTTTCTCTACTCGGCCAGGGTTATACTGGCTGGGACGCCTGCCGTCTGGGGGTCTTCCTGCACGGATTTGCCGCGGATCTGGTTGCCCGGGAGAAGGGTGAAATCGGCATGAATGCCTCCGATGTTCTTGAAAAGCTGCCGTTCGCCTGTAAAGAATTGTTAAAAACACCTGCTGTACGCCCCGAAGCTGTTCGGTGAGCTCAAACTCTGGTAAACTGTAAAAACAAGGAGAATTCCCATGCTGACCGTAGCAGATATTATGACCAGAAATGTAGTTTCAATCAAGGGGACCACGACGGTGCGTGAAATGGCCGGTATTTTTGACACCATGAATATCGGAACACTTCCGATCGTTGATGACGCCGGGAACCTGACCGGCATAGTTACCGCATCCGATCTGGTCGAACAGGATCGCCCTCTCCATATCCCGACGGTTATTTCCCTGTTCGACTGGGTCATACCGCTGGGGGGGGAAGGTTCTCTGAAGCGGGAGCTGGATAAACTGTCCGCGCAAACCGCAGCTGAACTGGCATCTACGGATGTTGTGACCGTCACCCCTTCCGATTCCGTCAGCAGCGCCGCCGAAATCATGAGCAGTAAAAAAATACACGCGCTTCCGGTCGTTGAAGGGAAAAAACTGGTCGGCATGGTGTCGCGAATCGATATCATCCGCTCGATGAACCGATAGTGCCCAGTCTGCAGATTACAACCGGGTCGCCCGGCGAAACGGAAGAGTTGGGAACCTGCATCGGCTCGCTGCTCCATCCCGGTTCTTTTCTGGCTCTGCGCGGAGATCTCGGCAGCGGGAAAACCTGTCTGACGCGCGGTCTGGTGGCTTCGCTGGCTCCGCAAAGCGCTCACCTTGTGGCAAGCCCGACCTATGCCATCATGAATTGCTATCCCGGCAGCACTCCGGTCTACCATTTTGATTTCTACCGTCTGGCCGGTGATGACGACATTGCCGAACTCGGATTTGAAGAGTACTTTTATGGTGATGGTGTCTGTGTTGTTGAATGGTCCGAGCGCCTTGCGGAGCTGATTCCGGACGATATGCTGACGCTGCTGCTGGAATACGCAGGGGAGAACCAGCGTCTGATTACGATTACCAGCTCCGGACAAAAATCGGACAATGTTCTCGACCGGCTGGCCGAGTGTTTAAACAACAAAAAAAACTTTGACCAGACGGCAGGTTATCTGCTATAGAGCAGCATCTTTGGTTCATTTATTCAAACCAATTTCCCAACAAGGAGAGCAGTATGGCGCTTGTAGTGCAAAAGTACGGTGGCACTTCGGTCGGCTCACCCGACCGTATCAAAAACGTTGCCAGACGCATCATAAAAACCTATGACGCTGGTAACGACGTGATTGTTGTTGTTTCCGCCATGTCGGGCGAAACCAACAAGCTGGTTGCGCTTGCCAACGAGATGTGTGAAATACCGGACGGCCGCGAATACGACGTGCTGGTCGCAACCGGTGAACAGGTCACTATCGGGCTGCTCTCCATGTATCTCAAATCGCAGGGTTACAAGGCAAAATCCTATCAGGGGTGGCAGGTTCCGATCGTAACCGATTCGACCGCTACAAAAGCCCGGATCGAGAGTATCGATGACAAGAACATCCGTGCCGATCTCAAGGAGGGCACAATTATCGTCCTGGCCGGTTTTCAGGGAGTTGATGCCGACGGCAACGTGACCACGCTGGGACGCGGCGGTTCCGATACTTCGGCAGTTGCGATAGCCGCCGCCCTCAAGGCGGATGTCTGCGAAATTTACACCGACGTCGACGGCGTCTACACCACCGATCCCAACGTCTGTAAAGAGGCGCGCAAGATCGAAAAGATATCGTACGACGAGATGCTGGAACTGGCCAGTCTGGGCGCCAAGGTGCTCCAGATCCGTTCGGTCGAATTTGCCAAAAAATATAACGTGGACGTACATGTCCGCTCAAGTCTTAATGAAAACACCGGTACGATGGTTACCAGGGAGGACAAGGATATGGAAGGAATACTCGTTTCAGGGGTTGCGTACGACAAGAATGAGGCCAAGATTGCGGTCAAGGGGGTACCCGACAAGCCCGGCATCGCCGCAAAAATCCTCACCCCGCTCTCCGATGCCGCAATTTCGGTAGATATGATCGTGCAGAATGTCAGTGATCACGGTTTGACCGACTTCACCTTCACCGTAACAAAGGCCGATCTGAAGCAGGCCCTGCTGATCACGAACGAGGTTGCCAAGGTAGTGCAGGCCAAAGAGGTGCTCTCCGACGAGAATATCAGCAAGATTTCGATCGTGGGACTAGGCATGCGGAGCCATGCCGGAGTAGCGACCCAGATGTTCAGCGCGCTCTCCCAGAACGGTATCAACATCCAGATGATCTCGACCTCGGAAATCAAAATTTCTGTTGTCATCGATGAGAAATATACCGAACTTGCCGTCCGCGTCATGCACGAAACCTTCGGCCTGGCCGGCTGATCATTTTTGAGGTTATGAACTGATTCATCCGGGGGGAGAACAAGTCATGTTCTCCCCCCTTTTTATCAACAGAAGCCAGGGACTATGAAGCCAGATAACCACAACCATATGTATTTTACCTGTCGCGGCGATTTCCTGCAGCCAACCGCTGCAACCGTCGTCAACGAATTTCCGCTGCAGTTGATCGTCAATGGGCGCGAGATTGCCACCCTGATCGGCTCTCCCCATGATCTTCGCTTTCTGGTTGCCGGTTTTTTGCGCCTGCAGGGGTTTGTGTCGTCTCTGGACGATTTTGAGATGTTCAGCGTCTGCGAAGAGTTCGGCACCGCCAATGTCAGGATCAAGGGGGAACTGCCGGAGCGGCTGAAGCCTGTGCTCACCTCCGGATGCGGCACCGGTGTAACGTTTACGCTTCCCACTGCCAAGAGTGCCGGCGTATCTCCGCCGGCACACCGGCTGCTCCGCTCACCCCTCCAGATATTCTCCCTGATGAACGAGTTGACCCAAAAAGCCGAACAATACCGATCGCATGGCGGTATCCATTCCGCCGCCATCGGCCTGGGCGGCAAGCTCATGCTTTATGCCGAGGATCTTGGCAGGCATAACACTTTCGACCGGATCGCCGGCGAAGCGCTGTTCAGGGGGATCGACATGGCCGGCGCGGAACTGGCGACATCGGGGAGAGTCTCCACCGAGATGGTCGCCAAGGCGGCGTTGATGGGGATCAACGTGATCGCCTCGCGCACATCCCCCACCGACATGGCGATCAAGCTGTGCGAGCAGGCCGGGATATGCCTGATCGGCTACGTAAGGGGCGGATCATTTACCATATACAGTCACCCTGAGGCCATTGAAGACGGATCGGGACATGATAAAATCGAGGGCGTTTCCGGAGTCATCCTGGCCGGCGGGTCATCCAGCCGGATGGGCAGGAACAAAGCGCTTCTGGAAGTCGACGGCATTCCGATAATCACCCGTGTCTACCGGACACTGGCCTCCCTGTTTCATGAAGTAATAGTCGTCACAAATTCACCAGGGGACTACGATTTCCTCCCCTGCCGCAAAGTTCCGGATATTTACCCCGACCGCGGTTCAATCGCCGGCCTGCATTCGGCGCTGGCCAACAGCAGCACGGCACATTCATTCGTAACCGCATGCGATTTGCCGTTCCTCGACCCTGTCATCATTCGCCACCTGTGTGATATGCGTGAAGGTGATCATGACGCTGTGGTTCCTTTCAGCGAGGGGGGGCAGGAGCCGCTGCATGCTCTCTATTCTTCAGCCTGTAAGGATGTCTTTGAAAACGCGATCAAGACGGGTGAACGGAAGATTCTGGATATTCTGGGCAGGATGAATATCCGGCAGGTATCTTATGAGGAGTTGCAGAGCGGCGGCGGTCAAATGAAATCATTTTTGAACGTGAATACTCCTGAAGAGTATGAGGGGATCAAGTAGTACCCGCACTCCGTTTGCGCGAGCGAAGTTCGGCAAAGAAGTTACTCAGCAGGCATGAACACTCGGTTTCAAGAACCCGCGGCAGCAGTTCGACCCGGTGATTGAGGCGGGGCTCGCTGGAGAGGTCATAGAGTGAGCCGGCAGCTCCCCCCTTCGGGTCATAACAGCCGAAGACGACGGTGGGGATGCGGGCCAGTATGATCGCCCCCATGCACATCGTACAGGGTTCCAGGGTTACATACAGGACAGTATCAAGGAGCCGCCAGGAACCAAGTTTCCGGGCGGCTTTTCTGATTGCGATCAGCTCGGCGTGTCCCGTCGGATCCTGTGACGCTTCACGCAGGTTGTGGCCCCGGGCGATGATTCTGTCGCCTTGGACGATTACACAGCCGATCGGCACCTCGTCCTTGGCTTGCGCCTTGCCCGCTTCGGCAATCGCCTGCCGCATCCACTGTTCGTGGCTGCGGGGCGGGGAGGGTTTGTGGGGGGGGGCTGAGAGAGTAATAAGCGAAGTTCCTTTAGTGTGGTGGTTTACAGCTTTGGGCTGCCAGCTTTATATTGTTAGTTGCCTGAAATAAGCCTCATTAGGTGCCCGCTTGTCAAGTATGAATGTCAAAGTAGAAGGAGGTTTGCTCCCTTTTCCCCTTTACTTTCCCGCCATCTTTATTTATTCTTCACAGTCCTATTTTTTAGAATACGAAGGAATTCATGGAAATCAGCAGAATCCGCAACTTCTCCATCATCGCTCACATCGACCACGGCAAATCTACCCTGGCTGACCGCCTTCTTGAGTATACCGGAACGGTTTCCGACCGGGATAAGCAGAACCAGTTCCTTGACAAGATGGATCTGGAGCGGGAGCGGGGTATTACCATCAAGGCCCAGACCGTACGGCTCAATTATCGCTCTGACGCCGGCATCGATTATGTACTCAACCTGATCGACACTCCCGGCCATGTTGACTTTACCTATGAAGTGTCCCGCTCGCTGGCCGCCTGTGAAGGCGGACTGCTGGTGGTTGACGCTTCCCAGGGGGTCGAGGCCCAGACCCTTGCCAACGTCTATCTCGCCCTGGATATAAACCTCGAGGTGTTCCCGGTGTTGAACAAGATCGATCTGCCGGCGGCCGATCCGGAACGGGTCAAGCAGGAGATCGAGGATATCATCGGCATCGATGCCCATGAGGCGGTTCTGGCCAGCGCCAAGGAGGGAATCGGCACTCACGAGATTCTTGAGGAGATCGTCAAGAAGATTCCTCCTCCTGTCGGGAACCCGGATGCTCCGCTCAAGGCGCTGCTGTTCGACTCCTGGTATGATCAATATCAAGGGGTTATCATCCTGGTGCGCATCTTTGACGGCACGCTCAAAAAGGGTGACAAGATCCAGCTGATGTCAACCAACAGTGCTTTCGAAGCTCTTAAAGTCGGGGTCTTTGCCCCCACTATGGTTGAGGTGCCTGAACTGGCGGCAGGGGAGGTCGGGTTCATAATTGCCGGCATCAAGGACGTCGCGGATGCCAAGGTCGGTGATACGGTAACACTGCTGCATCGCCAGTGCGCGCAGGCGCTTGACGGTTTCAAGGAAGTCAAGCCGATGGTGTTCTCCGGTCTGTATCCGATTGATACGGTTCAGTACGAACAGTTGCGCGATGCGCTGGCCAAGCTGAAACTGAACGACTCATCCTTCTCCTTCGAGCCTGAAACATCGCTGGCGCTCGGTTTCGGGTTCCGCTGCGGCTTCCTTGGCCTGCTGCATATGGAAATCATTCAGGAACGGCTGGAGAGGGAATTCGGACTTGACCTGATTACGACCGCTCCGACCGTTGTGTACCGGGTTCACAAACTGAATGGCGAAGTTTATTCCATTCAGAGTGCCAATCAGATGCCCGAACTGCAAAGTACGGAGTTTCTGGAAGAGCCGTTTATCCTTGCCCATATTCACGTCCCTAATGAATTTGTCGGCGGCGTGCTGGCGCTCTGCGAGGACAAACGCGGCGTACAGCGGGAGATCAAGTATCTGACTCCGACCCGTGTCATGATCATCTATGAACTGCCGTTGAACGAGATTGTGCTGGATTTCTATGATCGCCTCAAATCAATCACCAAGGGGTATGCTTCCCTCGACTATGAACATCTGGAGTATCGGCAGAGCGACCTGGTGCGCATGAATGTCATGATCAACGGAGAGGTCGTTGATGCCCTGTCGCTGATTTTGCACCGTGATAAAGCATACTTCCGCGGTCGCGATCTGGTCTCAAAAATGAAGGAACTGATTTCACGGCAGATGTTCGAGGTGGCTATTCAGGCTGCCATCGGTAACCGGATTATTGCGCGTGAGACGGTCAAGGCGATGCGCAAGGATGTTCTGGCAAAATGTTACGGCGGAGATATTACCCGCAAACGGAAACTGCTGGAGAAACAGAAAGAGGGCAAAAAAAGGATGAAGAATGTCGGTAACGTCGAGTTGCCGCAGGAAGCGTTCCTGGCAATTCTGAAGGTTGACTGACACACATATTTTAAAAGGAATCCGCATGGAAGAACATACAAGAACATCTCAAGAAGAATTCTCTCCATCACAACCGGAACCGGTCAAAAAGAAAGGTCTGATCCGCGAATATGCGGAATCGATCGCTATAGCGGTACTGCTGGCCCTGGTAATCCGCACCTACCTGGTTCAGGCCTTCAAAATCCCATCCGGGTCGATGGAGGACACGCTGGCGATCGGTGATCATCTGCTGGTCAACAAGTTTGTCTACGGCACAAAAATCCCCTTTGTTGATAAACGGGTTCTGACGATTCGTGATCCGCGTCAGGGGGACGTGATCGTTTTCGAGTATCCGGAAGACCCCAGCAAGGATTTTATCAAGCGCGTGGTAGGTGTCCCGGGCGATGTGGTGGAAGGGAAGGAAAAGCATGTCTACGTCAATGGCAAGCTTTATGAGAATCCGCACGAGATACATAAGGAGAAGGATATCATCCCGAAAGAGGTGAATCCGCGCGATACGTTCGGACCGGTAACCGTACCGCCAAATTCGTACTTTGTGATGGGCGACAATCGCGACCGCTCCTACGACAGTCGTTTCTGGAAGTTTGTCCGTCGTGATCAAATCAAGGGTTTGGCATTTATCAAGTACTGGTCGTGGGATCGTGACAAGTTCAGGCCGCGGTTCGGGAACATCGGACGACTGATTAACTAATATACTGACAGGGGGTTATTTATGGATTTTCTCGGGAGCTGGAAACGGACGCAATATTGTGGTGATCTGCGGGCCGCAGACATCGGCAGCGAAGTGATTCTGATGGGGTGGGCTTTGCGCCGCCGTGATCACGGCGGACTCATCTTTATCGACTTGCGCGACCGTGAGGGGATAGCCCAGATCGTGTTCGATCCTGAAGTCAACCCGTCCGGCCATGCCGTTGCCGAATCAGTCCGCAGTGAATTTGTGCTGGCGGTCAGGGGTACGGTTATTCCGCGCCCGGAAGGCACCGTCAACCCGAACATGAAGACCGGCGAGGTAGAAATCCAGGTACTGGAGTGCAAACTGCTCAACCGTTCCAAGCCGCTGCCGTTCATGCTCGACGAACATGGCGACATCAATGAGAACATCCGTCTGAAGTACCGCTATCTTGACCTTCGCCGTCCCCAGCTGCAGTATAACCTGATCCTGCGCTCGAAGGTTGCCCAGCTGACCCGCTCTTACCTGACCGATAACGGCTTTCTGGAGCTTGAAACGCCTTTTCTCACCAAATCGACCCCGGAAGGGGCGCGTGACTTCCTGGTGCCGTCCCGAATCAATCAGGGACATTTCTATGCACTGCCGCAGTCTCCCCAGATTTTCAAGCAGATCCTGATGATTTCCGGTTTCGACAAATATTTCCAGGTAGTCCGTTGTTTTCGTGATGAGGACCTGCGTGCCGATCGCCAGCCGGAGTTCACCCAAATAGACTGCGAGATGTCCTTCATTGACCAGGAGGATATTATTACGGTCATGGAGGGGCTGATTGCCCGTGTTTTCTCCGAAGCCAAGGGGGTTGCGGTTCAGTTGCCGGTGGAGCGTCTTACCTATGCCGAGGCAATTCGCCGTTTCGGCCTCGATAATCCTGACCTCCGTTTCGGGATGGAACTCTGCGATCTGACCGACATTGTCAAAGCCTCCGGCTTCAAGGTATTTGCCGATGTCGCCTCCAAGGGGGGAATAATCAAGGGTATCAATGCCAAAGGGTGCGCGAAGTTCTCCCGCAAGGAGATCGACGACCTGACGGAATTCGTCAAGATCTACGGCGCCAAGGGACTTGCTTACGTCAAGATCGAGAACGGCGAGTGGCATTCTCCGATTGCCAAGTTCTTTACCGCCGAGGAGATCGCCGTCATGAACAGCTCTTTTGCTGCTGAAGAGGGAGATCTGCTGTTCTTCGTGGCTGACAAGCCCAAAGTTGTCCACGATTCGCTCGGCAAACTGCGTAACCACCTTGCGAACCTGCTCGGCCTGACCAGCAAGGACGACTACCGCTTTGTGTGGATAACCGAATTCCCGCTGCTGGAGTGGGATGAGGATGAAAAACGCTGGAGTGCGGTCCACCACCCCTTCACCGCACCTATGGATGAGGATCTTGAGTTTGTTGAGTCCGACCCTGGGCGCTGCCGTGCCAAGGCTTATGACCTCGTGTTGAACGGCAACGAGATCGGTGGCGGTTCCATCAGGATTCATCAGGAGCATGTCCAGTCATTAATGTTCAAACTGCTGGGAATGAGTGTCGAGGATGCCCGCAGCAAGTTCGGCTTCCTGCTCGACGCTCTTGAGTTTGGTACTCCACCCCATGGCGGAATCGCATTCGGTATGGATCGATTGATAATGCTTCTGACCGGCAGCGACTCGATCCGGGATGTTATCGCATTCCCGAAAACCCAGAAGGGTACCTGCATGATGTCCGAGGCTCCTTCGTCGGTTGACACCAAACAACTCCGCGAACTGGGTATCCGTCTGGCCGAAAAACAGGGCTGATCATGCTTAGTAAGTTAGAAATTGTTTTCTGCATTATTTTGCAGAGAATAATTTCGTTAACGCACTTATCTCGATTTATCGGGGCTGGAGTGTGCCGTCAGGTTGCATGCATACTGTTGTTGGGTGCAGTCCTGGCGGCCTGTTCCACTCCGATTCCTTCCTGGCGCAACAAAACCGCCCCTCTGGTTGAGGAACTCGGACGTCGGGAAGCGCCGTCACTGTTCCCCCAGGAGTACCGAAACCTGCTGGAAACGTTTGAACATGGAGAAGCGCTTTATCATGTACGTGAAGATGACAAGGGCGCGGATGTATATTACCGACTGGCATTTCAGAAAGCAGAGATTCTGCAGTCGGAGCTCAAACGGGAAAAAAAGCGACTTGCTGCCGAGAAGCAACTGCGCGTAGCGGAGCTTGCTGCGAAGGCTGAAGAAGAACAGCTGATGCGTGCCGTTGCAGAAGCCGAGATACGAATGAGATCACAGCAGTTGGCCAAGTCGGCTGAGGCTGCACGATTTACGCAGAAAAAAACCAGAGAATTGCCCTCATCTCAAGCCACATCCTATACAGTTCGCCGTGGCGAAACATTGCCTCAGATTTCCGGACGAACCGAGATCTATAACGATTCAACTCTCTGGCCGATCATCTATCGTGCCAACCGTGACCAGATCCGTGACCCGAAACGGCTCTGGCCTGGCCAGGTCTTTGTCATACCGCGTAATTTCAGTCGCGATGAAGCAGATGAAGCGCGTCGTTATTCCAATAAAAAATAACTAGAACAACCAATGCGTTAAAGCGCCAGCTCACAATTGCCATATCCCCCGCTCGAGCCGATTTTTTCTTGACAGCTAAACGGGTTTTGTATACTGTATACGAAATTTTTACCATGGCTGTAAGTTGTCGTTATAGCTTATAGTTATACGAAAAAAACCCGTATTTCTGCCAAGATCAACAGCCCGAAAATACCTTCAATATGCCTCTGGCAGTTCTGGCAATAAAACTAAGGAGAGAATATGACGACACAAAAGATTATTTGGTCGAAAATTGATGAAGCACCCGCACTGGCAACCTACTCCTTGCTCCCTATCGTAAACGCCTTCACAAAGGCGGCTGGCGTTGTGGTGGAAACAAGGGATATCTCCGTTGCAGGAAGAATTATCGCAAACTTTCCGGATTATCTGACGGAGAGCCAGAGGATGCCGGATTATCTGGCAGAACTGGGTAAACTTACCCAGAAGCCTGAAGCCAATATCATCAAGCTGCCCAATGTCAGTGCTTCGATCCCTCAGCTGAAAGCTGCCATCAAGGAATTGCAGGAGAAAGGGTATAAGCTTCCGGATTATCCAGAGGAGCCGAAGACCGACGCTGAAAAAGCGCTTCATTCCCGCTACGCCAAGTGTCTGGGAAGCGCCGTAAACCCGGTTTTGAGGGAAGGCAACTCCGACCGGCGGTCGGCCCGCGCGGTAAAGGAATATGCCAAAAAATATCCGCATAAAATGGGTGCGTGGAAGTCCGACTCGAAAACACACGTCTCGCATATGACTGCCGGCGATTTCTACCACAGCGAAAAATCGGTTACCATGCCAAAGGCCGGCAACGTCAAAATCGAACTTGTCGACGCCGCCGGAAACGTCAAGGTGCTGAAAGACAAGCTGGCGCTCCAGGCCGGAGAAGTTCTTGACGGCGCGTTCATGAGCGCCAAAGCGCTGCGCAGCTTCATTGCCGAGCAGATCGAAGATGCGAAGGCAAAGGGCGTGTTGTTCTCAGTGCACCTGAAAGCCACCATGATGAAGATCTCCGATCCGATCATGTTCGGTCATTTCGTATCCGTATTCTACAAGGACGTTTTCGAGAAGCATGCTGCGACCTTCAACGAGCTGGGCGTCAACCCGGATCTCGGCATGGGCGATCTCTATGCGAAAATCCAGAAGCTGCCGGAAGCAAAGCGCGCCGAAATCGAAGCGGATATCCAGGAAGTGTACAAGAAGCAGCCGCCTCTGGCGATGGTTGATTCCGACAAGGGCATCACCAATCTGCATGCCAGCAACGACATCATCATCGATGCTTCCATGCCGGTTGTTATCCGTGATTCCGGCGGGATGTGGGGGCCGGACGGCAAGCTTCATGATGTTAAATGCGTCATTCCCGATACTTCCTATTCCGAGTGGTACCAGGAGTGCATCGACTTCTGCAAGAAAAACGGCCAGTTTGATCCGACCACCATGGGAAGCGTTTCCAACGTCGGCCTTATGGCGCAGAAGGCGGAAGAGTACGGTTCACACGACAAGACCTTCAAGATTCCGGCAAACGGCACCGTGCGTGTTGTTGACGAGTCGGGAGCAGTACTGATCCAGCATGCTGTTGAAGCTGGTGACATCTGGCGCGGCTGCCAGGCAAAGGACCTGCCGATTCAGGATTGGGTCAAGCTGGCAGTACGTCGTGCACGTGCGACCGGAGCACCGGCGGTGTTCTGGCTTGACAAAAACCGTGGTCACGATGCCCAGATGATCCTGAAAGTGGAAAAATACCTGAAAGACCACGATACGAGCGGTTTGGAAATCCATATCATGTCGCCGGTAGAGGCAATGCGCTTCACGCTGCCCAGGGCAAAAGCCGGCCTGGATACGATTTCCGTTACCGGAAACGCCCTGAGGGATTACCTGACCGACCTGTTCCCGATCCTTGAACTGGGTACCAGTGCGAAAATGCTGTCGATCGTGCCGCTTCTGGCCGGCGGCGGACTGTTCGAGACAGGAGCCGGCGGATCGGCGCCCAAGCATGTCCAGCAGTTTGTCCAGGAAGGGTACCTGCGCTGGGATTCTCTCGGCGAATTCCTGGCGTTGGCAGTATCTCTGGAGCACCTTGCCGCTACCTTCAAAAATGAAAAAGCCCAGCTCCTCGCTGATACGCTTGACCAGGCAAACACCAAATTCCTGGACAACAACAAGAACCCGGCGCGTAAGGTTGGTCAGATAGACAACAGGGGCAGCCATTTCTACCTCGCAATGTATTGGGCACAGGCTCTGGCTGAGCAGACAAAGGACAAGGATCTGCAAACACTTTTTGCCAAGGTTGCCAAGCAGCTTGAAGAAAATGAGGCAAAGATTAATGAAGAACTGATCGGAGCCCAAGGAAAGCCTCAGGATATTGGTGGCTACTATCAGCCGGACCCGATCAAGACAGAAAAGGCAATGCGCCCGAGCGCTACTTTAAACGCGATTATCGACGCTATCGCTTAGCATGTATCTGGTTTGTGCTCTTTTATAACTTGCGTAGTCGCGTGAAGTGAGCTAGATGGAATATACATACGTTACAGTCCCTTCCGGGGATAAGATCACCATGGGAAGTGACGGCATTTTGAAGGTGCCCGATAACCCGATCATTCCCTATATTGAAGGTGACGGTACCGGTATTGATATCTGGAAAGCTTCGGTCCGTGTTTTCGATGCCGCCGTGGGAAAGGCCTACGGCGGTTCGAAGCAAATCAGCTGGATGGAAGTGTTTGCCGGCGAGAAGCCCTTTAACCGGTTTCGAAATGAAATGGGTGACAAGGCCTGGTTACCGGATGAAACCGTGCAGGCATTCAGAGAGTTCCTGGTCGGAATCAAGGGTCCGTTGACAACTCCGATTGGTGGCGGGATCAGATCGCTCAATGTTGCTCTTCGGCAGATTCTTGACCTGTATACATGTCTTCGTCCGATTCGTTATTTTCAGGGCGTCCCTACGCCGGTTAAAAGACCTGAAGACGTAGATATGGTGATTTTCCGGGAAAACTGCGAAGATATTTATGCCGGCATCGAGTGGATGACCGGCACTGCCGAATGTGAAAAGGTCATTCAGTTTCTGGTTAATGAGATGGGGGTCAGCAAGATCCGGTTCCCGGAAAGCTCTTCAATCGGTATCAAGCCGATCTCCCGCAACGGATCGGAACGGCTGATCCGGGCCGCAATACAGTATGCACTGGTTCACAAACGCAAGTCTGTGACAATTGTCCACAAGGGCAATATCATGAAATTCACCGATGGCGCGTTCAAGGATTGGTGTTATGCATTGGCCACCTCCGAATTTCGTTCTTGGGTAGTAACCGAACGGGAATCGTGGATTATCAGCAATCAGGATCGTAATTCAATCCTGTCCGTGGAAGAAAACGCCAGGATGATCGACCCCGGCTACGATATGATGTCGCCCCAGCAGCAGGATGTTATCCGTAATGAGGTTAGGTCTGCTCTGAAGCTGATGCCGACTCACGGAAACGGACAGCTGAAGAAATTGTTGATGATCAAAGATACCCTGGCAGATATAACTCTGCAGCAGGTTCTGACCCGGGCCAAGGAGTTTGATGTCGTTGCAACCATGAATCTGGAGGGCGACTTTCTTTCTGACGCTTTGGCTGCCCAGGTCGGCGGCATTGGCATCGCACCGGGAGCTAATATAAATTATGTAACCGGTCATGCCATCTTCGAGGCAACCCATGGCACGGCTCCAAAGTATGCAAATCTGGACAAGGTAAATCCCGGGTCTGTAATTCTGTCGGGTGTTATGATGCTGGAATATCTCGGATGGCAGGAAGCCGCCGATCTTATCGTCAAAACGCTTGACCGAACGATAGGCCAGAAACGCGTCACGTATGATTTTGAGCGAATGATGCAGGGAGCGACGTTGCTTTCCTGTTCCGGTTTTGCCGATGCACTGATTGAAAATATGTGACCGTTGCAGTCAGCAGGGGCTGGGGATACTACTCCCTGCCTTATTTTACAAAAAAACGAAAAGGGAGGTAACAGTATGGCTCGTAAAAAGATTTCACTTATCGGTGGCGGACAGATCGGCGGTGTTCTTGCTCAGCTTTGTGCATTGCGTGAACTCGGTGATGTTGTTCTTTTTGACATTGTTGAAGGTCTTCCCCAGGGTAAGATGCTTGACATTGCTGAAGTTGGTCCGGTCGATCGCTACGACGTAAATCTGAAAGGCACCAACAGCTACGAAGACATCAAAGGTTCCGACGTTGTCATCGTTACTGCCGGTCTGCCGCGGAAACCGGGCATGAGCCGCGATGATCTGATCGAAGTCAACTCAAAAATCATGACTTCGGTTGCTGAAGGGATCAAAGCGTTTGCTCCTGAATCGATCGTTATTGTTATCTCCAATCCTCTCGACGCAATGGTTACCCTCTGCCAGAAGATTACCGGCTTCCCTTACCACCGCGTTATCGGTCAGGCCGGTGTACTTGACTCCGCTCGCTTCGCCAGTTTCATTGCCTGGGAGCTTGGTGTGTCCGTTAAGGATGTTACTGCCATGACACTCGGCGGCCACGGCGATGACATGGTGCCCCTGGTTCGTTATGCCAGCGTTAACGGTATTCCGGTCACCGAACTTCTTGAGCAAAAATACGGTGCCGAGAAGGGTAAAGAGGTTATGGAAGCCATGGTTAAACGTACCCGTGGTGCCGGCGGCGAAGTCGTTGCCCTTCTGAAAACCGGTTCAGCCTTTTACTCCCCTGCTTCTTCCGCCATTGCCATGGCGGAGTCGATCTTGAAGGACCAGAAGCGTGTCCTGCCGACTTGCTGCTTCCTGCAGGGTGAGTTCGGTGTCAACGGATTCTATGTCGGCGTACCGGCAGTGCTTGGAGAAAAAGGTGTTGAAAAAATCATCCAGTTCAAACTCGATGCCGCAGAGCAGGCCATGATGGACAAGTCGGTAGCAGCGGTCAAGGAACTTGTCGGCAGCATGAAGTAGTAATTGATTCCAGTCTCCGGGATCGGTGAAAGAAGGGTGGTGTGTTACGCCCTTCTTTTGCTTCTTTTAGGAGTCTGAATTTACCACCTTTTATTACGGAATAAAGGAGTCTTTCTAAGATGGAAAAAAAATTGCCAACAATTGAGATTATCGAGAAGTACTGCAAGGGGTGTCACATTTGTGTTGAGTTCTGCCCCACCAAAGTTCTTGAAATGAAGGGATTCTATGCTTCTGTCAAAAACCTTGAAGCATGTATCAAATGCATGCAGTGCGAATTGCGCTGTCCTGATTTCGCTATCAAAGTAACAACCGAATAATTCTACGGGAGGAATGAACAGTGTCCAAAAAAGTAGCGTTTTTACAGGGTAACGAAGCTGCAGCTCACGGCGCATTATACGCCGGTTGTGACTTCTTTGCAGGTTACCCGATTACTCCCTCGACAGAGGTATCTGAAGTGCTGTCAGCTGAATTACCTAAAACTGGCGGAAAATTCTTGCAGATGGAAGACGAAATTGCCGCCATGGCCGCAATTCTTGGCGCATCACTTGCCGGATCCAAGGTGCTTACCTCCACATCCGGCCCCGGTTTGTCCCTTAAACAGGAGCTTATCGGCTACGGCTGCATCGCCGAAATCCCATGCGTTGTGTATAACGTCATGCGTGGCGGTCCCTCAACCGGTATGCCTACCGGACCTTCGCAGTCTGACGTGATGTGCGCCAAGTGGGGCACCCACGGCGACCACCCGGCCATCTGTCTGACCCCGGCTTCCGTTCAGGAAACCTACGAAGAGGTCATTCGCGCCTTCAACCTGTCCGAAAAATATCGTACCCCGGTCATGGTCATGCCTGACGAGATCGTTGCCCACATGCGTGAGCGAATTGTTTTCCCTGAACCGGGCGAAATTGAAGTTCTTCCGCGCAAGTCCCCGACGGTACCGCCCGAGCAGTACAAGCCATACGACACCAGCTTCGGCGATGTTCCGCCGCTGGCAGCTTTCGGTTCCGGCTACAAGTTCCATGTCACCGGCCTCAACAAGATGCAGGATGGCTTTCCTACTACAAAAGCCGAAATAGTTCAGGCTGAGGAAGAGCGTCAGGTACGCAAGGTTGACGCAAATATTGACGACATTGTCCAGTTTGAAGAGTACATGCTGGATGATGCAGAAGTTGTAGTTGTGGCATATGGTTCCACCTCCCGTTCGGCACGTTATGCCGTCAATGTCGCCCGTGAACAGGGCATCAAGGCAGGTATGTTCCGGATCAAAACCTTCTGGCCTTTCCCCGACAAGCAGATCAAGGCGTTGGCCGGCAAAGTCAAAGGCATTGTAATTCCTGAGATGAATCTGGGGATGTGCTCGCTGGAGCTTGAGCGTTGCGCTCAGGGCAAGACTCCGATACTCGGAATATTCCGTGTAGATGGTGAGCCGATCAATCCCGACCAGATCCTCGATAAGATCAAGGAGGTTAAATAACCATGGCTTTTGATTATGATAAATATCTTCGTCCCGGCAAATTGCCCCACATCTGGTGTCCAGGCTGCGGCCACGGCATCGTCATGAAGGGGTTAATCCGTGCCATGGACACGCTTAAACTCAAGAAGGAAGAGACCGCCATAGTATCCGGTATCGGTTGCGCTTCACGTCTTCCTGGTTATATCGATTGCTGTACACTGCACACAGCCCATGGTCGCGCCGCTGCATTTGCAACCGGAGTCAAGATGGCCAAGCCGGAAATGAATGTCATCCTTGTTGGTGGCGACGGCGACGGAACCGCAATTGGCGGCAATCACTTCATTCACGCCTGCCGCCGTAACATCGACATGACCTATATCATCATGAATAACTATATCTATGGCATGACAGGCGGACAATTCTCTCCCTGTACGCCTACCGGCCACAAGGCTTCCACCACACCTTACGGCAACCCGGATCCCGGTTTTGACATCGCCAAGTTGGCAATAGGTGCCGGTGCCACCTTCGTAGCCCGGGGAACCGCATTCCACGCCAACCAGATTGACAAGCTGATTGTTGAAGCGATTCAGCATAAAGGGTTCTCGGTTGTTGAAATTCTTGACGACTGCCCCACCACCTACGGTCGTCGTAACAAGTACAAGTCCGTTATTGAAATGATGAACCGCCTGAAAGAGGTCGCTGTACCTGTCAAGGCTGCAGAAAAAATGACTGCTGAACAACTGCAGGGTAAAATTCTGACCGGTGTTCTCTACAAGGAAGAAACCAAGCCCGAGTATACTGCCGAGTACGCTAAAGTTATCGAGCGTGCCAAGGCTTCCAAGTAACAATTACAGGAAAAGGAGCGATATATTCATGTCTAGATATGAACTCAGGTTTTCCGGTGCTGGTGGACAGGGTCTTATCACCGCCGGAATCATCATGGCCAAAGCCGCTTCGATCTACGAAGGGAAGCAGGCCGTTCAGTCACAAAGCTACGGCCCGGAAGCACGTGGTGGCGCATCAAAATCGGAAGTTATTATCTCCGACGGCCCGATCGACTATCCGAAAGTCACCCAGTGTGATGCTCTGCTGGCCATGACTCAGGAGGCTGCAAACAAGTACTCACACGATCTCAAGGAAGGTGGCGTATTGCTGATTGATTCCGACCTGGTTACTAACATACCGGCAGGCAATTTCAAGACGGTGGCGTTTCCTATCATCAATACCGCCAAAAACGACGTTGGACGTGAGATCGTGGCCAATATCGTTGCTCTTGGCGCGATGGTGGCATTGACTGGACAGGTTTCCAGAGAAAACGCCGAAAAAGCCGTTCTTTCAAGTGTTCCGGAGGCTTTCCTCGAACTCAACAAAAAGGCTTTCAGTATGGGATTTGAAAAGGCGCTGGCTGCCAGCGCCTAGATAAGATTTATGGTAGACGGTATCTTGAAAGGCCCGGTGCATGAGCATCGGGCCTTTCGTGTTTATGAGCAGTCTGTTTTATGCTCATCGTTCTTGCTGTTATCACTATAGAAGTGATATGCTTAGAAATTAGCTAAATACTATTCACTCTGGATTGGTACATCGCTGAGCAACAATATAAAGGAATCGTAAATGTTTAAGTTTGAGAGCAAGGCATTCAGAGTCGTTCACATATGAAAACTCCTGAATGCTTTGAGTTACTGGTCCGCAATGGCCTGGTGGATGAGGTCGTGTCTCGCCTGATGAGCGGCAAGGAAGCTGACGTGTATGTCGTTCAGTCAAAGGGAGAGCTTTGCTGCGCCAAGGTTTACAAGGATGCTCGCATACGAAGTTTTAGCAGTCTGGCTCAGTATCAGGAAGGCCGTAAGGGGCGTAACAGTCGTCAGGCACGAGCCATGCAGAAGAATACAAGGTATGGACGCAAGGAAACTGAAGAAGCCTGGAAAAACGCCGAGGTGGATACGCTGAGAATTCTTGCAGAGGCGGGTGTGCGCGTTCCGCAGGTTTATGACTACTCTGACGGAATTCTGCTGATGGAATTAGTGGCTGATGACGACGGCAGGGCGGCCCCCCGGCTTAATGACCTCCGGTTGACGGGCGAGAAGGCTCGTGAATATCATCGTGAGATGATAAAGAACGTTGTTCTCATGCTGTGTGCCGGAATTATTCATGGCGACCTGTCCGAGTACAATGTTCTTGTCGGCCATGACGGCCTGGTAATAATCGACCTGCCGCAGGCGGTCAATGCCGCAGGTAATAACAATGCCCGCAGCATGCTCGAGCGTGATGTTGCAAATATAACCGCATATTTTGGCCGATTCGCTTCCGAATTGATCGCCACAGATTATGGGAGGGAAATCTGGAAACTGTACTCGAGCGGCAAGCTTACCCCGACTTCCGAGCTGACAGGGCTTTTCAGGCAGAGCGACATTCCGGCTGATGTGAAAGGGGTCATGCGAGAGATCGATTATGCCCGGATAGCATACGAACGCACGCTCGCCAAGAAGTTACTGCAGTCCTGAATTTGATTAAGCGACTGTTTGAAAGGGTGCCCGCGCTCTCAAAATGAAGCATATACAAATAATCATTTCAATGTTCCTGCTTCTTTGTCTCGACACGCTCTTGCATGTTTCCTCCGGCTCTGCCGAGGAGCTTTATCAACAATTTTCGCTGGGTGGAGGACGCCTGACCACTGCTCCCTCTGATGCCAAGGCCCCGGAACCGGGGATTGTAACGGCGAAGTACGGCTTCAGAATTGCAAAGGATTTCATGCCGTATATGGGTACCGGCCTGGCATATACGTACCAACCGGACACGAAGACTGGTGATATGACCAGGCTCAAAACAGGTGTTGCTGCACAGGTCGGTTTCAGCTATCTCCTCGGTGAAAATCTTACCTTGAAAATGGACTACAAATATTTGACCGTATCGCCAGAACAGCAACGTGGCGACTCCAGAACAGCTCCGCAATCCCTCGGTATAGGGCTGCACATTAAATTCTGAATATATTGTAATTTAATAATAAGGATATTCGTCCATGCCGCGCTATATTGAACCGCTGTTTCGCCCCCCCAGTGAAGCACGGAGCCTGATATTCCAGGTTACGGTCGGTTGTTCCCAGAATCAATGCCGATTTTGCGGGATGTACAAGGGGAAGGCCTTTCATGTCCGTCCGCCTCAGGAGATACTGGAGGAAATAACCGAGATTCCGGCAGGCTATCGCCACCGTATCGATCGGGTGTTTCTGGCTGATGGCGATGCTCTGGTTTATCCGTTCGATGACCTTTGCATCATTCTTGATGCGCTGGCAGCAACGTTTCCTGGGCTGAAGCGGGTCGCTTCCTACGCTTCTCCCAACAGTCTGACAACCAAGAACGCAGAACAGTTGGCCATGCTGCGCGCCAGGCGACTCAAGATTCTCTACTTCGGTTTGGAGTCTGGAGATGATGATACACTTCTGGCGGTTAATAAAGGCTTTGAATCCGGGAGGATGGCGGAGCTGGCGCTTTTGGCCCGTGAGGCCGGTATGAAGCTTTCGGTAACTGCTATTCTCGGTTTGGCCGGGCGTGAACGAAGCTTGCAACATGCCCGTGCTACCGCGGCGTGGGTCAACCGTGTAAATCCTGAATACTTTTCACTGCTGACGATGTTTCACCGCCATAATGATGACTTTGTCCGTACTCTCCAGCAATGTACCCGTCGCGAACTGATGCTGGAAGCGCGAGAAATGCTTCATCACCTGCATCCCGCCAAGACCATTCTACGTTCTAATCATGTTTCCAATTTCCTCAATCTGGCCGGCAGCTATCCCAAGGATCGAGAACGGTTAATCGCCGATGTGGACATCGCTCTTAAGCATGCCGCTGTGCGGGAAGGTTTTCTGGATGAGGTGCCCTCATATCAGGAGGAATACTACTAGGTGACTCGACTGTTTCAATTGGTAGTCGCCCATTTTTCTCACTGCTTCAAATCACGCTGTCAGCTCATCAACGACATCAACCAGTTTCGGCAGATCAGGCTTGGTCAGAATGCAGTTGGCGCCCAGTCCGATCCATTTGCGCTTGTTGTCCTCCGAAGCAAGTGAGGAAAAGATTGCGACGGGCAGATTCTTCAGAGTGTCTTCTTTGCGTACCAGCGAGGTGAGATGCAAGCCATCCATCTGCGGCATTTCAACGTCAGTAATCAACATGTGAATTCGGTCCTGGAAGACGCCCCCTTCTTGAGCAACGTCCTGTATGGTCTGCTGAATCATCTTCCATGCCTCGGCGCCATTCTCCGCCTCAACGACCGTATATCCGGCCGATCGGAGGCTGCTGCAGAGGGTCTTGCGTATAAAGACCGAGTCATCGGCAACCAGAACAGTTTTTCGGGCACGATCGGGATTGGCCTCAGCGCGCTGCATCAAAATAGTATCAAGCGGTTTAAGAGCACTGTCAGAACAGAGTTCAGCAACTATCTTCTCAAAATCAAGAACCAGAATAATCCGGTCGTCCATTTTGACCAGACCGGTCACCTCATCACTATGAACGGCAGCCGCGGGGGGCTCTACATTTGTCCAGGAAATTCGGTATATACGGGAAACGGAATGAACCAGTACCCCCACCATCAGATTGTTGAACTCAAGGACTACAACCCGGTCTGCGACCAGATCTCCGGTCGCTTTATTAAGTACCGTTGCAAGATTAATGATGGTGATAACCTTGTCACGGAGTTTGATCATCCCTTCGACTCCCGGCTTGGCATTAACTACACGTGACATCTGCGGTAATCGGATTATCTCGCGGACCTTAGCGACGTTTACTCCGTAGTAACAGGGGAGTATGTTGCCATGCCCGTCAACTTCGTCGATTCTGAATTCAACTATTTCAAGTTCATTGGTATCGCTCTCGAGAAGTATTCTGCTCTTGTTTTGTTGCATTTGTTGCATAATAATCACCTTTCGCATCGCACTGGACGAACTGAATTACATATTTTTTAAATATATAACATACTGCAACAAAAATATACTAAGTTCGGGAGGTCAAGGACTTTCCTGCCGGACTTGACTCTCTTCAGAGGCTGTGCTAGCTTTTTGCAGATTTATCAAATGAGGTACATACATGCATTTCCCGCCACGTGACATATTTTATACGCTTGCAGAAAAAGGGAACCTGATTCCTGTCTACAGGGAAATCATGGCGGATATGGATACTCCGGTCTCTGCTTTCAGAAAACTTGACGATGGACGTTTTTCATATCTCCTTGAAAGTATCGAGGGGGGTGAAAAATGGGGGCGCTACAGCTTTCTCGGTTCAAGTCCGTCTCTGATCATCCGCTCCAAGGGAAACGTAGTCGAGACAATCGAGAATGGCGTCACAACCACCGTGATTGTCGATGACCCGCTGGACTGCATCCGTGAAGTACTGTCCCGCTTTTCCCCTGTTGAAGTGGAAGGGCTGCCGCGCTTCTTCGGCGGCGCCGTCGGCTACCTTGGATACGACATGGTGCGGCATTTCGAGCATCTCCCCACTGACAAACCGGCGTTGATCGATGCCTATGACTCCTACTTTCTGATCACCGACACCATCGTCATATTCGATAACATGCGCCAGAAGATCAAGGTTGTTTCGAATGCCCATCTGAACGGTGGAAAAACGCCGGAACAAGCCTATGAAGAGGCAACGCAAAAGATTGAAACAATCGTCCGGAGGTTGCGCACAACGCTGCCGGCTGAAAGAAATGTGCCTACCGGCAGGCGGATTGAACTCAAGTCCAATGTAACCCGTGAAGAATACGAAGCCGCCGTAGAAAAAGCAAAGGAGTACGTGAGGGCTGGCGACATCATCCAGGTAGTTCCATCCCAGCGTTTCAGCGGTGAGCTCTCGGCCGATCCGTTTGATATCTACCGGGTAATGCGCACCCTTAATCCTTCTCCCTACATGTTCTTTTTGCGCCTGGACGACACGGTCATTGCCGGAGCGTCGCCGGAGGTAATGGTGCGTAAGGAGGGAAGGCTGGTTGAATTGCGCCCCATAGCAGGCACACGCCCCCGTGGCGCAACCACGGAGGAGGATTCACGACTTGCCGAGGAACTGCTTGGCGATCCCAAGGAGCGTGCCGAACACGTCATGCTTGTAGACCTGGGCAGGAACGATCTGGGCAGAGTCTGCGCGACCGGCACAGTCAATGTGACAGAGCTGATGGTCATCGAACGCTACTCCCACGTCATGCATATCGTTTCCAACGTGCAGGGCGAGCTTGAAGACGGTCGGGACGCCTTCGACCTTGTGCGGGCGACCTTTCCGGCAGGTACCCTCTCCGGGGCCCCCAAGGTCAGAGCCATGCAGATCATTGACGAACTGGAGACGGTGCGCCGCGAGATTTACGGCGGTGCCGTGGGCTATTTCTCTTTCTCCGGCAACATGGACCTGGCCATCACGATCCGTACCCTGGTGATCAAGGATGGCATGGTACACCTGCAAGCCGGCGGAGGGGTCGTTGCCGACTCCGATCCTGCTGCCGAGTGGCAGGAATCGGTCAACAAGGCCATGGCGGCACGGCGGGCGATTGAGATCGCCGAGAAAGGGCTGGAATAAATGCTCCTCATGATCGACAACTATGATTCATTCACCTTCAACATTGTCCAGTACTTCGGACAGCTGGGTGAGAATGTCCTGGTACACCGCAATGATAAGATATCTCTGGCAGAGATAGAAACCCTGCGGCCCGAACGAATTGTGATCTCTCCCGGCCCCTGTTCTCCGGAAGAGGCGGGGATTTCCGTTTCGGCCATCAAACGTTTCGCCGGGAAAATTCCGATACTGGGGGTCTGCCTAGGGCACCAGTCCATCGGATATGCTTTCGGTGGCACGGTACTTCGAAGTGCCTCTCTCATGCATGGCAAAACTTCACCTATTCTTCACAACGGGCAGGAACTGTTTGCCGGGCTTCCGAACCCATTTCTTGCCACCCGCTACCATTCCCTGATTGTCGATCGCCCCACACTGCCCGACTGCCTGGAGGTAACCGCGTGGGTCGAAAACGGCGAAATCATGGGTCTGCGTCACAAGGAACTGCCGATCTGGGGGGTGCAGTTCCACCCGGAATCTATTCTGACCGAGAACGGGATGGATCTGCTCAGGAATTTTCTGACAATCAGCGGCGGCAGATAGTCGCGCTCCTCCACACTTCAAACGCCCCTGATTCCCGGTAATTTTTTCCGTTGACTTTTCTCGGCTTGAATTGCTAGAGTGGTATTACCGCTTAGAAACAAATTCAGGAGGAAAAGAAGTATGAAGTGTCAGACCGTACTTGCAGGTACCGAGTGTACTTTTTGGGGAAAACAGGGATGTATATTTCCAGGTGGTTCCTGCCAGGTTATTGCAGAAAATTGTGAAGGGTGCGATCGCATCGTGACCGGAAGCATTGGTCAGGTCTGCAGCGCGTATCCGGCGCCAGTGAAGAAATGGGTCGGCGGAATCTGCAACTTTGCGTCCCACGTGAAAGTCGATCTTTCAGTAGCCGATTTGAAGGTCAACCCACTCAAGGCTTCCAAAAAAGCTGCCGGTGCCAAGAAGAAAAAATAATCTTCTGGTTCATAAGGTTTCGATCGAGGGGGGATATTTTCTATCCCCCCTTTTTTTTTAGTGGAGGTATTCGTATGTCTTTTACCACACTCACCTGTCCCGCCTGCGGTTCCGATGTGAAACAGTATCGAAATCCATTTCCGACGGTAGACATAATAATAGAGTCGGGTAGCGGAATTGTCCTCATCGAGCGGAGAAACGAACCATTGGGGTGGGCTCTGCCGGGAGGCTTTGTGGACTACGGGGAGTCACTCGAGTCTGCAGCTGTTCGGGAGGCGCGCGAAGAAACATCGCTGGAGATTTCAGAATTACGGTTGTTGGGATGCTATTCCGACCCGGCACGTGACGAGCGGATGCATACAATATCAACGGTGTACATTGCAAAGGCTCAGGGCATTCCCCGCGCCGCTGATGATGCATTGAATGTTGCAATCTACCGGCTGGATTCGCTTCCGGAGCGGCTCTGTTTTGACCATGCCCGTATCCTTGCCGATTATGCTGCATTAATTGCTGCTGACGGTGGCCAAGCTCCCCCCTCTTGATATGTTTCAAAATTGTCCCGTATCGGCGCAGCTCAACCATGTGCAGCCGGTAGGACCCTGCGAATAGCCTGAGCCATCCTGCTTGTTACATATGGTTTCATCAGAAACTCACTGATACCGGCCTCACGGGCCTCATTTGCATTGATGAATTCTGTGAATCCGGAACACATTATGATCGGAATATCCGGGCGTATGGCCAACAGCTCCCTGGCCAGCTCCCTGCCGGTCATCACCGGCATGGTCATGTCCGTTATGACCAGATCAAAGGCATCGGGTCGGGCGCGAAAACGTGCCAGCGCTTCCAGACTGCTCGTTCCTGCTGTGACTTTATAGCCAAGCTCCTCGAGCAGTTCCTGTCCCAATTCCACCAGAACTTTTTCATCGTCTATAAATAGAATCCGTTCAGATCCCCTGCATATCGATTCAACGGCCTGAGAATCATTAGTGATCTCAGCCGCGAGTCTCGGCAGAAAAATGTGAAAGGTGGTTCCCTGCCCAACTTCACTATAAACGCTGATCGCTCCGCCATGGCTCTTGATGATCCCCTGCACCACAGCCAGCCCCATCCCGGTCCCTTCCCCCACCTTTTTTGTCGTGAAGTACGGATCGAAAATCCGCTCCTTGACCGCCGGTTCCATGCCATGACCGGTATCACTGACCGTTAGCCGTACGCATGGCCCGGGCAAGAGGTCGGGATGAAGCGCAATCAGAGAGGCATCGGCATCGACATCCGAGAGGGAGACACTTAATTTCCCGCCGCGAGCGGTCATTGCGTGTGCCGCGTTGGTTCCCAGATTCATCAACACCTGATGGAGCTGGGTCGGATCAGCCAGAACCATGTCGCCATTAGGAGAAGTGCTGATCTGCTTGTGAATCTCGATTGTTGCAGGCAAAGTGGCGCGGAGCAGTTTGAAGACCTCCTCAATTACGGAGGCCACCCGTACCGGTTTCCGTTCCTGTTCACTCTGATGGCTGAAGGTCAGAATTTGTCTAACCAGTTCCTTGGCGCGTGTGCCGGCCTCCTGCACCCGAACCAGGTCGCGTGCCGCCGCGTCTTCTTTCGGCAGCTTGCGCTGCGCCATATCCGTATAGCCGATTATTGCCGTCAGAATATTGTTGAAATCGTGGGCAATGCCGCCGGCAAGCGTGCCGATCGCCTCCATCTTATGCGATTGGCGCAGCTCACGCTCCAGCCTCAATTCATGGGTGACATCCCTGAGGATAAAGACATAATTGATGATGCTCCCTTTTGAGTCCAGTACTGAAGAAACCGTTGTTTCGGACTCGAAAAACGAACCATCTTTTTTTCTGGTGGAAATACGTCCCGACCACACCTTGTCCTTGCTGATGATCTCACGAAGCTGATTATAATACTTCGGATCCTGGGTATTGTTCCTGAGAATTGTCGTGCTCCTGCCGAGGACCTCGTCCCTGGTATAGCCGCTCATGCGCTCGAATGCGGGATTTACGTAGGTAAAGAGCCACTGAGCGTCGGCCATGAAAATCGCCTCGGCAGCCTGTTCAATGGCCGTTGCCAACCGCACGCGCTCTTCCTCGCCACGTTCGCGTTCGATGATTTCATCATGCAGTGCATTGATGGTCTGGGCCAGCTCCGCCGTCCGCTCCTCAACCCTGGTTTCCAGCATCTCCTTTGCTTCTTGAAGCTTTCTGGTCAGCTCACGGTTGTGCAGATGCACGGCAATACGGGCCAGCAACTCCTCCCGCTGAAAGGGCTTTGTGATGTAATCCACAGCCCCTGCTTCAAGCCCTTTCACCTTGTGTCCGGTTTCGGCCAGTGCCGTCATGAATATCACCGGAATCTCTTTCGTGCCATCCATGGACTTTAATGTGCGACAGGTCTCATAGCCATCAATCCCCGGCATCATGACGTCGAGCAGGATAAGATCAGGTCGGGCATAGCCGGCCCTTTGAATCGCGCTTTCACCATCCTCGGCCACAAGAATGGTATAATTGCACTCCACCAGGCAATCGCGTACTACGGACAGATTATTGGGATCGTCGTCAACCGCCAGGATGACCGGTTTTCTCTCGTCGGATTTTGCCGAAATCAGCATATCAGCAATCATTCCCCGCCTCCCCGATACTGCTCCGCCAGCGCAACAATAGCCCTGGTCTTGAATCCGCCAGCCAATTCCAGCAGTTTCCCGGCGAAGCATCTGTAAATTTGATCCCTTGCTTCCAGCTCGGTCGCCCATTTTTCTATTCTCAGCATATCACCCATCATGGCCAATTCATACAGCACTTCGATCTCTTCCGCAGCAGGGGCTACCAGCAGTTCATAGCTGTTTGCGAGGCTCCTCCCGTTCAGCGCTCCTTCTTTCACCGCAGGCGCCATTTCCCATATGATCCCGAGGTGCCCTCCGATCTTTTCCAACAATAGATCGACACGGATCGGTTTAGTAACAAAATCGTCACATGCGGCAATAAACTTCTCTTTATAGTTGTTATCAGTGGCGGTAGCCGATGCTCCGATGATCTTCGTATCCGTCAACTCCCGGTTTTCCCGCATCAATGAAGCCACCTCCAGACCATTCATCTCGGGCATGACCAGGTCCAGCAGCACCAGATCGGGACGATGCTCCTGCGCTCGAAGCAGCGCCTCCCGTCCGTTCAGCGCCGTATCTAGCACAAAACCCAGAGGTTCCAGCAAGGATACCAGCATCGCTGTGTTGCCAACATTATCGTCAACCACCAGAATTCTTTTCCGCTCGCCAGAATAGCCGGTAACATGACTATCCGTCTTCTCCAGAGCGACCTCATCGTCAACCAACGCCGGCAACATCATCTCTATCCAGAAGGTACTCCCCTTGCCCAAAACACTTTCGACACCGATCCTGCCCCGCATCAGAGTCAACAGGCGTTTCGTGATGTTCAGCCCCAAGCCGGTTCCTTCACTGACTTGCCTGTCGGCCACCAGCTGCGTAAATGGCTCAAAAATCGCTTCCAGCTTGTCGGCGGGAATGCCGATCCCGCTATCCACCACCTCACAGCGGAACAGGCCGGCGCCCTCCCGGCCATAACTCACCCGCATGGTAACACCACCCTGGTGGGTGTACTTGACCGAGTTACTGAGCAGATTCAGCAGGATTTGGCGGAGCTTGCGTTCATCCCCCCGAACGTAAGACGGCAGCGTAGTGGCGGCTTCATACTCAAAGCGCAGCTCCTTTTCTTCAGCATGCAATCTGGTGAGATTGAATACCTGCCGCACGAGAGCCGGCAGATCAAAGACCACATCCTCGACCGTCATCTTGCACGCCTCGATCTTGCCCACGTCCAAAATATCGTTGATCAACGTCAGCAGATGTTCGCCGCTGCCACGCATAATGCCGAGCTGCTGTCGCTGGGTCTCTGTCAGATTCTCCTGATGCTTCAGAATCTGGGCATACCCAAGAATAGCATTCAGCGGCGTGCGCAGCTCATGACTCATGCTGGCGAGGAAATCACTCTTGGCCCGATTGGCCGCCTCGGCCTGATTCTTGGCGATGGTCAACTCTGCTGTGCGCTCTAGGACCAGATCTTCGAGATGGTCACGATGCGTTATCAGTTCGGCTTCGATAGCCTCGCGCGCCTCAACCTGCATTTCCAGTTCCTGGACATTTTCCTGAAGCTCATTCTGGGCCTGTTCAAGTTCCACCACATTTTCCTGGAGTGCGTCCTCCCGCTCTTTAATGGCGCGGCTCATCCGGTTGAATTCAGCGGTGAGCCGGCCTATTTCGCTTCGGGGCGACACAACCGCCACCTCGGGGTGCTCTCCCTCCCGCACCTCCTGTACCGCATTAATCAGAGCATACAGAGGGCGTGTTGCCAGTTTTATGAACAGATAAAGCAGCAGCACTCCGGCCGTGGAGAAAAGCACGGCCAGTATGCCGCCCCGCACAATGATTTGGCGTTCCGATTTGCTCATGACCTCCTTGGAGAGACCGATCCGAACCCAACCGATACGCTCTCTGACCGGCGGCGCGGAACCGCTCTCATCGAGAAGAAAGAGCCCTTCGGTGGCCTTGACGGTGACAACCGGAACGGTGAATTCAAAGACATCGTCATGCTCGGAAAAACTGATTTCCTTTCCGGGATCTAATGGCGGTGATGCTTCCGGATGATGCTGCTTGCCTTCCTGGAGCAGTATTTCTGAACGATTGTTGAGGAACGATACATAGGCAACGTCCTTGATCGACATCAATGGCTGGGCCGAACCTTTCAGGTGTTCAATGTTCTCGGAAAGCAGCGACAACTCGGCATTTCTGGCGGCGATGACGGCAATGGTCTCCCCTTTTTTAATGATTTCGCTTCGGAGGATCCTTCTCTCGGTGGATACCGATTCAATGGTGTAGACCGCGGAAATGATAACAATCATCGGAAACAGGATCAGCACGGACCGCCATCTGAAGGTCAGGGGAATCAGTCCCTGTAGACGGTCCAACAGCCTGCGTCTGCACTGGGTGCTGTTGTCACTATTCATCGTAGCGTCTGTCATTGCCGGGTCCTGACTCATCGATAGACTTTTTTTGCTTTCTTCAACATCTCGTCAGGGATCTCGATACCCATCTTCTGCGCCGTGTTGCTGTTTAAATACAGGTTATATTTTCTTGGAGGTGAAGCGGGCATGTCTTCGGCATCGGCTCCATTCAGAATGTTTTGCACCTTTTCGCCGATCTGGCGACTGACCGCTTTGGGATCGAAGACGAGCGCAAACAGCGAACCCTGCTTGACATGTGCCTCCGAGATGCCGAGCAGCGGAATATTATTTCTGAAGGAGAACAGGTAAACGTTTGACATAACCGGAGCGGTCAGCAGATTGACATCCGGGAGCAGCAACAGCGCCCTCGTGTCGGCAAGCCGGTTGACGGTGTTGACCAGATCGGATGAACTGCCGACGTTATAGGCTGTAACCTGGGCTTGCCCGCCACCAAACAGGCTCTTCATCATACTCTGACTCCCGACGACGGATACCCTGGTGAGTCCGGGCAGGTACCGCCGGACTGTCGAGATATATTCGCTCACCGGAGGAGACATATACACCCCGGTAACATTTGCCCTGTCGTTTCTGGGAGGTACGACTACGAGACCGTATACTACGGCGACCGACGGCGGCAAACGCAGTGCCTCGCCGAGCGCCTCCATCCCAAGCGCCACTACAACCTGGGCATCCTCTCGCTCCACCACCGCACCCAGTCGCCCCTTGACATCCGCGGTAGCATACTCCTTGCTCTGAGTTCTCAGGGACTCCTGGATTTCCGCAACAACGTCTGCAACCATCGCATACTGGGTATCACCAATAATAAGGACTTTTGCGGCACATGCGGGGGACGTGAACAACAGCAGGAGAAAGAGGAACAGCGCCGCAGAAAATGGTTTGCGGCGCGAGGATTCGTAAATTGATGCATGAGGGGGGGTGATGTTTAACAATGTGTGGTCCTAATTAATAAATCAAAACCGGTACGATGCAGTCACAAATCCGGAAATCCCTTCACGCGGGAAATCACCGGGGATTTTCGGCCCTGTGCCGGCAAGGTTCGTAGAATTCACCGTTCCGCTTGAGGTGTCCGGGTCCTTATAGCGTTTGTCAAAGATGTTGCGGACCGTGGCCTGTATCTCCAGAGTCTTGAAGAAGTTCTTAAAGGTCACGGCCAGGTCTACAGTGGTATAAGCCGGCATATCCGGTCTGGTGTCACCCTGGGCGCGTGGGCGAGTTCCGGTCCAGAGCACGTCGCTGTGCAGGTTAGCGTACTTTGTCAAGGCATAGTTGACACTCCCCGTGGCGCGTTGCGACGGCACATACGGCAGCCGTTGGTTGGTATCGGCGTCGCGTGGATCTTGATACGCATAGCTCAGTTTCCAGTAGAGGTCTGCTCCGTAGGCGCCGTTCGCCCCCACTTCGACCCCTTTGGTCTCGTTTTTATTGAGGTTGGTATTGACGGCAGCCACTCCTGGCGTGGTTGAGGGAACCCAGCCGATCTGGTCTTTTATCGTGCTGAAAAAATAGTTCACATTGGCGGCAAAGAGGCGGTTGAGGCGCCAGGCCAGACCCGCCTCATAGGTTTGAATTCGTTCCGGTTTGAGATTAGGATTGCCGACCACCACCGGGTTGTTGATGTTGTAAAGTTCCTGGAAATTGGGGGCACGGAAGGCCTGACCATATAGCAGCTTCAGATCGGCATTCTCCAGAAAACTCCAGACCAGCCCGACCCTGGGGTTTACTGTGTCGCCGAAATCGCTGTAATGATCATAGCGGACTCCGCCGGTAAGATTAACCTGCGTCGGCAGTTGCCATTCGTCCTGCAGATAGGTCGCAAAGACCTGGCGGGTAGCGTCCTTGTTCCAGTTTACAACCTCCTGTATAGAAGCGAGTGGAGCGCCGGTTGTTGGATCAAAATTAGCTAACTGCTTGACATCATATTGGCGCATCTTCTCGAAGGAAAGACCCGCGATCAGGTGATTCCCTTTGAAAATGTCCCAATCCACCTGTAGTTCGCCGCCGATGGTCCGGTTCTTTGTCATTGGCTCACCAATCATCCCATTCGGAAAGATACCGGCAAACCCGTTCGGATAAATTTTGACGAATTGCCCATTCGCCTGGCCATAATAATCATAGTAGAGCTTCAGACTTGTGGAGAGCCCTTCCGTAAGACGCATGTTGTACGCCAACTCACCCCAATAGTTTTCAAGATCATCGTGACTGTCCTCATTCAGAGCAGATGCAAAACCGATATATGCATGCTCTTTCTGGGTTTGAAAATGCCCCTTGAATGTTAGGTCGCCGTAGCCGATTTTCAGGAAGGCGTCTGTTTGCTTGGATCTAAGGTCAGGAGTGCCAGGAGCCAGGGAAAAGGGAGTGCCGGTCAGGGTGTCGGCCTCGACCGTCAGCTTGGGACCGTTAGTCTGATATTGGTCCAGGCTGCCGGAAACTGAGAGCTTGTCACCGATGACCTTGCCGCCCACCAGGTTTCCCTTATAGGTATCGAAACTTCCGCCCCCTGCCTTGATCTCCAAGCCGTTAATCTCTTCGGCATTACGGGTAATTATGTTGATGGTAGCAACGAAGGCGCTGTTGCCGTAGAGGGCCGAGCCAGGTCCCCTGACCACTTCCACCTGCCGGATGTTCTCCATCGGGATCTTATTGGCAATATTATAGGTCAAGGCACTGCCATTGGTGTTTCTGTTCAGCGAGTGACCGTCGATCATTACTAGAATCTTTTCACTTAGTGACGTCCTGATTCCGCGTACCTCAATCATGTGGTTGCCGAACTCGTTGATCGAGATACCGACGCCCGGTACCATCTTCAATACATCTTCCAAGTTGCGTGCCCCCATGTTCCTGATCTCTTCGGCAGTAATGATGGTCGCCGTAGCAGGGGCCTTGCGCAGAGAAGTAGGGCGTTTGGTGGCGGTAATCAGATCCTGCTCTTCAAAAAACATCAGCAGATCCTTGTCAACAACCTGGCTGTCCTGCGTAACAACCTGATTCAATTCTCTGTCGGGCTCATCAGCACCTCGAACCGTGTCGTTGGCACCCAGGCCGGCTAGTAAAGACAGACTTGCGATCAATGCTCTCTTTTTCATGGTGTGTCC